>JABLTR010077097.1_pt1 | contig 29800 bp, 23 predicted proteins | sample 7160071 | NCBI WGS metagenome assembly JABLTR01 (sample SAMN14651230, study PRJNA627086) | human gut metagenome | isolation source: feces | host: Homo sapiens | reverse complement strand
TGTGGGTCTGGCGTTTTACTGCGTTTGCGAAAAAATAACATGTCGGTTTTCTCCGGGGCAGCGCAAGGGGCGTCAGCGCTGCGCCCTGCGCCAGAATCGCCTTGCAGTATTCGATACCCAGAATGTTGTTCGGCGTGCGCAGCAGCGTCCCCATGCCGGGGCGCAGGGTCTCGGCAGCATCGGCCCGGGCGGCGGCATAGGTCATACCGGTCGCAAGCTTTTTACGGATCAGCGCGTTTATCTCGCCGCTCAGCAGCAGCTGCGCTGCGTCCAGCAATGCGGCGGCATCGGGTGTTTCCGCACCGAAGGCCAGCGTATCGCAGCCCAGCGCAGCCAGCAGATGCACCCCCGCCGCGGCGAATTGCTCCGCCGTGGCGCAGGCGTAGGGCGCGGGCAGCGCAATGACGATGTCGGCCCCTGCGCCCAGCGCGGCGCGCACCCGGACCGATTCCGGCAGGATGGGTACACCGCCCCGCTGCACAGCGCCGCTGCTCAGACAGACAGCCACGCAGTCGGCGCCCGCTGCCCTGACCTCCGCAAGCTGGGCTGCATGGCCGTTGTGAAAGGGGTCATATTCGGCTATGATGCCTGCAAATTTCATAGAAAAAATCTCCCGACAGATTGTTAAAAAAGTACTTTGCCCGTACTGTGCAAAAATTGTGCTATCTTGCAGAACTTGCGCTTGAAAATTCATATCTTCCATTATATAATAAAACCAACGATTGGGAAAGGGCAAATCTGCCCTGCCAAATTTAAGGAGGATATTCCATGAAAGTTCTGGTTATCAACTGCGGTTCTTCCAGCCTGAAGTACCAGCTGATCGATATGGAGGGCGAGAAAGTCCTCTGCAAGGGTCTGTGTGAGCGCATCGGCATGGAAAGCAGCATGATCACCCATGAGGCCAACGGCCATAAGGCAACCACGCCCGCCATCTTCCCCACCCATACCGAGGCCTTTACCGAGGTCGTGAAGAAGATGACCACCGGCGAGGGCAAGGTCATTGAGAGCGTTTCCGAGATCGACGCCATCGGCCACCGCGTAGTCCACGGCGGCGAGAAGTTCAAGGAGAGCTGCCTGATCACCCCCGAGGTCGTCAAGGCTATCCACGACCTGAGCCCGCTGGCTCCTCTGCACAACCCCGCCGCCATTCTGGGCATTGAGGCCTCCTACAAGGTCTTTGGTCAGGACAAGCCGAATGTTGCGGTCTTTGACACGGCTTTCCACTCCACCATGCCCCCGAAGGCTTATATGTACGCCATCCCCTATGAGTACTATGAGAAGTACGGCGTCCGCCGCTACGGCTTCCACGGCACCAGCCACAAGTATGTCAGCCACCGCGCTGCCGAGTTCCTTGAGGAGCCTATTGAGCGCCTGAAGCTGATCACCTGCCATCTGGGCAACGGTTCCTCCATTGCCGCTGTCGATCAGGGCAAGGTCATTGATACCTCGATGGGCATGACCCCGCTGGCCGGCCTGATGATGGGCACCCGCTGCGGCGATTTGGATCCCTCTGTGGTCAACTACCTGAAGTACAACCTCGAGATCACCGGCCACGAGCTGGATGAGATCCTGAACAAGAAGTCCGGCCTGCTGGGTGTTTCCGGCGTGTCCAGCGACAAGCGTGATGTCGAGGAAGCCGCCATGAACGGCAACAAACGCGCACAGCTGGCCAGCGACATGTTGAACTACCAGATCAAAAAGACCATCGGCAGCTACATTGCCGCTATGGGCGGCGTGGACGCCATCGTCTTTACCGGCGGCATCGGCGAGCATGACGCCGACTCCCGCGCCAAGATCTGCCACCACATGGATTGGCTGGGCATCCGCATCGACACTGACAAGAACCGCGATGCACACAAGCAGAAGGAAGATGTCGTTGAGGTCACTGCCTGGGGCGCCCGTGTCCGCACCCTGATCATCGAGACCAACGAGGAGCTGATGATTGCCCGCGACACGAAGGAAGTCATTGAGAAGTAAGTCTTACTTTTCTTGAAAGAAAAGTAAGCAAAAGAACTTTCAATATTTTTCACCGGGGAACGGGTTATAGCGAGAGGCTGCGGCATGGGGTTTGACCTTGTGCGGCAGCCTCTTTTGTGGTATAATCGGGGTATATCAATCGGCAAATCGAAATTTCTGGAGGTGTAGAAGTAATGAACAACAAAATTGCAAAGGGCATTGCACTGCTTCTCTTTGGCATCCTGCTCTGCGCAGGCAGTGGGGAAATCAACGCCACGATTCTGTACAATTTCGGCGATTTCCCGCTTGCCGCGATAGGCGTCATTGTAGGGGCCGTGGGGCTGTATATGGTGTTCTCTGATATGGCGGAGTAAGCGGCGCGGGCGGCCCTGCTCGTTTATGATTATCTGAAACCTTCCGGCTTGACACTGTAGGGGGCGGCGTCCTCGACGCCCCGCGGGAGGGATAAATCCCTCCCCTACAATGCAACCCATGAAAGAGTGCTGACATGAGGCTGCGGGCCGGGCATGCCCGGCCCCTACAGTGCAAGCAAATTAAAAAGGGAGCCTGCTGATTCACGGCAGACTCCCTTTTCTTGTTTTATTTGTTTGGAATTTCTTCGGTTCCTTCTTTGCAAAGAAGGAACAAAACCCCCGTAATCACTGCTGGGCGGCCTCGGCGCGCTTCTTGGCGATGGCGGCGATGGCGTCCTTGCGGGACAGGTTGATGCGTCCCTGCTGGTCAATGTCAGTCACCATGACAAAGATCGGGTCACCGACGGCAACGACATCCTCAACATGCTCAACGCGGTGATCGTCCAGCTTGGAGATGTGGACCAGACCCTCCTTGCCGGGGGCGATCTCAACAAAGGCACCGAAGTTCATCAGACGGGTCACGCGGCCCTTGTAGATAGCACCGATCTCGGGATCCTCGACAATGGTCTTGATGGTCGCAATAGCGCGCTTGGCATCGTCCTGATCGACAGCGGAGATAAAGACATGGCCGTCCTCCTCAATGTCGATCTTGCAGTTGAAGTTCGCGCACATCTCCTGAATGACCTTGCCGCCCTTGCCGATGACGTCCTTGATCTTGTCAACGGGGATCATCATGCTGAACATCTTGGGCGCATACTTGGACAGCTCGGCGCGCGGCTCGGCGATGACGGGCTTGATGATCTGGTCAAGGATGTAGAGGCGGCCCTTGCGGCACTTCTCGAGGGCTTCCTCAACGATCTCATAGGTCAGACCGTCGACCTTGATGTCCATCTGGATGGCCGTGATGCCGCGGCGGGTGCCGCCGACCTTAAAGTCCATATCACCGTGGAAGTCCTCGACGCCCTGAATGTCGAGCATCGTCATCCAGCGGCCGCCGTGCAGGGGGTCACCGTCGGTGATCAGGCCGCAGGAGATACCGGCAACGGGTGCCTTGATGGGCACACCGGCATCCATCAGTGCCAGCGTGGAGCCGCAGATGGAGGCCTGCGAGGTCGAGCCGTTGGAGGACAGAACCTCGGAGACGCAGCGGATCGTGTAGGGGAACTCGGCCTGATCGGGCAGCACGGGGATCAGTGCGCGCTCGGCAAGGTTGCCGTGGCCGATCTCGCGGCGGCCGGGGCTGCGGGGTGCGCGGGCCTCGCCGACAGAATACGGCGGGAAGTTGTAGTGGTGGATATAGCGCTTGTACGGGGTGTCGGACAGGTCATCCATCAGCTGGGCGTCCTTGGTGGAGCCGAGGGTGCAGATGGTCAGCACCTGCGTCTGGCCGCGGGTGAACATGCCGGAGCCGTGGACGCGGGGCAGCAGGCCGACTTCAGCGGCCAGCGGGCGGATTTCATTGATGCCGCGGCCGTCAACGCGCTTGCCGTCCTCGAGCAGCCATGTGCGGACGACCTTCTTCTGCAGCTTGTAGCTGATGAGGTCAAGGTCGGCGGCGGTCAGTTCGGGATGCTCGGCAGCGATGGCGTCCATGATGGGCAGCATAGCGGCATCGCGGACATTCTTGTCATCGGTGTTCATGGCATTCTTGACTTCGTCCAGATGCTTGGCGTAGACATCGGCCAGCAGGGCATGATCCAGCTCCACGGGGGTGAAGCTCTTCTTCGGCTTGCCGATCTCGGCCACAATGCCGTTGATGAAGGCGAGCATCTTCTTGATCTCCTCATGACCGGCACGGATGGCGCGCATCATGGTCTCCTCATCGACCTCGTTGGCACCGGCCTCGATCATGACGATCTTTTCCTCGCTGGCAGCAAGGGTCAGGGAGAGGTCGCTGTGCTCGCGCTGCTCCTTGGTGGGGTTCAGCACGATCTCACCATCCACCAGACCGACAAAGACACCGGCGATGGGGCCGTTCCACGGAATGTCAGACATAGCGATGGCCAGAGAAGCGCCGTTCATGCCGGAGATCTCTGCGGAGCAGTCGGGGTCAAGGCTCATGACAGTCATCGTAACGCAGACATCGTTGCGCATGTCCTTCGGGAACAGCGGGCGGATTGGACGATCGACCACGCGGGAGGAGAGGATGGCATGCTCACCGGGGCGACCCTCACGGCGCATGAAGCTGCCGGGGATGCGGCCTGCGGCGTAGAGCTTCTCCTCAAACTCAACGCTCAGGGGGAAGAAGTCAACACCGTCGCGCGGCTTGTCGCTCATCGTGACGTTGCACAGCACGCAGGTCTCGCCGTAGCGGATCATGGCGCTGCCGTTGGACAGACCGCACATTTTGCCGGTCTCGACCACAAAGGGGCGGCCTGCAAAGGTCGTCTCAAACTTGCGGTACTTGGGGAAGGTTTCCAGTCTGGATGCGAATTCGTAAGCCATAGGGATTCTCCTTCTTTGGTAGATTTTTACTTTCAGCCTCTCCCCTGCCCCGATTCTGTACAATAAAGCCAGCAGCCAAGCCTGTTGCTTGGGTGCTCGATTTACTGCACAAAATGGCGGCGGGGCGGCTGTAAAATACAGGTGCAGTGGGGTTTCAGGTGTGCACTGCCGGAAACAGGCACGGGCGGATATGGAATCCGCCCCTACAACCGTCCGCGAAATGGGCGGCTGCGCACTTATAAAAAAAGCAGGCAGAGTGCAAATGCACCCTGCCCGTTTTTGCGAAAATTACTTACGCAGACCCAGCTCAGCGATCAGGGCACGGTAACGGTTGATGTCCTTCTTCTGCAGATAGGCCAGCAGATTGCGGCGGCGGCCGACCATCTTGAACAGGCCGCGGCGGCTGTGGTTGTCATGCTTGTTGGTCTTCAGATGCTCGGTCAGGTGGTTGATACGAGCGGTCAGCAGAGCAACCTGGACCTCCGGAGAACCGGTGTCACCCTCATGGATGGCTGCCTTAGCGATGATGGGCTGCTTGTCGATAGCGGATTTCTGGCTCATTGGTAAATACCTCTTTCTGAAAAATATATCGGCCGTCGGCGCAGTAAGGGGTAGTTGGAACCGTTGAGGCATACGCCCCATACCGGGCCGCGGTAACATTGATTAGTATAGCACAGCTCCGGCAGAAATACAAGGGCTGTGCCGCTTATTTTGCAATTATTTGCCAATTATTTTGCCGCATTTTCCCCGGCAAAGTAGGCTTTGCTCTCATCGGCGGCGCGGTGAATGAGGGCCGCCAGCTCCTCAAGGGAGTTGAACTTGCGGACCGGGCAGTAATACTTGTGAAATTCCAGCACCGGCTGTCGGCCGTAGATGTCCCCCGCATAATCCGGCACGAATGTCTCACAGGTCACAGCGGCGTCCGCGCTGCTGTCCACCGTGGGGCGCTTGCCGATGCCGGTTGCCGCAGGCCGCCACTGCCCGTCCAGAAAGATGCGGGTCAGATAGACGCCCGCGCAGGGCTGCAGCGCCGCAGCGGGGTAATTCTGGTTCAGCGTCGGCGTACCCAGCAGGCCGCCGCCGATGCCTTTGCCGTGAACAACAGGCCAGTCGATGGCATAGGACTCGCCAAGCATCGCGTTAGCGTCCGCCAGACGGCCCTCCTCCAACGCGGCGCGGATGCGGGTCGAGGATACTGTCTGGCCGTTGTACTGCGCCATCGGTACAATATGGACGCCGATGCCCAACGGTTTGCAGAGTTCCCGCAGCCGTTCAACATTGCCGGACGCCCGCGCGCCGAAGGTAAAGTTATCGCCGCAGAAAAGTTCTCTCGCCGCAAAACAGTCAACAAGCACCTTCTGCACAAAATTCTCCGGCGACAGGCTGCGGAACGCATCAAAGGGTGCCTCCTGATATTCCTCGATGCCCAAGGACGCGATGCGGACGTGCTTTTGCGCCAGCGAGAGGATGCGCCCGCCCTTCAGGGTGCTACTGTCGGGCAACTCAAAGGTAAAGGCGGCGGCAGTCAGGCCCTTTTCTGCGGCGCAGGCCGCAGCCGCGCCCAGCACGGCGCGGTGGCCGCAGTGGACGCCGTCAAAATAGCCGAGCGCCACGGCACTGCCCTGCGGGGCGTGGATGGGCGTCAGGCTCTGGTAGATCTGCATTGGCTGTCAGCCCCTTTCGCAAAATAGTTTTTCGACCTTCAGCACACCGTCCTCGACCCCGGCCAGCCCCAGAAAAGCCCCGCTTTCCTCATAGACGCGGTAGCGGCCGTCAGCAGCCTTATAGTGGCTGGTAGGGCAGCCGTTGAGCAGATGTGCCTTCACGCCCTCGTTGACATGCAGCGCGGGCAGCGGGGTGAAAACCGTCTCGATGGGCAGCACCCATCCGTTTGTTTCAAGTTCCCCGCTCTCGGCGGCGGCAAGGATCTCGGGCAGCGTGTGGCACTGGGCCAGACTGAACACACCCGCCTGTGTGCGGCGCAGGGCGGACAGTGTGGCGGGCACGCCAAGGGCGGCGCCGATCTCCTCGGCCAGCACGCGGATGTAGGTGCCCTTGGAGCAGGCCACCCGGATCGTGTACTCATCCTGTGCGGGGCTGCCGAGGTATTCAATATCATAGATCGTGATGGGTCGCGGCGTGCGCTCCACAGTCTGGCCCTTGCGGGCAGCCTTATACAGCGGCTGGCCGTTGATCTTGACCGCGCTGTACATCGGCGGCAGCTGCATCCGGTCCCCGCGGAACTGCGGCAGCACGGCGCACAGCTCCTGCGCGCCGACCGTGACAGGGGCTGTTTCCAGCGTTTCGCCGGTCACATCACCGGTATCGGTGCGCAGTCCCAGACGCAGCGTTGCTTCGTAGGTTTTATCATGGTCAAGCTGGCGGTCAGCAGCGGAGGTCGCCTTGCCGATAAACACCGCGAGCACACCGGTGGCCATAGGGTCCAGTGTGCCCGAGTGTCCCAGCTTGCGTGTGCCCAGTGCGCCGCGCAGCTTGGCCAGCACATCAAAGCTGGTCCAGCCGGCGGGCTTATCCACGGGCAGAATGCCGTTTGGCGTTTGCATAGCAGGGTTCCTTTTCTATTGTCAGGTTTTAAAAGGCTTCCCCTCAGAGATGGGGAGCCGTCACCAAAGGTGACTTGGGCGGGGCAAGTTTGCCGTTGCAGACCGTTTACGGGTTGTTGCGGGCAGGTTTGCCCCTCATCCGACCTTGCTTTTTCTCCCCCAATGTGGGAAGGCTTTATTGCGGTTCTTTCTCCGCGTCGGCGCGGTCCAGTTCCTTTTTAACTTCCTCGAGGATCGCGTGTTTGGCATTGTCCGGGTTGCCGCTGATTTCGCAGCCTGCAGCGCGGGGATGCCCGCCGCCGCCCAGACGGCGTGCGATGTTGCAGGCGTTGGTGTTATGGCCGGTGCGTACGCTGATCTTGAAGCTGCCGTCCTTCTGCTGGCGCAGGGTCAGACCGACCTCGACACCCTCGATGGAGCGGGGCAGGCTGGTCAGATCCTCCAGCTCGGCACCGGCCACGCCGGCCGCCTGAATCTGGTCCCATGTCAGGCAGATCAGGGCGCAGCGGTCATCGTAGTAGAACTCCAGACTTTCCAGCGCCATGCGCTCCGCGATAACGCGGGCGTGGGAGCGGCTCTCGAACAGTCGTTCGTTGAGCCTCTCCACATCGGCACCGGCCTCGATCAGGTCGGCCGCCGCGCGGTGGGTCGCCGCCGTTGTGTTGCTGAACCGGAAGCACCCCGTATCGGTCGCCACGCCCGTGTACAGGCAGGAGGCGATCTCCGGCGTGATCTTGGCGCCCATCTCGGGGATGAGCGTTGTCAGCAGTTCGGCCGCAGCCGCTGCGCCATCGTCCACCAGTGTCTCGTAGGCGTAGCCGCTGTTGGAGCCGTGATGGTCGATGCACAGATCGACATGCTCTGCATATTCCTGAATGTTGTTGCGCTCCCCGAAGAGCTGGATGCCGGCCACATCCACCGCCACCACAAAGGCAGGGCGGAAGCTGCCGTCAAACACCGTGATGGGCATGTAGCTGTACATGGCAGGGATCGGGTCGCTGCACAGCACAGCTGCATTTTTGCCCAACTGCTGCAGGGCAAGGCAGAGCGCCGTGCCCGAGCCGATAGTGTCGCCGTCAGGGTTTTTGTGGCAAAGGATCAGGATGTCATCTGCAGCAAGCAGACGCGAAACCACGGTCCCGCGATCCACATTCTGAGTCATAGGTTCCTCTTTTCTAACCGGGTACAGGGTTTACTCTGCGTCAGAGTCGGACTCGATGTCCAGCTCACCCAGCAGTTGGTTGATGTGCGCGGCGTAGGCTGCGCCCTCATCTTTAACGAACACAAAGCGCGGTGCCTTGCGGATGTGCATCCGGCGGCTGACCTCGGTGCGGACATGGCCGGACGCCTTGTTCAGCGCCTTGACCACCGGCTCCGGGCCGCCCTCACGGCCCATCACGCTGATGTAGACCTTGGCCTGATCGAGGTCGGGGGTCACATCCAGACGTGTCACGGTCAAAAGACCGCCCGTCACGCGGGGGTCCTTCATCTCGCCGATGATGGCGATCAGCTCACGCTTCATATCCTGGGCCATACGGCCGTGGTTTTTGGTTGGCATTTACTTTACCTCTGCAATCAATCGCGGTACTCTTCCATCTTGAAGCACTCAAAGACATCGCCTTCCTTGATGTCCTGGAACTTGGCCAGCGTGATGCCGCACTCAAAGCCCGCGGCAACCTCCTTGGCATCGTCCTTGAAGCGCTTCAGGCTGGCGATGGCATCCTCACAGATGACGATGCCGTCACGGACCAGACGCAGCTGGGCATCGCGGGTGATCTTGCCATCGGTGACACGGCAGCCGGCAACGGTGCCGACACTGGAGATCTTGTAGACCTGACGCACCTGCGCTTCGCCAAGGGCGACCTCGCGCACCTTCGGGGCGAGCATGCCCTTCATAGCGTCGGAAACATCGTTGATGGCGTCATAGATGACACGGTACATACGCATCTCGACGCCGGTCTGCTCGGCCTCGGCCTTGGCGACTGCGTCGGGGCGGACGTTGAAGCCGATGATGATGGCGTTGGACGCATCGGCCAGCGAGACGTCGGACTTGGAGATCGCACCGACGCCCGCATGGATAACGCGGACGCGGACTTCGTCGTTGGAGATCTTCTCAAGGCTCTGCTTGACAGCCTCGGCGGAGCCTTGCACGTCAGCCTTGACGATGATGGGCAGCTCCTTCATATCGTTGGCGGCCATCTGGTCGAACAGGTTATCCAGCGTGACCTTGGTGTAAGCGGCAAACTGCTTTTCCTTGGCCTCGGCGGTACGCTTGTCGGCCAGCTCGCGGGCGAGACGCTCGTCCTCGACAGCCTCGAACAGCTCACCGGCTTCGGGCACTTCGGTCAGGCCGGTGATCTCGACAGGCGTGGAGGGGCCGGCCTCGGTGATCTCCTGACCCTTGTCGTTGCGCATGGTACGCACACGGCCGACAGCGGTACCGGCGATCAGGCAGTCGCCCTTATGCAGGGTGCCGTTCTGCACCAGCAGCGTGGCGATGGGGCCCTGACCTTTGTCCAGACGGGCCTCGACAACAGCGCCCTTGCCGCGGCGGCTCGGGTTGGCCTTCAGCTCCATGACCTCGGCCTCGAGAGCGATACGCTCCAGCAGGTCGCTGATACCCATGCCGGTGACGGCGGACACAGGGATGCAGGCGACGTCGCCGCCCCAATCCTCGGGGACGATCTCGTACTTGGTCAGCTGCTCCTTGACGCGCTCCGGGTTTGCGGTGGGCTTATCCATCTTGTTGATGGCGACGATCAGCTTGACATTGGCAGCCTTGGCGTGGTTGATGGACTCGATGGTCTGGGGCATGATGCCGTCATCAGCGGCAACGACCAGAACCGCAATATCGGTCATGTTCGCACCGCGGGCACGCATCGAGGTGAACGCCTCATGGCCCGGGGTATCCAAGAAGGTGATGACACTGTCATTGCTCTTGACCTGATACGCACCGATGGCCTGCGTGATGCCGCCGGCCTCACCCTTGGTGACATTGGTCTTGCGGATGGCATCCAGAATGGAGGTCTTGCCGTGGTCAACATGGCCCATGACAACGACAACGGGGGGACGCTCGACCAAATCGGCGGCGTTGTCCTCCTCCTGCACAAACAGGCGCTCCTCGATGGAGACATGGACCTCATGCTCGACCTTGGCGTGGAACTCCTCGGCAATCAGGGCGGCGGTGTCGAAGTCAACGACATCAGAGATGGCGTGCATCTCGCCCATCTGCATGAATTTGGCCACGACCTTGGCAGCGCTCTGCTTCAGGCGAGTAGCCAGCTCACCGACGGTGATCTCATCGGGGATGGAGATCTTGAGCTGGGCATTGCGGGCCTTCTCCAGCTGGATGCGCTGCAGGCGCTCGGCCTCGGTTTCACGGCGGCGGCCGAACTGCTGGCCGCGGCGGTTGTTGCGGTTGTTGAACTTTTCCTTCTTGCCGGTGGGCTGGTTCTTGCGCTTGCTGGGCATGTTGCGGCTGTCGGCCAGATCGTCATAGCGGGCGTTGAACTTATCCACATTGACATCCACGGTGCGGGTATCCACAGAGACCTGCGCGCGGTTGACCTGCACCTGCTCCGTCTTGACGGGCTCCTTGATGCCGGTATCAGCGGCCAGCTCCTGCAGGGTGACGCGCTTCTCATTGCGCTTCTCAGCCTGTTTTTCGGGCTTGCGGATTTCCTTCTTCGGCTCCTGCTTGGCTTCGGGCTTGGCAGCTGCCTTGGGCTGCTCCGCCTTTGCGGCGGGCTTGTCGGCCTTCTTGGGCTCAGGCTTCTTCTGTTCGGGCTTCTTCTGCTCGGGCTTCGGGGCGGGCTTAGCCTCCTCCTTGCCGCTGGCAAGGTAGGCGTCCAGACTTGCCTCGGCATTCTCGCGGGTCAGGGTCTCCAGCAGGACATTCAGCTCTTTTTCCTCAAAAGTGCCGCCGGTCTTATAGGCTTCGCCGGTCACGCCGGTCACGGTCTCGATGACCTTTTTGGCGGGCACGCCGAACTCCTTGGCAACATCAGCGATCTTATATTTAAAGTCCATATAGTGTGGTCCTCCTCTATCAAAGGTATTTTGCGCACAGCTGTGCAAGGTGTTCGTCAGTCACGCCGAACACGGCGGCGGGCTTGGGGGTAAGCATGGCCAGATCTGCGCTGGTCAGTGGCATCTGCTCGCAGGCAACAATGTCCTCGCAGGCGTCCTTCATGTGGCTGACGGTGCGGTCGCTGGCGTCTGAGGTCAGCAGCACAAGGGCCACCTTGCCGCGCAGTGCATTTTCCTGTACGCGGTCATACCCGTGCAGCAGCTTGCCGGCCTTGCGGCACAGCCCCAGCGCACCCAGCAGCGGGTGCTGATCGTTATTCATCGCTCGCCGCCTCCTTTGCGCTTTGCTCCGCACAGGCGATCTCCTCCGTCAGGCGCTCATAAATGCCGTCCGGGATGGGGACCTCAAATGTGCGTTCCAGCCGCTTTGCCTTGCGTGCTTTGGCAAGGCATGCGGCCGAGGGGCACAGATACGCACCGCGCCCCGGTGCTTTGCCGCGCAGATCAATGCTGATCTCGCCCTCCGGGCTGCGCACCACGCGCACCAGTTCACGCTTGGGGCGCTGGGCATTACAGCCCACACAACGGCGCACGGGGATTTTTTTCTGCTTTTGCTGCTGCAACTAGCCGACCTCATTTCTAGATAATAGATAAAAGATAAGAAATATGGTGTTCCGCGGCGCTGCGCACCGCTCAAAATTTTGTTTTTGCCCTGCGGGCAAAACCTCCACACTTTTTATTATCTATTATCTTTTATCTCTTATCTCTTTGTATTTATTCCTCATCCTCGCCGTAGTAGCCGGACTCGGGGCGGATATCAATATTGTAGCCGGTCAGGTGGGCGCACAGACGCACATTCTGACCCTTGTTGCCGATGGCAAGGCTCAGCTGCTGGTCGGGAACCGTAACACGGCAGCTCTTGGTCTCGCCGGGCAGCAGCTCAACCTTGACGACCTTGGCCGGGCTCAGGGCGGCGGAGATGAACTCGGCAATATCCTCGCTCCAGCGGATGACATCGATCTTCTCGCCGTTCAGCTCCTGCACGATCTTCTCTACGCGGACGCCGCGGGCACCGATGCAGGCGCCAACGGGATCGACATCGGGGTTCTTGCTCCAGACAGCCAGCTTGGTGCGGGCACCGGCCTCGCGGGCGATGGCCTTGACCTCAACGGTGCCGTCATAGATCTCGGGGACCTCCAGCTCAAACATCCGCTTGACAAGGCCGGGATGGGTGCGGCTGATGGTGACGCGGGGGCCGCGGTCCGTCGCCAGAACATCCACGACATAGACCTGCACGGTCTGACCCTCGGTGAAGGTCTCGCCGGGGACCTGCTCATTGCGGGGCAGCACGGCGGAGCCGCCCTTGCCCAGATCCAGCACAATGTTGCCGCGCTCGGGGTCGATGGAGACAACAGTGGCGGCGATCAGCTCATGTGCGCGGGACTGCATCTCGCTGCACTGCAGGTTGCGCTCACCCTCGCGCAGACCCTGACGGATGACATGCTTTGCCGTCTGGGCGGCAATGCGGCCGAACTCCTTGGTCTTGAGGGGGGTGACCATGCGCTGGCCGACCTTGTAGCTCTTGCGGACCTTCTGGGCATCCTCCAGACTGACCTGCGTGTGGGGGTTCTCAACCTCCTCCACGATGTCGCGCAGCAGGCTTGCGCGGAAGGCGCCTACCTCGGGGTCAATGTCAACGACAACATTGTCATCCTCGACCTCATAGTCCTTCTTGACGGCGATGACGATGGCTGCCTTGATCTTGTCGATCAGGTAGTCCTCGGGCAGGCCGCGCTCCTTTTCCAGTGCGGAAAGAGCCTCAAAGAATTCGTTGTTCGCAGTAGCCATGTTTCTGGTTTCCTCCCAATTATATTTCAAGTACACACAATACAGTATTATTCTTGCCTTCCCCTGCGGGGCTGCGCCCGCAGGCGCGTGTCGGAGCGCAACCGCCGTAGGCGGCTCTTAGCGCGTAGACTGAAGGTGGCGCGCAGCGCCGGATGAGGGGCGATGCTACCGCTATTACCCGTTCATGGGTAGCTGCGGCAAGTCTGCCCCTCATCAGTCCGCTTCGCGGACAGCTTCCCCCACGGGGGAAGCCTACTCAGCCGAACAGATCCTCGTCATCGCAGAGCTTGACATAGCCCGCGCTCTTGAGCGGGAAGGTAAAGCTCTCCTCCCCGTCCGTCAGGGTCACATTGCCGTCGGCGTCCAGCCCCTGCAGCAGGCCCGCATAGTCGCGGCGGCCCTGCGCATCAGGGCGGATCAGGCGGACAGCGCACTTCTGCCCCTTGAGTTGCTCATAATGCTCGGGGCGGGTCAGGCGGCGGCCCATGCCCGGGCTGCCGACCTCAAGGTAGTAGCTCTGGTCAATGGGGTCGGCCTCGTCCAGCAGCGGATCGATGGCGTGGGAGACCTCCGCGCAGGTGTCGGTATCCATCGGCTCATCGCGGTCGATCAGCACGCGCAGGAACCAGTCCGGGCCTTCCTTCTCAAAGCGGACATCCCACAGGCGCAGGCCCATAGCCTCGACCACGGGGCGAACCAGCGCCTCCACGACCTTGACCGCACTGCCCTGCTGCGGTTTACCGGGTTTTGCCATAAAAATGCTCCTATCATAAAAAGAAAGCGGACCTTGCGGCCCACTTTCAGTAAAATCATCATCGAACAATATGACTATACCACATCCCCGCGCAAAAAGCAAGCCCCCGCCGGGCAGAATTACCTTTCAGCGGGCTTTTTCAGCGCGCATTTTTTGCGCAATTTGGCGCAGTGCGCTCGCAGCGGGCTTTTCGAGCAGGAAATACGCCGCTGCGCCAACGGTCAGGGCGGCGGCCCAGTACAACATATCGGCACGGTGCATCCAGACCTTATCCCCCAGCTGGTTGGGCGGGGTCACACCCTGCCAGGCGGGCAGATGCAGGTCATACTTCAAAAAGACTGTCAGCATCTGATGCCAGAGGTAAAAGCTGTAGGTCAGCGCCGCCAGCCCGCGCAGCAGCCGCTGTGCCGGGGCAGGCAGCGTCAGCCCCAGACCAAGGCCGACCACGACCGCTGCAGCTGCAATGACCAGCGGCATACGGTTCACAAGCTGAAAGCGCTGGTACTCTGCTGCCGCAGCCTGCGCGTGCATCAGGGCATTGAGCCGGACAAGCGCCGCCGCGCCCAGCACCGTGCAGCCCGCGCGCAGCAGAAAATGCTGTGTCCAACCGCCGTGCGCCAGCCTTGCAAAGACGAGCGCCGCCGCCATGCCGACCGCCAGCACCCCACAGAACGCCGGGAACTGGTTGAAAAGCAGCGGGTACGCATACCCGCCGTACTGGGGCAGTGTCCAGAGCGAATAGACGAGCTGCACACCGCAGAGCGCCCCCAGCACCGGCAGCGGATGCCGTGCGCAGAGCGGTGCAAGCAGCGGGAACACCAGATAAAACAGTGCAAACACCGTCAGCGTCCAGCTGACCGCATTGAGCTGCGTACCAATGTAGCACGCCGGGAAAAGCTGCTGGGTCAGCGTCAGATGTGTGAAAAGGTCAACTGCCAGTGCCCTGCTCCACCCGCTGCGATACACTGCCAACGCCAGACTAAACAGCAGGCTGGCATAGTAGGCCGGCAGCAGCCGCGCGGCCCGGCGGCGGTAAAACTCCGCCGGGCGGGTCTGCGGCAGCGGTCTGCCCTGCACGGCCGCATTGGCCCACGGCAGGAACAGGCAGAACGCCGACAGCATAACGAGGAAGTCCACCCCAACGCTGCCCGCCCGCAGCCAATGCTCCGCAGCGGGGCGGCTGTACCAGCTTTGCTGCCATATGTGGAACGCCCCCACGGCCCACGCCGCCAGCACCCGCAAAAAATCGGCAGATGCCGGGCGGTCACAGTCGATCGGCGCCGGGGTGCGGCTTAGAACGCCCATTCGCCGTTTTCAAAAATCGTGATCTCCTCGCCGCTCTTGGTCACGCCAACGACATGGGTGTCGGGCGCGCCGACCATGACATCCTCATGGATGGCGGAGCTGTTCAGGCCCTTTGCCAGCAGCTCGTCCCGGCTCATGGCGGAGCCGCCCTTGATGTTGGTCGGGTAGCCATCGCCGAAGGCGATATGGCAGGCGGCGTTTTCGTCGAACAGGGTGTTATAGAACAGAACACCGCTGCGGTTGATGGGGCTGGACGCGGGCACCAGTGCAATCTCGCCGATGCGGTTGGCGTTTTCATCGGTGGTAAGCAGCTCGGCCAGCAGCTCGGCGTTCTTCTCAGCGCCATGCTCCACGACCTTGCCGTTTTGGAAGGTGACATGCCAGCCCTCGATCAACTGGCCGTTGTAAGCGTAGGGCTTGGTGCCGTAGACGCGGCCGTCAACGCGGTCGCGGTGGGGTGCGCAGAACACCTCCTCGGTGGGGACATTGGCGATGAACTCGATGCCGCCCTCCGTCTTGCTGGACGCGCCCTCCCAGATGGCGTCCTCGGCCAGACCCACAGTCAGGTCGGTGCCGTTGGCGCTCGTCATGCGAATACGGTCGAGGTTCAGCTCATTCATCCGGTCGCGGCGAGCCTTGGTGCGGGCAACATGCTCCTTCCATGCGGTTACGGGGTCGCCGGTCGATACGCGGCAGACATCAAAGATCAGCGCCCACAGCTTCTCAACAGCCTCCTCAAGCGGCAGGTCCGGGAACACCTTGGCAGCCCAGCCCGGGGCGGGCACAGCGGCCACACACCACTGCACGCGGTCATTCATCGTGTAGGCCTGCCAGGGCTTCATAAAGGTGCGGCGGGCGAGGTTGACGCGGTTCAGCTTGCCCGCATCCAGTCCGGCCAGTGCCTCGGGGTCCTCGGCGTGGATGGCCAGCGTGCAGCAGCCGTCCGGGTCCTCGGCATAGTCGAGGTAGCTGCGCAGCTCGTAGGGCTTCATGGCGCACAGGTCGCTCTCGGCGGCCATCTCCATCTGCAGGCGGGTCAGCTTGTCGTCCTCCCAGCGGACCACAACGGTCTTGGCACCGGCCTCGTAGCCTGCGCGGACACAGGCGTGGGCAAAGTCCGGCATCGTGACCGGGCAGCGAACAATGAAATTCTGGCGCGGGCGCACATTGACGCCCACCTTGACGATAAAATCAGCATAGAGCTGGAGGTAATGTTGGTTCATTGCGAGTGGCTCCTTTTATAATATATTTGGTTGTATTGTACCATAAAGTGGGCGGTAATGGCAAGGCTGCGTGCCTTCCCCCGAGGGGGAAGGTGGCCGAGGCCCCGCCCGAGGTCGGATGAGGGGCGACCCTCCGGGGGTTGCCCGTTCACTGACTGCCGCAGCGGACCTTGCCCTCATCAGTCAGCGAGCGGGGTCGCTGACAGCTTCCCCCGAGGGGGGAAGCCACTCTACCAAAAAACAGGCTGCCCTGTCGGACAGCCTGTCATCAGATCTTATTTTTCTACCATCATGTCAGCGGCCTTGTACAGATCGCCGCAGCTCATGCAGACAACAAGGTCACCCTTCTTGGCGTTTTTCTTTACCCAGTCGGCGGCACCCTCCAGCCCGCTGACCACAACGCTGCCGGGCAGCTTGGCGGCAAGGTCCTCGCTCTTGACACTGCCGTCATCCTTCTCGCGGCCGCCCATGATGGGCAGCAGCACGACCTGATCGGCGGTGCGCAGCACCTTGGCAAATTCGTCCATCAGCATCTTGGTGCGGCTGTAGGTAAACGGCTGATGCACCGCGATCACACGGTCATAGCCCATCTCCTTAGCCGTGGCCAGCGTGGCGGCCAACTCGGTGGGATGGTGGGCGTAGTCATCCACAATGACCGCGCCGTTGCACTCACCCTTGATCTCAAACCGGCGGCCGGTGCCGTGGAATTCTTCCGCTGCGCGGACGGCATCCTCGGGCTTGAGGCCCAGCGGACGCACACAGCAGCACATGGCCAGCGCATTGTAAATGTTGTGGTAGCCGGGCACACCAAGCCTGATGTGGGCAAAGAACTCGCCCAGCTCAAGCACATCAAACTCAAAGAAGCCGGGCTTGTACTCGCCGATGTTGACGGCGTGGAAGCGGGCCTCCTCCTCTTTGATGCCGAAACTCAGCACCGGGCGGTCGATGGAGTTGACGACATCCATCGTGTTTTTATCGTCCATGTTGAACACAACGGTGCGGGACAGCAGCGCAAACTTCTGGAACGCAAGCTTGAGCTGACCCATCGTGCCGTAATATTCCAGATGGTCATTGTCGATGTTCAGGATGACGCCCACCGTGCTGGTCAGCTGCAGGAAGGTCTCATGGTACTCACAGGCCTCAATGACCACGCTCTGGCCGCTGCCGGCCTTGCCGTAGCCGCCAATGAGGGGCAGCTTGCCGCCGATGACTGCGGCGGGGTCCTTGCCGGCCAGTTCCAGCATGGTTGTGATCATGCCGGTCGTGGTCGTTTTACCGTGGGTACCGGCCACGCCGATGCTCTGGCTATGGGTGCGGCTGATATAGCCCAGCATGACGCTGCGCTCCACCGCCTTGATGCCGCGGGCGTGGGCCGCCTGCAACTCAGGATTGTCATTATGGATGGCGGCGCTGTAGACGACCAGATCCGGATTGCCCAGATTGGCCGCATCATGTCCGATAGCGACACGGACGCCGAGCGCACGCTCCGCCTCGGTGTTTTTGGTTTCCTCGACATCGGAGCCGGTGATGGCGAAGCCACGGCTGTGCAGGATCTGGATCAGCGGATAGGTGCCGGAGCCGCCGCAGCCGATAAAATGGATCGTGCGGACCCCCTCCAGCAGCTTGGGGTCATACATACTAAAAGCCATAACAGTGGTCACCTCAAAATTTATCCGCTGCCTTAGAGGATACGGCATACGGCATTTTTTTACTAATACTATGAAAGTATTATACTATTTTTCTGCAATAAAAGAAACACTTTTTTTGAAATCCCCGCCTGTACAGGTAATTTTTGGGCAAATGGCACAAATTTGGACCTGCAGTTTCTAGCAATACATCGAGGGTGCAGCTGCAGCCGCACCCTCGATGTGTGAAAAGATTTTTTATAGTACGATAAATGTGCCCTGTATTTCAGGTCGTTTGGGGCGTGTTTTCCTGCGGCAGGTAATCTTGCGGCAGACAATCCTGCGGCAGGCAATCCTGATAGAGGCCGTTGAAGCCGCTTTCCCGCAGAATATCCTCCGCAACCTCTCTGGGCTTGATGTTTTCTCGGGTATAGCCGGGGCAGTGCAAAAGCGTTTCTTCAACAGCCTTCAAGCGTTTCGCCATACTCACAATCATTCTTTCAAACGCCGCCGTTGCCTTCTTGTCATTCTCCCTTGTCAGGAAGAGATAGCGGAACAGGTAACTCATCCGCTGCCCATAGCTGCGGCGCAGCGCCAGCAATTCCGGCTCGATCTGTGCAGCCAGCACAGCCGCTTTCTTTTTGTTCGGCGTCACCACAAACGAATAAACGCCAAACAATGCCCACAGCCCGCCAAAGCCGCAGAGTATCTCCGGCACATACTTTACATACGGGAAAACTGTGTTGAGCGTCAGCAGCACGGCAACCGCCGCAAAGCCTGCCGCAAAACTGCGTACATCGAGACCGCCTATCACGAAAATAAGGAAAAAAACAGCCGTTACCAGCAATACAAACGCCGCCTGCTCTATGTCGAAATAGCTTACCGCTGCGCCGCACACGACAGAAATCAATGCCAGCAGAAACATGCCGATCAGCCCGGCGACACGCGTAGAGCTTGCTTTTACACTTTTAGCGTCGTCATCCACCTTTTTCCACCTTTGGGCAAGCTCCGGGAACGCGGTATCCGCCTCACGGTCTGCGGGCAGCGCATCGTAAGCAAGTGCCGCCAACTGCACTTCATTTTTGTCCTGCACACAGACGGACGGCAGGGTGGTAAGGGCTTCAAGCGTCAACTTTCCCAATTTGTCCGGTTCCGCAAAGCGTTCCGCCTCGCCGTTATCCTCTGCCTTGATGCAGTTCATGGTGTCTTCCAGAATCGCCTGCCGCAGCTCATCCGAATAGTCCCAATAATCCTCTTCCGTTGCAGTAGGCACTTCGCTTACAGAGGTCGCCACTGCCGTGTACGCACTTGTTTCCGTAGAAATCTTATCCGGCCATTCTCTTATTTTTGAGTTAAATTCCAGTTCAACGGTCTCTACTTTTTTTCCCTCTTCATCCTTGTCCAAAAAAAACGTTTCTTCGTTTCTTTCTTCTCTTTCCCGGTCTATTTCTTCCGCCGTTTCCATGACGAAGTTATACACTCTGCGGAAGCGTTTTTCCGCCTTATCAATATACTCCCGCGCGGTGGCTTCCCCGTGCTTTCGGGCAACCTCCCGCGTTTTGATATAATCATCGTATAAGGCCCAGTTCCAGACCGCGCGCTGCACCGCCAGTTCCTTGCCGATTGCGTCCTTTATTCGGAACCGTTTCAATTCGCGCAATGTAGTCATATCGCAGCCTCTTTTCCGCTTTTGCTGCCTTTATCATAGCATATTTCTTTGACGAATCCAACGATTTTTGTGGCATTTCGTCTGCTTTTTTGATACAATAAGAAAAACGCTGTGGAGGTGCCGACCGTATGGTAAAGCTGATTTGGAGCCTAGACCCTTTGGCCGTGTCGCGGCTGGGGCGGGAGGCGAAAAAGCCGCCGTTCAGCAAAAAGGAATTGGCCCGCATCGGCATTCCGGCGCGCAAAATTTCCCGTGTGCAGGAGGAGCTTGCCCGTTTGAGCGGTGATACCACGCTGAAACGCGAGGAACTGGGGATGCTGGCGTGGGAGATTGCGGACTTGTTGCTGTAAAGCCTTCCCCCTAGGGGGAAGGTGGCCGAGGCTCCGACCGAGGCCGGATGAGGGGCGGCGCTGTCTCTGCCACCCGGTCATGGGCTATCGCGGGAAGTCCGCCCCTCATCAGTCGCCTATGGCGACAGCTTCCCCCCTAGGGGAAGCCTTTTTTCGCGTTGTGCCCTTGTCCCCTCCCTCATCCTATGCTATAATAAACATATCGTGCCAAATTTATCCGGGCGCGGTGGGAAAATCGCTTTGTGTGGCAGCCAGCCATGCGGAAGGAGTAACACAAATGAAGAACAGTGAAAAGACCCTTGACATGATCGTAAACCTGTGCAAAAACCGCGGGTTTATCTATCCGGGCAGCGAGATCTACGGCGGCCTGGCAAACAGCTGGGACTACGGTCCTCTGGGTGTTGAGTTCAAGAACAATGTCAAAAAGGCATGGATGAAGAAGTTCGTGCAGGAAAGCCCCTACAATGTCGGTCTGGACGCCGCCATCCTGATGAACCCGCAGACCTGGGTGACCACCGGCCATGTGTCCAGCTTCTCGGACCCGCTGCTGGACTGCCGCGCCTGCAAGAGCCGCCACCGCGCCGACAAGCTGATTTCCGAGTGCGAGCAGGGCAAGGGCGTGGATGTCGATGCCATGACCTTTGATGAGATGGACGCTTTTATCGCCAGCCATGATGAAGTCGTCTGCCCCGTCTGCGGCAAGCATGACTTTACCCCCATCCGTAAGTTCAACCTGATGTTCAAGACCGCCATCGGCGTTACCGAGGATTCCTCCTCCACCTGCTATCTGCGCCCCGAGACCGCACAGGGCATCTTTGTCAACTTTGCGAACATCCAGCGCACGACCCGCCGCAAGCTGCCCTTCGGCGTCTGCCAGGTCGGCAAGGCGTTCCGCAACGAGATCACGCCGGGCAACTTCACCTTCCGCACCCGCGAGTTTGAGCAGATGGAGTGCGAGTTTTTCTGCAAGCCCGACACCGATCTGGAGTGGTTTGCCTACTGGAAGGACTACTGCAAGAACTGGCTGCTGAGCCTCGGCATTCAGGAGGAAAACCTGCGCCTGCGCGACCACGAGCCTGCCGAGCTTGCTTTCTACAGCCGCGCCACCACCGACATTGAGTATGCCTTCCCGTTCACCGACTGGGGCGAGCTGTGGGGCATTGCCGACCGCACCAACTATGACCTGAGCCGCCATCAGGAGGCCTCTGGCAAGAGCCTTGAGTACTTTGACCCCGAGACGAACGAGCATTACATCCCCTATGTTATCGAGCCGTCTCTGGGCTGTGACCGCGTGGCGCTGGCCTTCCTGTGCGAGGCCTACGATGAGCAGCACCTTGTCGATGCCAAGGGCAAGGAGGATGTGCGCACCGTGCTGCACCTGCACCCCTATCTGGCACCGTTCAAGTGCGCCGTGCTGCCCCTGTCCAAGAAGCTGGGCGATAAGGCGATGGAGATCCGCAACGAGCTGGCCAAGGACTTTATGGTCGACTATGACGATGCCGGCTCCATCGGCAAGCGCTACCGCCGTCAGGACGAGATCGGCACCCCGCTGTGCATCACCGTGGACTTCCAGACTGTCGGCGACGACAAGGTCGAGGCCGACGGCTGTGTGACCGTCCGCGACCGCGACACGATGGAGCAGGTCCGTATGCCGATTTCCGAGCTGCGCGACTATGTTGCCAAAAAGGTTGCGTTTTAAGTAAATACCGTATAAAAAACTGCCTGCAAATGGAATCGCATTTGCAGGCAGTTTTTTATACGATTTTTTCTACCGTCACACTGTTGACGGTGACATTGGCATCATCCAGTGTGTGGACGGCAACGCGCCAGTAGTGGAGCATCTCGGTGGCCGTGAACTCAAAGGTCATTTCGTTGGGGTCGATGCCGGTGAAGTCAATGTCCAGCTTGTAGGTTTCTTCGTTGATGAGGCCGTACCGCGCGTAGATGTAGCTGTGGTCAAAGCCGCTGCCGGTCAGCGTCACACGGTAGCGCCCGGGGAACAGCGTCCACTCCTCGGTCATCATCTCACCGTTCATGCCCAGAACAATGCCGTCCGCCGCCAGAAAGAGCGGGTCAACATCCGACTTCGTCAAATCCATCGTGTGGGCGGACACTTCGGGCGCAGGCTCCTCCTCGATGCCGTTGATGGGCTCAACGCTGCCGATCAGGATGCCATCCAGCCGGTAATAGTGCAGGTCGTAACTGTTCCGCGTCAGCTCGTCCTCGTCGATGAAGGCATAGAGCGTGTCAGCGGAAAGCTCGTTCAGCTCGCCCGGCAGCGTGACCGCCGCAAGGTTGCCGTCCATATGCGCCATGTAGAAGCTATTGGAGGTCCAGCCGTGGTCGGCGGCAAAGTCGACCAGATCCCAGAACTCGTCATGCTCAAAGTCAAATGTGGCAAAGGCCAGATGGCTGTACCTGCCGCTGGCGGCGATCTGCTCCCACACGGGGTCGGTCAGCAGGGTCTTATTCTCGTAGCGGAAGCCGTAGTAGTGGTAGTCCGTCCAGCGGTTGAACAGCTCCGACCGCTGGCCCCAGCCCTGCGCCACGGCGCAGACAGCCAATATCAGGGCGGGCGCGACACCGTTATCCCAAAAACGCAGCACCAACCCGCAGCCAACGGCAGCCAGCAGCATACCTGCCAGCCACGCCAGCCGCGCGCAGGAGGAGAACATCGCCCAGAAGTTCATCAGAAACTGCGGGATGGGCACGGTGAACAGCGTTTTTCCGTTCACCGTGATGGCATTTCCGCCCGCGGCAATCAAATCCAGCACCAGCACCACAGCGCCGGCAATGAGCCAGTCGCGGTGGGCGGCAAAGAATTTTTCCGCCTTGCGGGCGTTGCAGACTATGCCGAACACCGCCAGCACCACGGCCAGCGATGTTCCGACGCCTGCATAAACATTCTGCTCCCAGCTTTGTGCCAGCCATGGCACAAACAGGCCGAGGTAGTCCGCCCCGCTGAGGTAGCCGTTGGAGTAGCCCGCAAAGTTGACAGCGAACGCCCCCAACAGCACCAACTCCGCCAGCGCTGCAGCGCAGAACGCTGCTATCGGTGCCAGCACAGCCACCGGGCCGCGTTTTTGCAGGGCGCGGCGCACCGCGTATCCCACAAGCACAAGACCGACCATCGGCAGGTAGTACAGATGGATGCCCGCACAGAGCAGACCCATGCCCGCCCAGACAAGGCAGGCGCGGCGGGTCGTGGGCGTAAGCTCGTCGCTGCGCAGCCAGAGGTAGAGGGCCAGCAGCACAAGCCAGTTGGCTGCGAGTGCCGTGTGGGCAAACATGCGCATTGTCAGCGCCGGGAACAGCACAAGTAATCCTGCACCCGCCACGCTGCCCCACAGTTTGGCCGTCTGCTGTGGACTCATGATAACACCGATGGCTGCCTTGCTACCGCTACGGTCAACCGTGGGCTGCACACCGGCAATGCGGGCTATGACCGCCTGCGCCAAGCCGCCCTGCAGCATGTAGCAGGCCAGACCCCACCAGCCGAAATACTGGAACCGCGCGGGCAGCACGCCGCCCAGCAGCTTAAAGAGCAGCGCTGCCAGCGGCAATGAATCCGTAAACAGCACACTGGTGCGGAACGGATAGACCGCGTTATAATTCGCGCCGATGTACGGCAGATGCACCGGGCTGCGGCGGAACAGCTCCCACCCCAGATAGTGCTGGGCCGGGTCGGGGCTGGGGTTATTCAGGATCCAGTCAACGCTGGTCGGGTCCAGCACACGAACACCGTACACAGCCAGAAAGACCAGCGCCCCGAGCAGGGCGCCGGTCAGCGGCCAGCGGTATTTTTTCAGCGCCTTCATTTAGCGTACGAAGGTCGTGGACAGGGTGGTGGACCAGCTCTCTCCGCGCTTGAGGGAGGCGGCGCAGGGGCGCTGCTCCCAGTCGATGGGGCCGTTTTCCTCACCGGGCAGGCTGTGCCACGGCTCAATGCAGATAAAGTGCAGCGGCTTTTTGGCGGCAGACCAGATCAGCGTGTAGGGGAAGTCCGACACATCACAGATGACGCTGCGGCCGGTGTCCTTCTCAATGACCGAGACATGGCCGCTGCGCAGGTTGACCATGGCATGGCTGTCGCTGTCAAACAGGTCATCCGTCAGGGGGATGGCCTCGACATTGCGGGCGAGGTAGTAGCTCTGGCCGTTCAGCAGGCCGGTAGGCTGGGCACTGACGCAGAGCGGGGACTCGATGCCGTCAAAGCGGATCTCGTAATCCTCGGTGACATGGCGGTCATCGAAGGGAAGCGCAAAGGCCGGGTGGTAGCCGATGCCGAAGCGCAGCTCCTCCTCAACGGGGTTCTCGACGGTCAGCGTGTGGTGGACGGTCTCCCCTTCCAGCGTGAAGGTCGAGCGCAGCACAAACGCATAGGGCCACTTGGGTAGCGTTTCGGCGTTGGCGTGCAGCTCAAATTCCAGCAGGTTGTCGGCGTGGCGGGTCATGGCATGCTCCACGTCGCGGGCAAAGCCGTGCTGGCCGCCGGCGTACTCTACCCCCTTGGCGATCATCTTGCCGCCGGTCAGCTTGCCGGTGTAGGGAAAGAGGATCGGTGCGTGGCGGCCCCAGACTGCGGGATCACCCTGCCAGAGCAGCTCGGCCCCGGTCGGCTTGTGAAGAACGCTGACAGGCTCGGCACCGTGGGTATCCACCGTCAGGCGCAGGATCTCATTTTCAATACTGTATTGCATGGGGATTCCTCCTTCTAAGTAAAAGCCTTCCCCTGCGGGGGAAGGTGCTGAACGAAGTGAAGCGGATGAGGGCCGACCTTCCGCAATCGTCCGGAAACAGGTTATGACAGAAGCTCTGCCCTCATCAGCCGCCTGCAGGCGGCTGCTTCCCCCACGGGGGAAGCCAATTTTTTTACAGCGGCAGTATCTGCAGCAGCATACCTGCCGCCGCACCGACCGCCCAGAGCAGGCCCGTCATAAAAAGGTTCTGCTTCCAGCTGGGGTTCACCCGCCACAGCACGGCCAGACCGACACCCGCACCGGCCGTAAGGCCCGCAAACAGGCTGCCGAAGGTGATGGCCCCCTGCACATAGAGCTGGGCCAGCAGTACGCTGACCGCGCAGTTGGGCACAAGGCCGACCAGCGCCGTCAACATCGGCTGGAACACGCCCATGCCGGACAGCGCCGCCGCGATGGGCTCCTCGCCGAAGGCTTCAAACACAAGACCAATGATAAAGCTGAACAGCAGGATAAAGACGAAAATTTCCAGCGTGTGGCGCAGCGCGGCCAAAAAGATGCTGCTTGTCTCCTCGTGCTCCTCATGGCAGTCCACCTCATCGGCGTGGCCTTCATAGCCGCCGTAGAGGGAATGCGGCAGGATATGGCGCAGCGGAATGTCGAGCAGCCAGCCGCCCACAATGGCAAACGCCACCTTGCAGGCCAGCAGCAAGACCAGCGTGACCCACTGGGACGGCTCGGCCGCCAGCAGCGGGATTGCCTCATCGCTGGTGGCGATAAAAACCGCCAGCACTGTGCCGGGTGTAATGACCCGGCTTGCATACAGGTTGGAGGCTACGGCGCTGAAGCCGCACTGCGGCACACAGCCCAGCAGCGCACCGGGGATGAACCCCCAGCGGCCGCCGCCGGCAAGCGCCTCCTCAATACTTTCCCCATGGTGGCGCTCCAGCCATTCAATCAGCAGGTAGGCCAGATATAAAAACGGCAGCATCTTCACGCCGTCAATCAAGGCGTCCAGCAGGGCGTCCAAAAACAATTCCATGAATACCTCTCTATATTATAAGCTAAAATTCATCGGTAGCTGCGCAGCAGGCGGACCGCCGGGCGCACAGCCTTATCCGGGATACGGGCGCGGAACCGCGCCACCGTGCGGGCTGAGAACGGAACGCTGTCGCTGAACTTCTCAAATCCCAAAAAATACTGCAGATAGGGACTTTCCTGCACCAGCGACACCACCTCGCGGTCGATGACGCCGTAATGCAGCTGGATCACACGGCAGCCCAGCGCCACGCGGGCGGGCAGTGCCACCGCACCGCCGGGGGCAAACTGTTCACTGTAGGCCTTTTCAAAGGCGTCCCAGTCGATCTCGGCAGCCAGCCGCACCCAGCGGTTGGCGCCGCACAGCTCGCCATGGTAGGGCGGCAGATAATCGTAGATCGACATCTGTTTTTCGCGTGTGCGGTACACGGGTTTTTCCCCCTTCCTGTGGCAGCACCGTCCCTTTTCAGCGGGGCGGCCCTGCCCTGTTTTTATCAGTAGTAGTGCTGCATGAGCGGGAACACCAGCGCCAGCACGCACCACGCTGCCTGATACAGCACGATGCCGGCCAGCGGCAGGGTGACAAGGCCGCCCGTCAGGGTCAGCAGCACGCCGACCGCACAGCTGAACAGCACCGAGACCGTCAGCACGATAGCAGCCTTATGCTCGCCCTCGGCAGCACCGGCTGCGGCCTGCAGGCCGCCCACAAAGCTGGCAAAGCTGCCCAGATGGAGCATGTTGCCCTCGCTTTCGGGCAGCCACGCCACCGCCGGGGCAACGGCCTGATGCTCACCGCTCGTCAGCACCTTGACCGAACCGGCGGGCAGACTGTAGGCCGTCTCCAACAGGCGGACATCGCAGTTGAAATCATCGCAGTCCACAACGAGGGAAAGCCCCGCATGGTGCAGCGTTTCCAGCACGGCCGCCGTGTCGGGGTCGCGCTGGTAGGCCACCTGAAACATCGCAAACAGCTTGCCGGACACCGCCAGATAGATGACCCGGCGCTGGTTCACGGTATGGTGCTGCTCATATTCCAAGCTGGGGATCTTGATGCCGTACTCCTGCATCAGGGCGCGGTTGCCCACCAGAACACGGCGCTTGTTGATCCAGCCGACATAGCCCTTGCCGTAGATCGTCTGGCGGTCATCGACCTTGGCCAGCAGGCTGCGGTTTTCGCCCAACATGTTCATAAAGACATCGCGCAGCGTGGGGCCTGCCTCCGACAGAATGGAGGCCGCGTAGACGATGGCGGTGTCGATATGCTCCGGCTTGACGGGCTTGATACCGGCAAGCGAAACGCACCCGACCGGGAAGAGGTCACGCGCTGTGACCTGAATGACATTGATGCGCCCGAGCTGGCGAATGTCGCGCCAGCCGGGGATGACCGCGCCCACCTGCGCGGCACTGCGCTGCATCATGCGGGCAGGCAGAGCCGACAGCAGCGTACCGGCCAGCGGTGCGGCCAGACAGCCGACCCCCGCCATGACTGTGGCGGCCAGAACCGGGTCCTTGCTGCGGATGACGGTAAAGAGGAAGGCAGCCAGACAGCAGCCGCCCAGCAGCCACGCGAACTGCTGCTGGTTTTTGTCGCTGGTGCCGCGGGCGGCACTGTTGGCCAAAAAGCTGCGGAAGATCTGGGTCGGTCGGCTGACCAGCACGCTGGGGTGCGGCTCGGCCAGACCCTGAGACACAGCCCTGAGCGCCCCGGCGTCCTTGAGGCGGTAGGCAACGGCATGCTCGACCTTGGCGCTGACCAGTTGGAAGTTGTCACTGACGGTCGCGGCGTTCAAACGGCGGCCGGCGGCGTTCAGGCACAGTACCAGCGCCGCAGGGCCTGCCAGCATGGGGAGATTGGCCGTGTAGCCGCCGTTGGCCAGCATCAGGATGCACTGCAGCGCCGCGCCGATTGCGGGCAGAATGGACAGACTGTCCGGGGAGGGGGTCTTGACCAGCCCCCGGATGCCGCTGAGAAACGCCTCCCAGTTGGCGGCGCAGGCTGCCAGCAGCAGCACAAGCATGACTGCCGGGTAGACCATGGCATCGCCCAGCGCGGCCGGGCGCACCGGCAGCACCGCCAGCACGATCATGACCGCAGCGGCCACGCCCGACATAAGGCAGGCCACCGTGGCCTGTGTCAGCTTTTTGGCCAGCTCGGCACGCACCGCAGGGGCATCCTCGGCACGCTCATACTCACGGCTGTGGGGCACGGGGATCTCCGCCGTTTCAAACGGAGAGACCGCATTGTCCTCGCTCTCATCCTCGGCACGGCCGGCAAAGCGGGCGGCAGCCTGCCTGACCTCGGCGGCGGTCGGGATATGGGTGTGGGTGCGGGCAGCCGCAGCGTCCTCGGCCAGCGAGGCCGTCAGCCGGGCGGCGGCATCTTCATAGCGCAGGGTGTCCCCTGCCGGCTCACCGCTGTTGATGGCATTGGCAATGTCACTGACAAAGGCAGAGGTGTTCGGCTCCGCCGGGGCGGCACCGAGGTTCTGCGTGTAGCCGCTGTGGGCAGACTGTGCCGGGGCAGGCGCACCGCCCAGCTGCTGGGTAAAGCCCGTGCGGGCAGGTGCCGCAGCAACGCTGCTGAGATTCTGGGTAAAGCCGCTGTGCGCCGGTGCCGGGGCGCTCAGGCTCTGGGTAAAGCCGGTATGGGCCGGGGCAGCAGGCGGCTGCGGCGTCAGGCTGATGCGACCGGTCAGGGTATCGACCAGCTGATCCACATCATCGCGCTGGCGGTGGGGCAGAAGCCGTTCTCCGGTCTGGCGATTTTCCTCCTGCGTGGCATCCCCGACAACAACGGTGTTTTCGTAAGGGTCCTCCCCGGCAGCGTCAGGCGGGGGCGCAGGACTTTGCGCGGCGGGCGTAGGGCGGGGTTGGGCTGCAGTCTGTCTGCGCTGGGGGCGCACGGCGTTGTAGGCGCTCATGAACTCCTGCGTGCTGTCCGTCGGGACAGTGTCCAGACCGCCGATCTGCATCGTAAAGCCGCTTGGGACCGGCTGGCTGCGGGGCACCTCGATCGGCTCACCCACAGGCTCTCCGCTGCGCTGCGGCACAGGCTGCGGCGGCGGAGCGGTCTGGGGCTTTTTGCCGGGGGTGAACTCGACCGTATTGCGCTTTTTGCGGTAGATCGTGCCGGTCATGCCGCCGGTCAGCGTGTCGGACGGGTGCTTCTGGGCCTGATCGACCGTGCTGCGGATAAAGTCCATCGTCTGGCCGCCCTGCTCCTCCGCGCTACGGCGGGCCGGGCGGGTGTATTTGCTGCGCCAGACCTCCTGCGTCGGATCCTCGCGGTCGGTCTCCGACTCAGCCGGGCAAACCGGCTGGGGGGCCGGGGCGGTGCGGGCAGGCTCCTCCGCCCGCTCCTCGGGGATCATCAGCTCCTCGGTTTCCTCCTCCGGGGCGAAAAATCCGCCCAGAAAGCCCTGTTTCCTGCGCGGCTCTGCGCTGCGCTGAGGCGGCTGCTCCGGCTCCTGATCGGGATAATACTCCTGCTGCATGGCAGGGTCATCCTCATACTCCGCATTTTTGCCGCTGAGCGAGACATTGATGGGCACAAACGCCCCCGTATCCTCAGCATGCTTGAGGCCGAGAAAGCCGCGTTTTTTCTTTTCAGGCTTCGGCATCCGGCCCTTTTCATCAGGCACGACCGCGACTGAGTTCTTGAAGAACTTCTGGAACTGGTTTTTGCCCTGATTCAGGGCATCGGTGTCCGCAGCGCTGCCGTCCGGCGCCATTTTAAGCAGAAAATCCTTGATGATGCCGGTGCGGGTCGTATCGCCGTCATAGCCCAGACTGCCGGTCGTATTTTCCGCAGCCGCCGGGGTCGGCATCGTCTGCTGCGGCGGCCGGGTACTCTGCACGGGCTGCACAGGCTGACGCGCGGGCGTGTAGGGGGTCGGCTGTGTCGGGCGTGCCGTGCGGGGGGC
>JABLTR010030420.1_pt1 | contig 30012 bp, 31 predicted proteins | sample 7160071 | NCBI WGS metagenome assembly JABLTR01 (sample SAMN14651230, study PRJNA627086) | human gut metagenome | isolation source: feces | host: Homo sapiens | reverse complement strand
CATGCCGCCCAATCTGTTTGGACACACAATGTCCGGCCTGCACGTAAGACAGGCTGCCGTGGCTGGGGTTGAAAGCAGTAGAGACCCCTTCCACGAGCTGTGAGAGCTGCCAAGCTCTGTCCGTGCTGTTCCCCATCGCCGGGGCGCGAGCTGCAAATACGGCGGAAAAGAAAACCATAGCGACTATACTAGCGACTACAAAAGGCAAAAATCCGAATTTCAAATTTTCATAGCGACTAATGTAGCGACTACGGAATCCAAGGTATAAAAACTCTAGATTTTATGCGGTGTACGAAACGGTGACAGGAGACTCAGGCTGCGTTTCAGGCTTTTCTTGCTGCGCAAGAAAAGCGCAAGCATCGCGTTCTGGTACCAAAACGCAGCTTGCAGGGAGAACCCTGACCCCAATGCCGCCTCCGGGCGGAAGATTAACGGCTGAACTGCGGCAAAAGTCAGAAAACACACATCGGCGCAGCCGTTTGCTCCGCGGCGTGGGGCGCGTTGTGCCGATGTGTGCGGTTTTATGGGCCGACCGCGCATCCGTGCAGGTTTGTAGCACACAAACGCCGCGTCCGCCCACCGTGGCGGCGTGAAGAAAATAGGATGAAAAACTTCAACTGGGTAATTCTTCTCGGCCATTCAAAAAACAAATTTTGATCCCCAGGATGGGGGAGCAGTGTGAGGAACAAAAATGCGCGTGAAGGAAGATTGGACTTGCTATTCGGCTGTGCTTGTGGTAATCGTGTGTGCTAACCGAAAACGAAGGGGGTAGACGCGATGTCGAAACGACGAGCCAACGGTGAAGGGAATATCCGCAAACGCAAAGATGGTCGGTGGGAAGGTAGATACACAGCCGGATATGATACAAACGGCAAAGCAATCACAAAGAATGTGCTTGGCAGAACGCAGGCAGAAGTCAAAGATAAACTACGGGCCGCGATTGAGGACAGCAAGAAGCTCGATCCTGTGAAGGCTGGCAGCTATACGCTAGAACAATGGTTAAAGCTCTGGTATTCCGTCTACGTCGAGCCGCAGGTTCGGTATTCCACGCGGGAATTTTACCACAACGCCATTGATCACCACATCATCCCCGAACTTGGAAGTACAAAATTAGAGAAACTTTCCATGCTGCAAATTCAGCGGTTTTACAACGAGTTGCTTAAAAATGGCCGAGTCCAAAAGCCGAATCAACCAGAGCTGCATGATCGCAGCCTGAGTCCCCGCATGGTGCAGAGCGTCCATGTTGTGCTGAACAAAGCGCTGGAACACGCGGTCGAGGAAAAGCTAATCCTCACGAATCCGGCGAAAAAGTGTAAGATTCCCAAAAACACGAACCGGCAAATGAAAATCCTGCCCGAAGCGATGATTGGCCCATACCTGAGCGCGGCAAAGGAACACGGCGTCCTCGCACCGATGTATCTGGAGCTGACCACCGGACTGCGCCGTGGTGAGCTGCTGGCCTTGCGATGGGAGGACTTGGATGCTCAAAACCGTACACTCTCGATCAACAAAAGCGTCGCGCGGCAGGACGGAAAGCTGGTCATCAGCACACCGAAAACGCGCAATTCCATCCGGACAGTGTTGCTCCCGGAAGATACGGTAAAACTTCTCATAGAGGAGCACGAAAGACATCCGGCAAATCCGTATTTGTTCCCGTCACCGCGCACAGGCGAGACGTGGGACCCGGACGCTTTCCGGCGGCTGCATGACCGGATTTTGAACGAAATCGGTGCAGAACACGTTCGTTTTCATGACATGAGACACACATTCGCGACTTTATCCCTGAAAAGCGGCGTAGATGTTCGGACGCTGTCTGAAACGCTCGGACACTTCAGCGCAGGTTTCACGCTCAGCACCTACGTCCACTCCACACCGGGCATGAAGCAAAACGCGGCGGACGCGATTGGAAAGACGATCCGAAACGCGATCTGAACCCGGAAATCAAAGCGGCGGCTGCACAATGCAGCCGCCGCTAAAACGTTCAAAATATTCTTGAGAATGAAGAAACTTGTGCTGTTTTGTCAAATAAATCTCAATAAATCCACCGCGTTTTCACGCCCGTTTGGGTCAAATCTGGGTCAAGCCGCATGACTGAAGAAATGCATTCGTTTTTCGAGAAAAGAAAGTGGAACGATAAGCGGGATACTCCGCAAGCTTCGCTTGCTCCGTGCCGATTGCATTTTCTTATGTTTTCTGCATTGCATGCAGAAAAAGCGGCGCTTTTGCGCCGCAAAAATGCATTCGGTCGAACCACAGCGCTTCTCGCGCCACGTATGCCCAGCCAAAACAAAAAAGCCATTCCTTACGGAATGACTTTTTGTTTTGGTGGAGATAAGCGGGATCGAACCGCTGACCTCATGACTGCCAGCTGCTATCGGTTCGTGATATTGAGTGTTTTTGTCTCTAATATCTCCGTTCCGTCAGTGAAAAGTGCGGGATTTTGCAAAGTTTTATCCATTGCGCCCACACGCTTTCGCGCACACTTGGGTCAGAATCTGGGTCAGGGCAAGTAGGTGGATTTGGAGAGGTTCTGTCGGAGTGGAGGTGGATTGTAGCTTGAGCTTTGCTGGTAGTCAAGTGTTAAAAACGGTGGGGTGAATTTTTGAAGGCACTGAGAGCATGAATTTTTGGAAGAGTGCGATGCTTTGGCGTTTCGATTTTTTTGATCTCAATGGTAAAAATTCAAAACTCATTTTGTTCGGAGTCTGAAATTGCTGGGGGTTTCTCCGGTTGATTTTCCGAATACGCGGCTGAAGTATTTGGGGGAGGAGAAGCCGAGGGAATCTGAGATCGTTTCGATCGAATAGGTCGTGGTGCTCAGCATCTGCTTGGCCATATCGATCCGCAGATCGAGCACATAGTGGATAATGGTTTTTCCGGTCCGCTTTTTGAAGGCTTTGCTCAAGTAGGATTCGCTGACGTGGACCATTTCCGCGAGGACGGGAATGCTGATCTGCTCGCAGAAGTGTTCGTTGAGGTAGGCGCTCACTTTGTCCAGGAATTCGGTGTCGTGCATGACTTCGGAATGGCAGGTATAGCAATAGAGCAGCATGAGACGGGTATAATCCTCGGCAAGCGAAATGCTACCGTCCTGCTTTTTGCATTCGTGGTAGATCCGCTTGAACAGCCAGTTCAGCGTTTGGTCCTGATCCTTGATGTGGATCGGGGCATTGAAGTTGATGCCGTCTCCGATCCGGATCCGGATGCAGATGACATCCTGGCTCTCTGTGATCATGAGGGCCTCTTTATGTTACATTCCGGCGGGATAGATGATGAGGTCAAAGTAGGAGATATAGTGGGTTTGAGAGAGGATATTGACCCTGGCATTTCCCTGGCGGAAGAACATCATCTCGATGACAGAGGGGTGATTGTGCAGATCAAAGCACCAAATATTGCTCTTTTCATCGAACCACTCGCAGTAGGGGATCTCGATTTTGCTCGTTCGAATGACCTCCGGATGGTTTTTGATTCCAAAAAAATCGTTCATTTTGTTCACTCCCAAGCGTTTTTTCTTAATTGTATCAAAGATAAACGTTAAAAAACGTCGGGGGCGGGCAAGAGGACAAGATCGTGCACCAAACGAATGCTTTTATGGGTTAAAACATGTGCCCATAAGCGCTATGATTAGTCCACAAGCAAGAAATGTTGTGTATTTTGTAAAAAAATCCAGAAAAACGGAGGAATATTTGGTGGAAAAGACAGGACGGTTTTTTGCACCATCAGGCGCGCTGTGTGCACCAGGCGGTCACACGGGGCCGTTTTCGGGCAGTTTGGAAAGAGGGGTGTAGGTACGAGCGTATGGAAACGATTCTGGAGATGAAGGGGATCAAAAAGAGCTTCAGCGGGGTGGAAGTCCTGCATGGCGTTGATTTTTCGATCGGAAAAGGCGAAGTGGTTGCCCTGTGCGGAGAGAACGGCGCGGGGGAATCCACGTTGATGAAAATTCTGATGGGCATCTATACAAAGGATGCCGGAGAGATCACCTATAAGGGGCAGGTGCTCCGGGATCAGACGCCGCAGAAGAGTCTGAACCTGGGGATCACCATGATCCATCAGGAGCTCAGTTTGGTGGATCAGCTGAGCATTGCCCAAAATGTTTATTTGGGGCGGGAGCTTCGCAGCAAGGCAGGGCTGGTCGACTATAAGAGAATGAACGCTAGGGTGCAGGAGGTCATGGCCCGGCTGCAGGAGAGCACGCCTGTGACGACGAAGGTCGGCGAGATCAAGGTGGCGCAGAAGCAGCTTGTGGAAATTGCGCGGGCCATCAGCTTTGACTGCGAGATCATCATTATGGACGAGCCCACCGCGGTATTGACCGACCGCGAGACGGAGGTTTTGTTTGAGACGATCCAGAGGCTGAAGGCGGATGGGATCTCCATCATTTACATCTCACACAGACTTGCGGAGATCAAAAAGATCTGCGACCGGGTCGTCGTGCTGCGGGACGGAAGCTTTGTTGCCTCGCGGGATTGCAGCACGGTCTCGGAGCGTGAGATCGCGGCGCTGATGGTCGGCAGAGAGATCAAGGCTAGCACCGCTGTCCCGTTTGCGGGGGACAGGAACGACATCGTGATGGAGGTAAAGGGCGTTACGGACCGGCTGCTCAAGGATGTTTCGTTCCGGATCGCCCGTGGGGAAATCGTTGGATTCAGCGGGCTGGTCGGCGCGGGGCGGACAGAGGTCATGGAGTATATTTTCGGACTTCGGAAAGTGGAGAAGGGCCAGATCTTTATAAACGGCAAGGAGGTTGTGATCGACACGCCGGTCAAGGCGCTCAAGCACAACATCGGCTTTGCGACCGAGGACAGAAAGCGCTCGGGCATCGTCGGAATCCGCAGTTTGAAGGACAACATCAACTATGTCTTTATGACAAAGTTTGTACGGTTTTTCCTTCCGAAGAAAAAGCTGGATGAGAACTTCGCGAAGATGCGGGAAAAGCTCCGGATCGTGTGCAGCGGAGAAAAGCAGCTGATCAAGAGACTTTCCGGCGGGAACCAGCAGAAGGTGGTGCTGGCCAGGTGGCGGCTTGCAAAATCCAATATTCTCATCCTTGACGAGCCGACACGGGGCATCGACGTCGGCGCGCGGGAGGAGATCTACAGCATTATCCGGGCTATGGTCGACGCGGGGAATACGGTCATCGTTGTTTCCTCCGATCTTCCGGAGCTAATCACGGTCTGCCCGAGGATCATTGTGATGTATGAGGGAAAGGTGATGGGCGAGCTGGAGGGTGATGAGAGAACCGAGGATAATCTGATGACGCTTGCGTCCGGCCTGCAGATCGCGGAATAAGGGAGGTAAGAGAAATGAATGGCTTAAAAGGGAAAGCGAAACGGCTGGTGGTCAATACCTGGAATGACTACAGCGTCATGTTCGTGTTTATTGTGATCATTATCATCTGCAGCATCGTGGAACCGGGATTTTTCTCCTGGACGAACCTTACTGGTATTTTCAGAAGCTGTTCGGCAGTCGGCATTATGGCGCTTGGGATGACGTACATCATTATTTCCGGCGGCATCGACCTGTCGATGGGATCCTGTTTTGCGGTTTGCGGCGTGATTTTGGTCTGGCTGCAGGGAAATGGGATCCCGCTTCCGCTGGCAATTTTGGCTTCCTGCCTGTTTGGCATGCTGAACGGATTTGTGAACGGCTTTTTGATCTCCAAATTTGTGCTGCCGCCGTTCATTGTCACGCTCGCAACGCAGACGCTGCTTCGCTCCGTTGTAAAGTATGTGACGAATGGCACGACCGTCAAGGGCTTGAAGGATCCCGTGTTTATGGCGATCGGGAACGGAAGCCTGCCCGGTGGCTTGCCGATCGCGTTCCTTATTTTCCTCGCGATCGCGCTTATGATGCACATTGTTCTTTCGAAAACCAAGTTCGGCACCTATGTTTATGCGCTCGGCGGAAATGAGATCACCGCGCGCTATACCGGGATCCAGGTCGACAAGGTCAAGATCTTGATCTACATGCTTGCCGGCGTGATGACGGCGCTGGCCTCGGTTGTCGAGGTGTCCAGAATGGCGTCCGTTGCACCGACCTCCAGCGGCGTATCCTATGAGACGGAGGCAATTATTTGCGCCGTCGTCGGCGGAACGGCCTTTACCGGAGGTAAGGGCAAGATCCCGGGGACCGTGATCGGCGCGGTCATCCTCTATGTGATATTCAATATGCTGGTGCATTTGAATATATCGACCTATCTCTCCGGCGCAGTGAAGGGCATGGTCATCCTGGTGGCCGTTCTTCTGCAGAAGAGAGACAATTAACAAAAAAGGAGATAGACAGGAAAAATGAAGAAAACAATCGTATGGATCCTTGCACTGGTTCTGGTAATTTCCCTTTTTGCGGGCTGTGCGGCAAACACAGCTTCTGAAACGACCGCAGCTCCGGACGCTTCGCAGAGCGAGGCGGACAAAGAGACGGAGAGCTCCGGCAAGTTTAAAATCGGCATCTGCGCCGCGACGGCGGTCAACAGCTGGATGGTCAAGGAAAACGAATTGCTCGAGTATGAATGCAGCCAGGATACCGACCAGTTCGAGTATACCCTTTCGGTCGGCGAGAATGCGGCCCAGCAGCAGGACATCATCGAAACGTATCTCAACGGCGATTACGACCTGATCATGGTCATGCCGCAGGACGCGTCCGCGCTCCAGGAAGTGCTCGACCGTGTCTATGATTCCGGCATTCCCCTTGTCATTGCGACCCGTCCGGTTTCCGGCGACAAGTATACCACCCACATCGGCGGCAGCGACTATGCCTGCGGCGCGCAGGCGGCGGATTACTTCGGCGACGTGCTCGGTGGCGAAGGCAAGGTTGCGGTCATGCGCTGCAACACCGGTGAAGAGGAAGACCTCCTCCGCTACGGCGGTTTTGCCGATACCCTGGCAGAGAAGTATCCCGGCATTGAGATCGTCTGCGAAGCGGATCCGTCCGAGAGCGTGGAGAAGGGATATGAGCACATGACGGATATGCTCGCTGCCTACGATGAGATCGACGGCGTTTACTGCGAGGTCGACGAGGTCGGGCTTGGCGTGGAGCAGGCGATCCGGAACTCCGGGCGCACGGACTGCCGCTACATCATCGGCATCGGCGGTGCGAAGGAAATTTTCGATATGATGAAGGAGCCGGACGCGATCTATACGGCGATCACAACCTTCCTGCCCACCAGCTCGCAGCTCTCGCTTCAGTATGCGAAGAAGATCCTGCTCGGCGAGAGCGTGGAAAAGGAAATTCTCGACCCGTGTGTCCTCGTGACGGCCGCGAACGTCGACGAATATTACGACCTCGGTTATTAAAAAGCGTCCTGTGCGGCATAGCCTATACACGGAACGTGATATGAAATGAAAGGGATGCAAAACAAATGAAAGAACGTTGGCCTGTTATTGATACCCATTGCCATATTGGCATCAACCTGATCAACACGTTTGATGCGGAGAAGGAGCTCATTCCCTACATGGACAAAAACGGCGTGGACATCCAAGTCGTGTTCCAGGTGAACGAGGGCTTCTGCCATCGTACCCCGGATTGGAATCCGTATGTCGGCAATGATTACATTGCAAAGGTTCAGCGGATCAATCCTAAGCGGATCATCGGCCTCGCGACCATCAACCCCTGGAATCAGCGCCCCAAGACCTATAACTATCCGCCGAACGCCGCAGAAAAGCCGATGGATCTGCCGATCCGCGACGAGGCCATCGAAGAGCTCGACCGCGCGATCCTCGAGCTGGGGCTTCACGGGTTGAAGATGCATCCGCTGGAGCACAACTATGAGATCAACAACCCGACGGTCGTCTACCCGGTTTTGCAGCGTCTGACGGAGCTCCAGAGAATGACGGGCAGAAAGATGCTGGTGGTCGTCCATGCGGCGGGTGACTCCGTCAACAACACCTCGACCGCCATGGCAGAGACGGCCAAGGCCTTCCCGGAGCTGCTGTTTATCGCGGCGCACGCAGGCTTTATTTGGTGCTACGGCACGACCAGCGCGGTGTCGATCCCGGTTCCGAACCTGATGCTTGATCTGACGCTGAACGTCGGCCCGTACAGCGTGGTGGACGCTTACAGAGCGGTCGGCCCGAGCAGATTCTCGATCGGCACGGATGGCCCGTTTGATCTCGCGGAGATCAAGGATCCGATCGTCCGCGCCCTGACCGGGGACGACCAGGAGGCTTATGAGCTGATCATGGGCGGCAATATCGCAAAATATCTGGGAATTCCCAAGATTGTGGTAGAAGAGTAACCCTTCAGAAGCCCGAGAAATCCTTCCTCTGCCGTGTGCGCCGCGGCAGAGGGAATGAAGGGAGAAATAGCTTGAAAAAATATGATGTTATAGCGCTGGGCGAAGCCCTGATCGATTATATTCCGACAGGCTCCGAGGTCTGCGGAGGCTATAGAGCCGCTGTGGGCGGCGCGCCGCTGAATCTTGCGATGGGAATTGCAAGGCTGTCGGGTTCTTCCGCGCTGATCGCCAGGGTGGGAAGCGACCCGCTCGGCAGGGAGATCGTCAACACGCTGACCCGCGGGGCGGCGGACTGCTCTTTGATCCAATCGGATGTCAGCCGGCCGACGACGGTCACCGTTGTGATGCCGGAATCTGCGGATGACCAGCGTTATATTATGTACCGCGGAGATACCGCGGACAATGCAATCGTCTGGGAGGAGATCCCAGATGCGGTCTTCGACTGTACCTATATTCTGCACATTGGCGCGCTGCTGTCCACCCTGCCGGAACGGGCCGGAGAGGTTCTTGAGATCCTCCGGAAGGCAAAACAGCACGGCGCGGTAATTTCTTTCGATGTCAACATGCGGCCGGGATGCTGGAAGCGCACGGAAGATATGATTGCAAGATCCAGGGAGATTTTTGAATACTGCGATATTATCAAAATGACTGCCGAGGAAGAAGCGCAGATGAAGCTTTTCTTACTGGATGCGTCCAGACAGGGGAAGGTGATCGTGGTTACGGACAATGAGAACACGGTCAGGGCATATTGGAACGGGATCTGCATGGAAAAGCCCGTAAAGAAAGTGGAGACGATCGATGCAACGGGGGCTGGCGACGCGTTTTTTGCGGCGTTCCTGTATGAGTATATCTCGAATATAAAGGCCGACCGGGAGATCGGGAAAAAGGAAATCGAGCGCTGCATGGAGATTGCGATGAAGGCGGGCGCCTATGCGGTGCAGAATGTCGGCGCGTTTAACAGCTGTCCGACACATGAGGTGCTTTACGGATAACCGTTTGGGTTTAATAGGAGAGTGATACGGATATGAGAATTGTCGTTGCACATTCTGCAAATGAAATCGGGAGACTCTGCGCGGAGTCGATCGTGGATTATCTTCTCGCGCAGGGGGGAGACGCGGTGCTTGGACTTGCAACGGGTTCTTCTCCGCTGGAAACCTATAAAAGCCTGATTTCGATTGCAAAGAAACAAAATATCAGCTTCCGAAACGTGAAAACGATCAATCTGGATGAGTATTGCGGCCTGGGGCCGGAGCACCCGCAGAGCTTCCGGTATTACATGGATAAAAACTTCTTTTCCCAAGTGGATATCCCGGAGGAGAATATTGAATTCCTGAGCGGCATTGCACTGGACGAAGAAAAAGAATGCGAACGGTATGACCGGGTGATCGAAAGGCGCGGCGGGATTGGATTCCAGCTCCTGGGGATCGGCGGAAACGGGCATGTGGCCTTCAATGAGCCGAGCGAGAAATTTTCCTGCGGGACGGTCAAGGTTCAGCTTACGCAGGAGACGATCCAGGCAAACAGCCGGTTCTTTTATGATGTTTCGGAGGTTCCTGTTTCGGCGCTCACCATTGGGATGGAGACGATTTTTCACGCGCGGAAGATCGCCATGATCGCGACCGGCGAGGGAAAGGCGGAGGCCGTGCATGCAATGCTGCATGGGCCGATCACACCGCAGCTGCCCGCATCGCGGCTGCAGCAGCACGAGGATATGACGCTTTATATTGACAGCGTGCTTGCGGGGTATCTTCAGAAAAAATACGGGGAGATTTAAAAATGGGCAAGAAACTTAGGCTCCTGTTTCCGCAGTGGCAGGGCGGCACCGGCCCGGACTATTCCCTTGGAGCCCGGCTTTTGGCTTTTTTGGCACCGGAGGATCATGAAACACCGCTTATGGAGGTTCCGGTCGACCCGTTCGGAAGCTATGAGCTGAAGCTGGAGAAGGGGATGTTCGCTCGTTCCGCGCTCATTCGTCAATTGGAAGCGGCCGCATCGATCATCCAAGCATACCGGCCGGATCAGCTGATCACCTTCGGCGGAGACTGCCTGGTCGATCAGGCGCCGATCGATTATCTGAATGGACGCTATGGCGGAGATTACGGTGTGCTTTGGGTCGACGCGCATCCGGATATTTCCAATACGGATATTTTCCCGAATGGAAATTCAATGCTGGTCGGAAGCCTGATGGGAAAAGGGGACGCCGAATTTGCGGCCCATGTCCGGAACCGGATGACGCCGGAGCAGTTTTTGTATTGCGGCGTTCAGCCCAGCGCGACACCGGCGGAACAGGTGTTGGTGGAAAACAGCGGAATTCGGCTGATTCCGCCTGCGGAGCTTGCGGCCACGAGCCAGCCTGTTTTGGACTGGGTGACCGAGCACGGCTACCGGCATATTTCCATTCATCTTGATGTGGATGTCATAAAGCCGGAGTTGTTCCATTCGAATGTATTTGAGAAGCCGGAGCCTATCTCCACGGATTGCTCTCACGGGGAGCTGAGCTTCCCGCAGTTGGCAAGGCTGTTTACGGAAGTGACCGCGGTCACAGAGATCGTCGGCTTTACCGTAACAGAGCATCTGCCGTGGGACATGATGGATCTGCGGGACTTTTTGGCGGGTGTGTCGATTTTTCAATAAAATCTAAGATTTGGAAAAAATGAAGGGGCGCTGCGGTCAGACATAATCCAGGCTGGTTTGAAGATGGAAGTATGGGACGCGTGGGAGAATAATTGATACGCAGACCACTCATGTGAGATTACGAAAAATAACGCCGGGCAGCTTGGGAAGCAAGCTGCCCGGCGCTATTTATACCGTCTATTAAGAAAGCAAAGGCAGCATTTTGACGTTTTACAAAAAGTTTGATTATATTAAGAAGTTTCAATGCAACACCAATCATTATATTATTTCTGATTCGAATATTGATAAATTACCTATTTCCCGCAAAAACTGCAATCTGTGCTGGCCGGCGGCCACAGATGCGCTGCTCAGCGGCCGGATTGCGCTCCCAGCGGCCACCGGGAGATGGCTCCCAGCGGCCACCGGGAGATGGCTCCCGGCAGCCGCTTTCCCATCCTTCAGGTTGCGGATTTGGGTCTAATCAGAACGGTGAAGTGCTTCGTTGCGGGTTCTTCAAAAGAGATCTCGCCGCACCGGACCAAAAGCCTGACCATTTGATTCAGCAGATCCTCTACTGCGTACGGAAGATGGTCCCTGCGAAACCGCGCGATGGTATTGTGGTCCGGCGCACGGTGACCTTCCAGCAGATACATGAAGTTCACGTTCTCACGGCAGGCACGTTCGATTTCCCTTGTTGCGTAAATTCCACGCGTGCAGCCGTAAAGAACGATCTTGAATAGCAGACGCGGTGAGTGCTCGATTCTCTCCGACCGGGAGTAAGTCGCTGTCAATCTACTGTAATCCAACTCCTCTGCAACAGCGCTGAGCAATCTCACTGGTTCGTCCGACGGGATAATAATTTCTAAATTCATAGGCAAGCAGACTTGATATCCAGTCCTGTATGCTGTATACTCTACTCGCGTCTTGTTTGATGTCACACTTAAATAATACGCCGAAGCCCGACTCTGTGCAAGAGCCGGGCTTCGTAATTTTTAGGGGCTGCCTCTTAGTGAGACAGCCCCTTTTTAGATGTCAGCGCGGAGATGCTGTGGAGGTGCGGACAACCAGCCGTGGTTCTACAAGTTCACGACGAACGACTGGATGCTCTGGGTGTACAATGTCATAGAGGATGCATTCAGCGGCCTTAGAGCAAATCTCAGAGATGTTTTGGTCGATGCTGGTCAAACCGATGCGGTTAAGCCCAGACACACTGATATTGTCAATGGAGACGATGGACAAATCGTTGGGTATTTTGATTTGATGCGCCGAGCAGTAGTCCATAAAGCCGAGCGCCATCAGGTCGTTGCCGATGACAATGCCGGTGCAGGCAAAGGGGTTACCGGAGAAAAACTTTTCGGCGATCTGGCGACCCGAGGAAATGGTCAGGTTGCCCTTATAGAGGTGCTCTAGATCATCGGGAACAAGCCCGAGATTCAGCATTGCCTGCCGGAAGCCCTGCCAGCGTAGCATAGAAGCAGAGGAATCAACCGGACCGAGAATGGTTGTGATCCTGCGGTGACCCAAGTCGAGCAGATGCTTGGTCGCAATGTAGCCCGCCTGAAAATTATCCAACGAGACGAAACTACCATCATAGCCGCTGATATTCCGGTTGATAAGTACCACGGCAATGCCAGCGTGACGCGCCTCATTGAGTTGGCTGAGCAATTGCTCACCGTAGGAAGAGATCAACAGCAGACCAGCAAATTTATACTGGATGGACTGATTGATAAACATGTGCTCCTTCTCAAGGTCGTAATCACTGTTGAAGGCCATGAGCATGTAGCCCTTCTGCCCCAACAGCTGCTGGAGCGTGTAGACAACCTCGGCATAGAAAGGGTTTCGTACGTCGCCGACGACCAGACCAACGATGCTGGTGTGACCGGTGATCATGCTCTTCGCAATGGCACTGGGGCGAAAGCCGTTTTCATTCAGGTAGGCGCTGATCCGCTCACGCATTTCGGGACGTACACCGGGACGGCCATTGATGACTTTTGAGACCGTGGAGGGCGAAACGCCGAGTTCCTTGGCGATAACGGTAATTGTTTTTCTCACAGGTATCTTTCCACCCCTATCCAATTTTTAGTACTCCTATTATATCAAACCGCGCTCAAAAGTCAATTCATTCTGCTGCGTGCTGTATGCGCAGGGCTGCAATTTTCTCTGAGCTGTAGCCACACCGGCGAAGAATCTTCTCTGTGTGCTCGCCAAGTTCGGGCGCGCGGCGGTTTGTGGAGCAGGGGGTTCCGGAGAGCTTGATCGGGTTTCCGGGGAACCGGAACCGGCCGAGACCCGGGATCTCCTGCTCGATCAGCATTTCGCGCGCGGCAATCTGTGGGTCCTCCAGCAGGTCGAACACGGTCTGCATCTTGCCGGCGGGCACCTTTGCCGCGTCCAGCATATCGACCAGTGTATCCGCATCGTACTGCGCACACCACGCGCCGATGATCTGATCGAGCTCGTCCACATTCTGTTTCCGGAGCAGGTTTTTGCAGAATTTCGGGTTTTCCGTCAGATCCACACGACCCATCAGCGTCGCCAGCCGCACGAAGAGACCGTCGTTTGCGGTGGAGATCGCAACGAAGCGCCCGTCCTTTGTCTGATACATGTTATATGGCGCGGAGCTGGCGTTGCCGTTTCCGAACCGATCGGGGACGGTTCCGAGCATGGTCGCCATCGGCACGAAGCCCTCCAGCATGGAGAATACGGTGTCCATCATGGCTATGTCGACATACTGACCCTTGCCGGTGCGCTGCTTGCAGCAGAGCGCCGCAAGGATGCCGAGTGCGCAGTGTACGCCGGTCGCGCTGTCGGCGATGGCCGGGCCAGGACGTACCGGCTGTTCCGGGAAGCCGGTCAGCGAGACCATACCGGCCATGGTGGAGATGACCCCGTCATACGCGGGCTTTGACCGGTACGGACCGTACTGCCCGAAGCCAGACAGGGAGGCGTAGACGATCTCCGGATTAATGGCGCGAACATCCTCGTAGCCCAGCCCGAGCCGCTCCATGGTACCAGGAGAGAAGTTTTCGATGACGACATCGGCCTGCGCTGCCAGATCCAGCGCGGTCTGACGGCCCTCAGGCCTTTTAAGATCGAGGGAAATGCTCTCCTTGCCGCGGTTGAGATAGGCAAAGTATCCGCTTTTCCCGTCCTTGACCGGATAGAGCGCGCGGGTGTCGTCACCGTGGCCAAAACGCTCGACCTTGATGACCTCAGCGCCGAGATCGGCGAGGAGCATGGTGCAGTAGGGGCCGGAATAGGCGCGGGTAAAATCAAGAATGGTGATACCTTCCAATGCGGTTGCCATGGGAGCCTCCTTTCCTGTCAGCACTTGGTGAAGTACATCGAAATGCCCTGGCCGCCGCCGATGCACATGCTGATCATCGCATCCTGCTTGTCGGTGCGCGTCAGCTCGTAGAGGACCTTGACGGCCAGAATGCAGCCGGTCGCACCGATCGGATGGCCGATGGAGATGCCGCCGCCGTAGATGTTGACCTTCTCCGGGTCGAGCCCGAGGTCGCGGCGCACCGCGAAGGCCTGGCTGGCGAAGGCCTCGTTGATCTCAAACATATCGATTGCAGTCAGATCGAGGCCGAGCTTCTTTGCCAGCTTTTCGCTGGAGAGCTTCGGCGCATAACCCATGATCTCTGCTTCAAGACCGGCTACGGCGAAGCCCTCAATGACCAGCTTCGGCTCCACGCCGAGCTCACAGGCCTTTTTGCGGGACATCAGCACGACCGCCGCTGCGCCGTCGTTCAGGCTGGAGGCGTTGCCTGCCGTGACTGTGCCGTTTTCACGGACGAAGCAGGGTTTCAGACGGGCGAGCTTTTCCATCGTCAGGCCGTCGCGCGGCCCCTCGTCGGTATCAAAGACCGTGACGCTTCCCTTACGATCCTTGAGCTCGACGGGGAGAATCTCTTCCCTGAAGCGGCCGGACTGCACAGCTGCGACGGCGCGGCGGTGGCTCTCCAGCGCGAATGCATCTTGCTCCTCGCGCGTGACATGGAACTGACGCGCGACATTTTCTGCGGTCACGCCATTGTGGCTGTTGTTCAGCGGCCAGGTCAGAATGTCGATCACGCCGTCCTCAAAGACCTTGTGGCCCATCCGTGCACCCCAGCGCGCATCTTTGACGTAATAGGGGAGCTGGGAGATGTTTTCCGTACCGGCTGCGACGACGACCTCGGCATTTCCAGTCTGAATGGCCATCATGCCCTCGGCGATGGATTGCAGACCGGAGCCGCACTGACGGTTGACAGAGTAGGCGGTCGTCTCCTTCGGGAGCCCGGCCTTCAGGCTGACGGCACGGGCGACGAAGCCGCACTCGGCGATTTCGCCGACCTGACCGACGACGACCTCGTCCACGGCCTCCGGTGCGATTCCGGCACGGCGCACGGCCTCGCGGACGACCATCGCGCCCATATCGATGGCGCTGACAGTCTTCAGACTGCCGCCGAACGAACCGACCGGCAGACGAACGCCGGAAACCAGAACGATATCTGTATCCTTTGCTACTTTGCTCATTTCAAATCCCTCCCGTCAGACAATCATGCCGCCGCCGACGTTGATGACCTCGGATGTGATGTACGCGGCCTCGTCAGAGGCGAGGAACGCGACCATATTGCCCACGTCGGACGGCTTTCCGGCATAGCCCATCGGCACACGGGCGACCATGCTGTCCCACGCGGCTCCGCCGTTGACCTCCTTCAGGCGGCAGGTCATATCCGTCTCAATGAAGCCGGGGCAGATGACGTTGCAGGTGATGCCTTTTTTGGCGTTTTCACGGGCCGCAGTCTTAGTCAGACCTACAACGCCCGCCTTGGAGGCGGCGTAGTTTGCCTGACCGATGTTGCCGAGCCAGCTGCCGGAAGATATGTTGATGATGCGGCCGCTGCCCTGCGTGCGCATGTACTTGATAGCCTCCTGCGTGCAGAAGAACGCGCCGTTTAGGTTGACGGAGAGGACAAGGTCCCAGTTTTCACGGCTCATCTTGTGCAGCATCCCGTCGCGGTTGATACCGGCGTTGCTGACCATGATGTCCAGACCGCCAAAGGTCGTGATTGCAAACGCAACGAGCGCCTGAACCTCCTCCTGCACGGAGACGTTGACCTGATACGGCACTGCGGTTCCGCCCGCGGCGGTGATCTCCTGTACAGCCTCTGTCGCGTCCATCATATCGGCGATCACGACCTTGGCACCTTCCTCTGCCAGCTTTTTGGCGATTCCCTTGCCGAGGCCGCGCCCGGCACCGGTCACGATCGCAACTTTTCCTTCGAGTCTCATAATCGTTCCTCCTTATATGTGTTAATATGTGTTACTTCTGCTTTGAAAGAATAAACGGTTTCAGGCCGAACGGGCCGTCCTCAGTGAAGAGTGCCGCAGGCATCTCACGGATGGTGTCCGCCATCAGCGGCCGGAACTCCATCAGGTCGAGAACCTGCGTTTGCAGATCGATGCCCGGCGCAAGCTCTGTCAGCGTCAGCCCCCCCGGGCGCAGTTCAAAGACGGCGCGCTCCGTGACATAATGCATCCGCTGGCCCTTTTTCCGGGCAAGCGCGCCGTTGTAGGAGACCTGCTGAAGCTCGCGCACGAATTTGATGAGGCTGCCCTCTTGGTCGATATGTAGCTTTCCGTCCCGGAAGGAGACCTGAAGACCCTTACCGGTGAAGGTGGAGCAGAAAACGACGTGCTTGGCGTTCGTCGTGATGTCGATGAAGCCGCCCGCACCGGTCGGATTCGGGCCAAGGCGGGTTGCGTTTACCGAGCCGCCCGCGTCGACCTGACCCGCGCCCATGAATGTCACGTCGACACCGGCTCCATTGTAATAGTCGAACTGATCGTCATGACGGATCAGCGCGTAGCAGTTTTTTGCGATGCCGAAGTCCACGCCGCCCATCGGAATGCCGCCGTAAATGCCGGATTCCACGGTCACGGTGCAGAGCGAACCAATGTCCTCCTCGGCCATGATCGGGCCGACCACGTCGTTCGGAATGCCGGTGCCGATGTTCAGCACGTCGTTTTCCCGCAGTTCCATCAGCGCTCTGCGGCCGATCAGCTTTCGGACGGTCAGCGGCAGACGGTCACCCGCCTCGGCAGGAACCTTGATATCGCCGCAGTAGGCGGGGTTGAAGGCGAAGCTGTGCGTCTGTCGGTGGTCAGTATCCGGATCCGGGCAGAGAACCGCAGCATCAATGAACACGCCGGGGACTGTGACGCGCTTCGGATGTAGCGAGCCCGCCCGGACCTTGTATTTTGCCTGCGCAATGACAGTGCCGCCGAAGCGCTTGCAGGCAAGCACGGCGGAGAGGGCTTCGAGACTCATGGCTTCTTCATCGGTGGTCAGATTGCCCAGCTCGTCGATGCAGGTGCCGCGAATGATGCAGAAATCGAGCGGGATGGGCTTGTAGCGCATGTATTCCTCACCGTCGATGGTGACGATATCAACGATATCCGGCGCGCTGCGCGTGACCTCATTCATTTTGCCACCACCGAGCCGCGGGTCAACAAAGGTTCCGAGGCCGACCTTAGTGATTTTTCCGGGCTCGCCGCCTGCCATGCTGCGGTAGAGCTGCGCAAACTGGCCCTGCGGCAGATTGTAGGCGAGCATCTTGTTCCCGGCGATCAGTTCCATCATTCTGGGCTGAAGCCCCCAGTGTCCGCCGATGATTCGCCCGATCAGACCCTCGTGCGCTAGATGCTGGCAGCCACGGTCGCGGTCGCTCTGACCGCAGGAGTGAACGTAGGTGATATTGGCAGGGTGCCTGCTCTCTAGATAGCGCGCTTCAATAGCCTTGAGAATGGTCTCTGAGGCGGAAACGAGCGTCATGCCGATTGTGCAGACGGTCGAGCCGTCTTTGATCAGGGCCGCTGCCTGTTCTCCGGAGATAAAATTCGGTTTTTTCATCTGCGCCTCCTAATTCTGCGCCGCCTGAAACAGCTTTCGTGCGGCGGCCTTGTCCGGCTTGCCGTTCCGCGTCATGGGAATTTCCTCCACAAAACGGAAAACAGCCGGTATCTGATATTTTGCGATCTGCGTCCGCAGAAACGCGGTGATCTGCTCCACGGTGCAGTGTGCGCCGGGCTCGAGCCGGATAACGGCGGCCGGGACTTCTCCATACATCGGGTCCGGAATGCCGACGACAATGGACTGCCGGACCTTCGGAATCAGTTGCAGGGCATTTTCTACATCATAGGCGCAGATTTTTTCACCGCCGCGGTTGATCATATCCTTTTTTCGGTCGACGACCCAGAGATAACCCTCGTCGTTGACATAACCGATGTCGTTGGAATGCAGATAGCCCTCCGCGTCGACCAGGCCGTAGTCCTGCCTGTAATATCCGGAGATCACGCCGGTGCCGTACAGGGTGATCTCACCAACGGTCCCATTCGGAACCTCCCGGCCGTCGTCACCGACGATTTTAATGTCCAGCCCAGGAATCGGAATGCCAGAGGAGGTGATGTAGGGGCTGTCGGTGGCGCTGACTGGGAAGGTCGTGCCCGGCGATGAGATTTCGGTCATCCCGTATATCGTATAGAAGGAGATCTGCGGGAGCCAGTCCTTAAGTTTCCGGATGGTACCGGCAGGCATATTGCAGCTGCCGCAGGCAATTCTGGTGAGAGAGGGTAGTGACGGAAAGTCGCTACGGAAGTCAAGCAGCATCTGGAATACGGTGGGTGAGGCATGGAAGAACGTAAGTCGGTTTTCTACCACGCAACGGAGCACGCGGGCTGGGTCGACTTTCGGCAGCAGCCAGAGCGTGCTGCCGGTATAGGCGAACAGTCCAAGTAGCGCAATCATGCCGGTCACATGGTAGATTGGCGTACTGATGATGGAGCGGTCATCTTCGGTGATGCGGTAGATACGCCGGTAGGCCTCGATGGTGTGCGTGATATTATAGTTTTTCAGCGGCACGCCCTTGCTCATCGCTGTCGTACCGGAGGTGAAGAGGATCAGCGCATCATCGGTTTTCTGCGCAGGCATGTCGGGTAGAACGCAGTCCGGACAGGGGAGATGCGAGAAGCCGTAGTGCTCCGCATGGCCGCAGCATACAACGGTATGCAGCGGCTGGGGGTATTCCGCGAACCAGGGCACGAAGTCTTCATCACAGATCATGATGGAGATGTCGGCCTTCCCAGCCAGAGAGAGGATCTCGGGCTGGCGGTATTTGCTGGGGAGTGGTACTGCGACGGCCCGCAGCAGACCGGCGGCGTAGAGCGCGACGGCAAATTCCGCACAATTATAAAGCAGAATGCCGACATGGTCGCCCGCGCGAACCCCGAGCTCCATATATAAGTACCGGGCGAACGCTTCGGTGCGCTGCATGAACTGGCGGTAGGTATATGCGCATCCGCTGGAATCGACCAGGAAAACCTTGTCGGGCGATTTGACCGCGGTTTTCTGCAGCATATCTGACATGGAAAGCGGAAGACCGTCGAAAACCTCCAAAATTCGGCCATCCAGCGTCTCTTTATGCATACCTGCCGTGATTGAAGTGGGCCAGTAGGATGTTCCGTGAATCATGAACAGTACTTCCTTTGATGTTATAATGGAAAACGTTGTCCTATTAAAGCAACGAAAATATAATATATTACAAAAAACGCTTTGTCAATAATGCCGAGATGGGCAGATGCTGAAATAGCGAATTTTCGATATAATGCATAAAAAACATAGTGAATATTTGTAAAATATATCAATATTGACAAGATTGCACTAAGAATACTATAATGATAGAGGAAAACGTTTCCTATTATGTTTCTGCAATATACATAAAAAACGAAGACACACATCAAAAAATAGAACACAAAAAGATGGAGGGGCAGAATTTGAGATATGAACCGGAAAAGCTCCCGGACTATACCAGAGAGCTGATTGAACTGCTGCATCTTCGGGCGACTCCGGCGGCCATGCAGTTTTTTAAAAAGAAAGAAGAACTCTATGGAGTGCCGAAGATACGGATCCCGGAGCTGGGCGCGATGTTCACGGCCTGTCAGATGGTCGCGCAGACAGTTCGGCTGAATTACACCGTAGGTATCACGAATGAACTGCTTCCGACGCTGCAATGCTCCGGCATCCTGGGGCTGATCGATCCCTCGCACTTCAGAAATGCAGCGCATCTGACAGGGAAGTGGTATGAAACAGAGGCGGATGCGCTCTGCCACCAGCGCACGGCGACGCTCCCATCACAGCGCTATGAGGCCGTCGCGGTCTCGCCGATGGCGCTTGGACGGCTGAAGGCTCCGGATGTCTGCCTGATCTACGGAACGCCGGAGCAGATCATGTTCCTGTGCTGTGCGCTGCAATACCGCGGCTATGAAAAGCTGACGGGCGATTTTGTCGGAGAGAGCGCCTGCTCGGACAGCTGGATCCGCTGTCTGGAGACGCGGAAGCCTTGCTTTACAATACCCTGCTTCGGCGAGCGACGCTTCGGCGGAGTCCTGGAGGACGAGCTGGTTCTGGCATTCCCGCCGGAGTGCATCGTGGATATGCTGGAGGGCTACCGGGCGCTCTGGAGCCACGGAATGCGGTATCCGGCGGTGCAGTACGGCATCCAGAACGATGTCGCGGCGGGTATGGGCGCGTTCTATGATCTGGACGCGCTGCGTATTAAGGAATCTACAACTGTCAAAATGACAGCAAACTGAAAAGAAGTGAGGAAAAGTCAATGTTTTACAGGTATGAGGATTTGAAGGTTGGAGATTCCAATGCCTTTGAGAAAACGATCTCGGAAGCAGATATCCTGTTGTTCTCGGCAGTTTCTGGTGACACCAACCCGCTGCACTGCGATGAGAAGTATGCAAAGACGACGAAGTTCGGTCGGCGCATCGCACACGGCGCGTTGAGCAACGCGCTGATCTCCACAGCGCTGACCCGGACCTTCCCGACCTCGATCTACATTTCGCAGCACACCGAGTTCGTCGCGCCGGTCTACATCGGCAATACGATCCGCGCGGTGGTCACTTGCCTCGAGAAGCTCGAAAAGGGCCACGTCCGGATGAAGACGGAGTGCTTCGATGAGACGGACCGCCTGGTCGTGACCGGTGAGGCTGTGGTTCGCTGTGCGCGGGAGATTCCGCTGGATATCATCTGAATCCAGCAGCAGCCGCTGCGGAGAACCGTGTATCGAACCGGCAAATGGTTGCCGGGGCAGATAAAACAAGAGTAAAGAAATTATTAAGGAGGAAACCCATGAAAAAGATCATCGCTCTGATTCTAACAGCAGTCTGCCTGCTGAGCCTGGTTGCTTGCGCGACGAGCAGCGGAGAGACGCAAAACACTACTGAACCGGCTTCCAAGGAAAATACGGAGACTGCTTCGCCGAATACGGCCGAAAGCACGGCGAACGAGGACGTTCCCGTCGTCAAGATTGGCCAGATCACCAACCTGACCGGTTCCGGTGCACAGGGCGGTTCCTGGCATCAGATCGCCGCACAGGTCTTCTGCGATTATATCAATGAGAACGGCGGCATCAAGTCGCTCGGCGGTGCAAAGCTAGAGATCGTGGTGGCGGACGGCCAGTCCGACAGCACACAGATCAAGACAGCAACGCAGCGCCTGCTGGAGGATGACGAGATCTGCGCAGTCATGAGCAACGACGGCAGCAACTACACGGTCGCGCTCTGCCCACTATTTGAAAAATATGAGGTTCCCTGCGTTACGATGAACTATGCCAACGCGGTAACGGAATCCGGCTATCAGTATGTCTTTTCGCTGGCTGCGAAATCCTCCACGATCGGCCCGCTTCAGATCGACTATCTGAAGTGGCTGAAGGAAAAATATAACTACAACACCGACAAGGTCGCACTGATCTATGTCGACACCGAATACGGCACCAACAATGCTGCAGGCTGCCGCGCCACGATCGAAGGCTCCGGTCTGGAGCTGGTCCTGGATGAGGCCTATCCGCCCGACATCACCGATGCATCCGCGCTTGTGACAAAGATCATCCAGAGCGGCGCAGAGGCCGTGTTTGCGACCACGCAGTATCAGGACTCCAAGCTCATCTTCTCCACGATGAAGGCCATGGACTTCAGCCCGGTCATCGTCGGCGGCGGCCAGGGTATGCTGACCTCGCAGATGATCGACGCGCTGGGCGAGGACGTGATCGGTGTCTGCTCGACGGCGGAATTCAACTGGGAGCAGAAGAATAACTATGAAAATGAAGAACTGATGATGTTGCTTGACCGTTTCTGCGAGGTCTCCGGTGAGCCGTTTGCTCCGGAGAACGCGATGGGGTCGTTCAATTCCTGCATGGTTATCGTCGATGCGCTGGAGCGTTGCGGTTCTACAGACCGAAACGTGTTGCGCGATGCGATCCGCGAGAGCAACATCCAGTGCTTTGCTGTCGGTGGCCCCATTCACTTTGATGAGACCGGCCTGAACACCTCCGCCACGACGAACGTCATCGTGCAGTGGCAGGACATGGACGGTCAGCTGACTCCGCGCCTGGTCTATCCGGAGGAGTTCGCGTCCGGCAGTTTCATCGACTACAGAGAGAAGTAACGAAAACAACAAACGCAGAGTGTGGAAAACAGCCGGTGGCGATAAGACACAGCTGCCGGCTGTCCTTCATCTTCCGGCCTGTACCTGAATAAAGGAGAATTTCTTGTGTGGTATTTTTTACAGACAGTCATCAATGGGATATTCTCAGGCGGTGTCTATGCGCTGATCGCCGTCGGTATCACGATCATCTACGGCGTGATGCGCATGATGAACTTCGCCAGCGGCGCATATCTGATGGTGGGCATGTATATCACTTACTTCGGCTATATGCTGACCGGCTTGAGCAACTACCTGCTGATCCCGTTTACGATCGTCGTCTCGGCACTTGCGGCCTGGGCCTCCTTCCGGCTTGCAATCATGCCCATTCTCAGCCGGGATAAGACCTCGTCCATCATCGTCACCGTCGGTCTGTCCTTCTTCTTTCAGAATCTTGTGATCCTGATTTTCGGCGCGAATCCGCTGACGCTTCCGAGCGACATCCAGCTCAGCTCGCTGAAGATCGGCAGTTTCCTCATCAGCCTGCCGCGCTTCATCGCCTTCTGCGTGTCGATCGTGCTGGTCTTGGCACTGTTCTTCCTTCTCGATCGGACGCTGATCGGTCGGGCCATGCGCGCGACCTCTGAAAACGTGGAGGTCTGTGAAATGCTCGGCGTGAATACGAAGAAGATGTTCACGGCGGCCTGGGTGCTCGGCATTGTCCTGACCTCCATCGCCGGCCTGCTGCTGACCCCAATCTATGCCATCCAGTCCAGCACCGGCGCGACCTTCCGCACCACCGGCCTGATGGCGGTCGTGCTGGGCGGTCTCGGAGATATCCGCGGTGCGTTCCTGTGCGGCATCCTGATCGGTGTCGTCGAAGCGCTGGTCGCCAGCTATATCAATACAAACATGGGGGCGCTCGGTATTTTCATCCTGCTTCTGGTGGTACTTCGCTTCCGGCCCAGCGGCCTGTTTGGGAGAGGAGAACGCGTGGCATGAAACTGTTCAAATTTGGAAAGAAAGAGAAAGCCATCGTACTGGCGCTGCTTGCGCTTGCACTGCTGCTGCCGTCTGTTGTGCGTAGCAAATATATCATTTCGGTCATTGTCACCTGCTTCCTATATGCCTGCTTTGGAATGTCGTGGAACATTCTCGGCGGCTACGGTGGCCAGATATCCTGGTGCCATGCGGCATTCGCCTCCATCGGGGCCTATACAGCGCTCATCTTCAATATCCGCTTCGATATGTCGCCACTGGTCAGTATGCCAATTGGCGTATTCCTGTCCTGCGTGCTTGCAACGATCATCGGCAAGGCCACTTTCCGCTACCGCGGTCCCTTCTTCGCCATCACGACGATCGCCTTTGGCGAAATCCTCCGTGTGATGCTCCTGAACATGAAGAGCATCACCGGCGGCAGCGCGGGTCTCTATGTGCCGTATAGCGGCGAAAAACCGTGGCATCTGGTCTTTAAGAGCGACCTGCCGTTCTATTACATCGCACTGGGGCTGATGACGGTCATATTGTTCATCATTAAATTTCTTGAAAGCTCGAAAATGGGCTACTATCTGCGCACCATCCGCGGTGACGAGGATGCGGCGCAATCGCTCGGTATGGACACGTCGAAGATCAAGCTGCGCGCGTTCCAGCTCAGCGCGGCCATCATTTCTGTAGCAGGTATGGTTTATGGATGCTACATGGGCTACATTGAGCCGCAGACCATGTGCGGCCTGGATCTGTCCATCAAAATCGGCGCGGTCGTCATCATCGGCGGCATCGGCCACCTCTGGGGACCGGTGATCGGTGCGTTCATCGTCATTCCTGCAATCGAGCTGGCGAGCGCGCTGCTCGGCAACGTCGGCGGTGTCGGCGGCACGCAGCTGCTGTACGGCCTGATTTTGATCGTCGTTGTGATCCTGCGTCCGGACGGCATCATTTCTCTGTTTGACCGCACCAGCAAAAAGCAAGTAGCGGCATCTGCGAAAAAGGAGGGAGCGTGACTATGGAACCGATTCTGAAATGTGAGGATATCTCAATCTCCTTCGGCGGTGTCCACGCGGTCAACCATGTCAACATGGAGATCGAGCGCGGTGAACTGGTCGGCCTCATCGGCCCGAACGGGTCCGGAAAATCCACAACGGTCAACCTCATCAGCGGTGTTTACAAGCTGGACGACGGGAAGATATCCTTCAAGGGCCAGCATATCCCGAGAAATATGGACATCGTACACCGCGCTCATCTGGGCATCGGGCGTACCTTTCAGACCCCGAAGCCGTTCGGCAATCTGTCGGTCTACGACAATATCCTCTCCATCGCGCTGCTGAAGGACGGCTTCCGCGAGGCGCACCGGAAGACACAGGAGATCCTGGCTCGCACGAGGCTGGAGCCGGTGCAGGACATGCTCAGCGCAAAGCTGCCGATTGAGCGGCGCAAATGGTTGGATATGGCGCGCATCCTCGTCACCGGTGCGGATTTCGTCATGCTGGACGAGGCGCTGGCCGGCCTGAACTCCACGGAGATGGACGAGAGTCTGGAGCTCATCCGCGAGATCAACGCGGAGGGCGTAACGATTTTGTTCATCGAGCATATCATGCGGGCTGTGGTCAACCTCTGCGACCGCGTGATCGTGCTGAATAACGGCAGGAATCTCTGCGAGGGCAAGCCTGCGGAGGTGCTCAAGCGGCCGGAGGTCATCGAAGCCTATATTGGAGGAGGGAAGTTCAATGTCGCTACTTGAAATCAGAAATGTTTCAGCCGGTTACGGAGACCTGAAGGTCCTGTTTGACATGAGTATGCATGTCAATCAGGGCGAGGTCGTGTGCCTGGTCGGCTCAAACGGCGCGGGCAAGACGACGCTGCTGCGTATCATTTCCGGCCTGGAGCCTGTGACGAGCGGCAGCGTGAGCTTCGAGGGCAAGGATCTGCTGTCGGTCAAAAAATATGAGCGCGCTGATCTCGGCATTGCGCACATCCCACAGGGTCGTGGCACGCTCCGCCGCATGACGGTCAAGGAAAACCTCATCATGGGCGCATATTGCAAGAGCCGCAGAAAGCACGTCGAGCAGAACATTGAATACGCATTTACGCTTATGCCGAAGCTGAAGGAGCGGCAGAACCAGATCGCAGGGTCCCTGTCCGGCGGCGAACAGCAGATGGTTGCCATCGCGCGGGCGATGATGCTGGAGCCGAAGCTCATCATCATGGACGAGCCGTCGCTCGGCCTCGCACCGATAGTGACCGAAGAGGTCTTCGAGCTGATCTCCAAGGTCGCAAAGGAGAATATGGGTATTCTGCTGGTGGAGCAGAATCTGGCGCAGGCGCTGTCCATTGCCAGTCGCGGCTATGTGCTGGAAAACGGACGTGTGGCGCTGGAAGGCAGCGCACGGAAGCTGTATGACGATCCGGCTGTCCGAGAAGCCTACCTTGGTGTCTAAAAAAGCGGGCCGAAACCATTGCGGAATCCGGACAGGCTTTACTGAAGTGCATAAATGCCATGCGGGTAGGAAAATTTTGGGGTTATGGTCCGCATGGTTTCAAGATCAGTTAGAGAAACAAAATGAATCAGACTAAAAAGAATGGTCGGCTCAGACGAAAAATTTGAACGGGGAGAAAATGGCTGGAGAGATCGTGGGCAAGAGTGTTTCCTGATGAGATTTTTCCCGCAATCGATGAAGATCGTTTCCACGTTCTATACTCGGGAATGGCGTTCAGTCCAAATGCTCCGGGCAATGTCATTGTCGGAGCCTTGGTCATAAAAGATCTTTGGGCTTATCGGCTTAACGCAGCTGGATATCCTTCTGCGGACGGCCGGTATGCGAGATCGGGATAAGCGGCTGGATCAGTTCCCATTCCTTATCGGTAAGTTCATAACGACGGGCTTTCATGCTTGTCACTTCTTTCTGCCTTTGTCTTACCACTTGTTTGTGTCTTTTTCTTGTACGTTTCGCTATTTTTGACTTTTCAGATACACCCTAGTTACGGGCACGAATCCCTTGGCGGATTAGGGCAGACCATTACCTTCTTATTCTAACAGCTTAGGCAACGAGATATCTCGGATTATAGCTGGCAGCCACTTTCCAAGGTGAATATATTGTAACAGGAGAACAGTATGAAAAAGTGTATTATCAGTCCGGATTCGTTCAAGGGAACTATGTCCGCGTTGGAATTCTGCCAGATTGCCGAGAAGACAGTCAAACGCCATATGCCCGGCTGCGAGGTTCTGACCATTCCGGTGGCAGACGGCGGAGAGGGAACTGTCGACTGTTTCGTTTGCGCGCTGGGCGCGGAGAAAATCGAGCGCAGCGTCTGCGGCCCATGGCAAGAAACCGTTCGGGTCGCCTATTGTGTTAAGGATGGAACCGCATTTATTGAAATGGCGCAGGTAGCAGGACTTCCGATGGTCGGTGAACGCAAAAATCCCGCGAAAACCACAACCTTTGGTGTCGGTACCCTGATTCGCGATGCTGTGGAGCAGGGCTGCAAAAACATCGTTATCGGTCTCGGCGGCAGTTGCACCAACGACGCCGGAACCGGCGCTGCCGCTGCGCTCGGGACGAAGTTCTATAACGAGAAGGGCGAAAGCTTTGTGCCGACCGGGGACACGCTCGAACAGATCGTTTCCTACGACACGGCAGAAACCGAGCGCCTTCTTTCCGGCTGCACCGTCACTGCCATGTGCGATATCGACAATCCGATGTATGGCGCGCAGGGCGCGGCAGCAATCTTTGCCCCCCAGAAGGGCGCGGACGAGGAAATGGTCGTACTTCTGGATCGGAACCTTGTCCATCTCGGAAATCTCATGCAGCAGAAAACCGGGGCGGACATTGCGTGCATGCCGGGAGCAGGCGCTGCGGGCGCATTTGGCGCAGGCATCGTCGCATTTTTGGGTGGCAAGCTCCAGTCTGGCATCGAGACCGTCCTTGAGTGCGTCCGGTTTGACGAGTTGCTCGAAGGCGCAGACATGGTCTTCACCGGCGAGGGGCAGATGGATAGTCAGAGTCTGCGCGGCAAGGCGGTCATCGGTATCGCGGGAAGAGCTGCGAATAAACATGTTCCGGTCACGGCCGTCGTCGGCTCCGTCGGAGACGGCGCAGAGGGCGGCTATGAGATGGGCGTGAGCGCCATTTTCAGCATCAACCGCCGCGCAGAGAGCTTTGATATCTCTCGCGGTAAGACCAAACAGAGCTTTGAAGCAACCATGGACGCGATTGTGCGCCTTCTGGCGCTGAAGGCGTAAGAAGGGGGGAGATGGCAATGGACCAAATCAGCCCGGGGCTGCAAAGTGCGCTTGATTCCTGGGTCAGCACGAAGAACATGCAGCCGATTGTCGATAAGATCACGCCCTTGATCTGGACGGATATCAACATCGTCAATGCCGACAGCATCATTGTCGCCTCGTCAAAGCCGTATCGAATCGGAAAGTATCACAACGCAGCGCATATGTTGTTTAGATACCGATCAGGATGAGCTGATCATCGAGCACACCAATGACGTGTCGGGCGTGCTGCATGGGGTCAATTAGCCCATCATCATCAACGGTGCACGCGTCGGCATGATAAGCATCGCCGGCGCTCCGTCCGAGATGCAGCTGATTGCGCATCTGGTCCACGAGCTTCTGCAGGTGAGCAAGGACCAGGAAAAGTCCTATATCGATCAGAAGCGGTACATGTTCCTGTTTGAGTGGCTGTTTAATCAGGGAACCAAGGACGATCACGATTTAGAAGAAAAGGGGTGCACGCTCGGCATTGCCGTTCAGGAGCCGTGGGTTGTCTGCACGACTTCTCTTTTTGATCAGCCGGACATAACAACCAGCAGTTTGAAAGCATCCAGAGCCACGCGCAGCGCGTTTTGGACGAGCATGGGCATCACGAGCAGTTCAGCTGCGTCGGAAACAGTCTGTATCTGCTGCTAATTTACGACGATTTTCACTCGGCGCGGCAAGGCAAGCACTTACCAGGCGAGACGGAGAAGGAAGAACGCAACTGATGGATTTTATGAATTTGGCTGCCGAGCGGCGCAGCATCCGGCAGTATGAGGAGAAGAATGTCGATGATACGCTTCTGCGGGAGCTGATCGACGCGGCAAGAATTGCCCCGTCTGCGCACAACCGTCAGCCGTGGCGTTTTATGATCGTGCGCGGCTCGGCAAAGGAACACATTGCCGAGACCATGGAAGCATGATTGCGGAAAACAGAGACACCGCGCCGCGCTACGCGAGAACATCCAAATATACCGCGCGTGTGGTGCGGCAGGCGCCGGTTCTGATTTTGGTGTTCCAGCAGCAGGAGGGGCTTTGCGAGACCGGAGACACGCTCTCTATCGGCGCGGCGCTCGAACACATGTGCCTGCGCGCGCAGGAGTTGGGGCTGGGGACTCTCTGGATTCTCGATACCTGCTACACGAAAGACGCGATTTGCCGCTATATCGGAAGCGGCGAGCTGGAGCTTTGCTGCGCACTGTGCGTGGGCTATGCTGCAGAAGCGCCAGATGCAAGACCCAGGATGGAGCTTTCTGAGCTGATGGTTCCGGTCGGCGGCGACGCAGCTAGAGACAACGGCAATGCGCCCACCTGAAAGGACGGTGGAACCATGCAATACGACGTTTTGATTGAGAACATCAATCCATGCGGCGGCGAAAAGCATGCCATCCGCACCTTTCAGGAGGTAGAAGCTGACGACTCGGTCGAATGGATCATGCAAAACGCCAAGTTTCCTGTGGTCGACACAAGCCGGACACCCCGAGGCGATATCATCGCTGTCTCCGCCAACGGAAGAGGTTACATCGACCGCTATACGTTTACCAAATAAGCCGCACGCAAAAAGCAGTACCTCTCGACCAAGTGAACCGTACCCGTCAAGAGGATAAAGAAAAAATAAGGTAAAACCGCACAAATGCCTGGATACGCATTGCCGGACAGCCATTTTGTGAAAATCGACAGGATTGCCCCATACTTTTGCTCACAGGAGCGCACTAACTCAAGCTGCTTAGGCAGGTTCTGTCAGCTGGAATTAAATTCGCTAATGCGAACATGATATTGAATTTGACTCTCTACTTTTTGAACCCTCGGTACGAAAAGACCGCCTACGTTCTCGGTAGACGGTCTAACCTGCAATATGGGCCTTTCAGACTTTGCGGCAGAAATGGGCGGTGTCAGCCGCAGCGAGGCATTTCGGAGTGCAACCGCCGAAGGCAGCTCTTAGCACGGAGATGAATGCACATACTCACGTCAGGAGAGTAACCTGGATTGGTTTGAAGATGAGGACGAAGCGTGGGATGCATGGGAGAATGATTGAGTCCCTCAGCCCCATGTGAGATTACTCAAAATAGCGCAGGGCAGCTTGCTTTCCAAGTTGCCCTGCGCTATTAATATCGTCTTTGAAGGAGCCAAATGCAGCATTTTGACGTTTTGCAAAAAATTTGATTATATAAGATGTTCCGATACAATACCAATCATTATATTATTTCTGATTCAAATATTGAGAAATTACTTGTTTTCCGCAAAAACTCCGTTCAATGCATATTGCGCGCGTGAGCGGCCACAGATGCGCTGCTCAGCGGCCGGATTGCGCTCCCAGCGGCCACCCAATAATTGAGGCATTTTGCTGAATCTCCATAATGGTATTATCTGCGTCAGCAGAAATACTTTTTCAGGAGGACAGTACAATGCTGGACTACAAAGACATCATCGT
>JABLTR010093552.1_pt1 | contig 30036 bp, 28 predicted proteins | sample 7160071 | NCBI WGS metagenome assembly JABLTR01 (sample SAMN14651230, study PRJNA627086) | human gut metagenome | isolation source: feces | host: Homo sapiens | reverse complement strand
GTAGCCCGGCGCGAGACGGAGCGCAGCGCAGCGAGCGCGAAAAGGGCGGCGGCCACGCACCGGGGGATTCCAAAGGGCGGCAGCCCTTGGCGCGCCTTTGGTGACTTTCCCCGCGACGGGAAAGTCACCCGGGTGCAGGGCGGAGCGCCTGCAGGTGGGTGCTGGGGCTACCAGCCCCGCAAAAGCCCCAGGGCATGGGGCGGAGCGCCCTCCCCATGGGGGCTGTGGGGGCCGAAGGCCCCCACTTTGGGGAGCAGGAGCCAAGTCTGACGACTTGCTCCCGAGGGGCGCAGCCCCTCGCCCCGTCAGGCAGAAGCCGCCGTTTAAAGGATGATGCAGATCAACCCGTTGCACCCCTCGTTGATGATCCGCTCGATCGTCTCCTGCATGCGGATGCGCGCGTCGGCGGGCATCCGGTAGAGCTTGTTGTGCAGCCCCTCGTTGACCAGCTCGTGCAACGATTTGCCAAAGATGTTGCTCTCCCAGATCTTCTGCGGATTGTCCTCAAACTCCTGCAGCAGGCTCATCACCAGCTCCTCCGACTGCTTCTCGCTGCCGACGATGGGGCTGACCTCGGTGGTGATGTCGGCGCGCATCATGTGGATGGAGGGGGCGGAGGCGCGCAGCCGCACGCCGTACCGGCCTCCCTGCTTGACAATCTGCGGCTCCTCCAGCGTCAGCTCCTCCAGCGACGGCATCACGATGCCATAGCCGGTGGCGGCCACCTCCTCCAGTGCGCCCTTGACCTTGTCGTACTCCTTCTTGATGCGGGCCAGCTCGCACAGGCAGGGCAGCAGGCCCTCCTCGCCGCCGATGGCAAGGCCGCTGGCCTCGCTGAGGATGTCATAAAACAGGTTTGGCTTGACGGTGATCGAGAGCATCACCTTGCCGTTGCCCAGGTCCATGCCGGTGACCTGCGCGTGGGCGATCTGCTCGCAGCTTTCGATCTCCTGCAGCTTTTCGGCGACGTGGTTGATGCGGCGAATCTCCCCGCAGGCGCTGCAGATGGCGTCGTAGAGCGCCGTTTTCAGCCAGTGCCCCTTCTGCAGCGAGAGGATCCAGCGCGGCAAATTGACCTTGATCTCCTTGACCGGAAATTCCATCAGCACGTTTGAAAGAATCTTGCGGATATCCGCCTCGGTCATATCCAGGCAGTTGACCGCCAGCACCGGCACGCCGTAGCGCTGCTGCATCTGTTCGGCCAGCTCCTGCGCCTCGGCGCTGCTGGGGCGCTCACAGTTGAGCAGCACGGCAAACGGCTTTTGCAGCTCCTGCAGTTCGCGGATGACCCGCTCCTCGGCCTCGGCGTACTCCTCGCGGGGGATGTCGCTGATCGAGCCGTCGGTGGTCACCACCAGCCCGATGGTGGAGTGCTCCTGGATGACCTTCTGGGTGCCGATCTCGGCGGCCATGTTGAAGGGGATCTCCTGCTCAAACCAGGGGGTCATCACCATGCGGGGCTGCTCGTTTTCGATATAGCCCAATGAGCTTGGGACGATGTAGCCCACGCAGTCGATCAGGCGGACGTTGAGCTGGGCGCCCTGTTCCAGCTCGATCTTCACCGCCTCCTCGGGGATAAATTTCGGCTCGGTGGTCATGATGGTGCGGCCGGCCGCCGACTGCGGCAGCTCGTCGACCGCGCGCTCCTTAAAAAATTCGCTCTCGATGTTGGGGATCACCAGATCCTCCATAAACCGTTTGATAAAGGTGGACTTTCCGGTCCGCACCGGTCCGACGACCCCGATGTAGATGTCGCCGCCGGTGCGCCTGGCGATGTCTGTATAGATGTTGCGGCTTTCCATGCGTTGGCTTCACTCCTTCTCTTTGGTGCTGCGTGGCAGAACAATCAGTTGGACAAAATCGGGATCAGCAGCATCTCCCGCTTGGAGACGGCGTCCTCCTGGGAAAGCTCCAGCTGGCTGTTGGCCTCCAGCACCGACTGCATGGCGGTGTGGTAGGCCTTTGCGATCTCCCAGAGGTTTTCTCCCGGGTCGGCGTAGTAGATGGTCAGCGAGCAGTCGTCCTCCCGCTCGATGGGCTTCTGCTCATCCACCACAATCTCCTCCATCACGCTGCATTTTTTCAGCTGACAGATGCAGCCGCGCACCAGCACCTCACAGCGCACCTGCAGGGCGCCCGCGCTGCGGCTGTAGTCAAAGCCGGTCACCGTCAGCTGCGGGCAGAACAATAGCCGCTGCTCCTGCGCATCCACCCCGCTGACGGGGAAGGAGCAGTCCAGCTTTTCGGTCTTGTCATAAAACTGGATGCCTGCGCTATCGTCGTAGGCCAGCATGCAGAGGTTGAGGCTCAGCTGCAACTGGGCCTTGTATTCGCCGTTTTCTTCCTCGAAGCTTACGGCGCTGTCGGTCACCCTGCCCCAGCCGGCGATGATGCTGTCCACCCCGTCGGGCAGCTCGATTTCCCCCTTGTACAGGCACTTTTCCTCCACCTGCTGTAATAGGCTCAGAAAGCTCAGCGGCCTGTTGTGCCCCTCGCAGGCGTACCGGGTGGAGTAGCAGTCGTCCGCTACCGCAATCTCGGTGCGGCGGCAGACCTCCGCCGTGGCGACCACCTGGGCGTTGAGCTCAAAGCGGGTGTTCTGTCCGTCCTCCCCGAGCTTTGGCAAAATCTCCAGCTCGCACACCGCGTACCCCGCCGAGCAGACGCAGCCGTCGTCCGCGCCCGGCGCATCGATCACCGCGCTGATGGGCAGCGCGTACTCCATCTGCTCGATGCTGTTCTGATCGGTGCAATACAATATCTGCAGGCGCAGTTCACCCTTGGTCACAATCTTGCCGGAAATCAGCTTGTGGTCGGTCATCACCGCACAGCCATTCGAGCAGATGACGCTGCGCACCGGCGGCTTGCCCTGGGCAAGCTCCAGCTCCTCGTGCACGCTGATCGTCTCCCGCGCCTGGGTGACAAAGGCATCCTGCTGCATCGTCTTTTTGCGCAGCTGGATGCCCTGCGGGTTTTGGGTGTCCTCCGCCACATCGGCGACCACCTGCTCCTCCCCAGAGCTGACCACACTCAGCTTGTGGCTGACCGAAGCGCGCAGCTCCACCCGGCGCTTGCTCACCGCGCGGCAGCTGCAGTAGGAGGAATCGGCCGAGACAAAGACGATGACCTGCCCCACCTCGCTTTTGAGGTCCACGCTCTTACTGTAGGGCAGCTTGTAGTCCACGCTGCGCAGCTGCAGTGCAGATTGTCCGGAACCGGACATCCCACTGTTGTCCTCGCCCAGATACAGCACATTGACGCTGCACATCCCCTCCAGCTGCAGCGTCCGGCCCTGTGCCCGGGCGGATTTGACGCAGGCATTGAGCGTGCACTTGAGGATCTTGACGATGTCCGGACAGTAATCGGGCAGCATGATGTCCGCCTCCAGCGGCACCTCCACCACCGAGTCATACACCGTCTCGTTGACGCAGACCGCGTGGTTCATTACGTTACATTCCATATCGATAACCTCTCTTTCCTGTCAAGCCGGATCATCCCGGGCGCCGAATGCGTCAGGCGCTTGTGGGGGCTCACATGCTCTGTCCCATGAATATGAGGGTTTTGTCCGGAATATGCCGATTGCAAGCGGGGCGCGGATGTGCTATACTGGTACAAACAGAAAGAGAGGGAGTCCCTTTTATGAAAATGCAAAACCCAAAAATTCTGATCGACTGCTCGATCCTGACCCTGACGCTCTTTATCGCCATGCCGATGATTGCCAATGCCGTCGGCTCGATGAACTTTTTGTCGGTGATTCTGCTCATCGGCTTCCCGCTGCTGTGCCTGATCTGCGGCATCCTGTGCGGGCGGGAAAACGGCCTGCAGCTGCACTATCCGGCGCTGACCGCCGTGCTGTTTGTCCCCTCGATGCTCTTCTTCTTTGATCTGAGCGTCTGGCCGCTGTGGCTGGTCTACACCCTGACCGCCTTTATCGGGGTCGCGGTCGGGTACTTTATCCAGCGCTGCAACTCCAACCGCCAGAAAAACGGCAGGCTCAAATAATCCGGACAACAAAAATCCCTCCCGTCCGGGAGGGATTTTTTGCGCGTCAAAACAGGCGCAGCTGTTCGCTTTGGTAGGGGGACTGGTAGGCCTTCACAATCTGCTCCATCCGGCAGAGGATGCCGTACCGGCTGCACTCTCTCTCAAAGATTTGCCACAGCTCTCCATCGTTGCGGCAGGGGCAGAGGTAATCCCCGCCGTAGTCCAGATACCGTTCCCAGACCTTCGGCCAATTCTTACGCACCTGCTGCAGAAAATATTCCCGCTGCCGGTCCCGCAGGGTGACCCCAAAGTAGGGGTAGATAAACTTCACCCCCGCCCTGGCGCACAGCTGCACCAGCAGACGGATGTCCTGCGGATCGTCCTCCAGAAAGGGCAGCACCGGCATCAGCAGCACCCCGGCAAAGATGTCCGCGTGGGACAACGCTTCCAACGCGGCAAGCCGCCGGGAGGAGGGCGGCGCATGCGGCTCCAGCAGGGCGGAGAGCGCATCGTGCGGGGTGGTGACGGTGATCTTAACGATGACCGGCGAGTGGGTGGAAATCTGCTGCAGCAGGTCGATGTCCCGCTCCACCAGCGTCCCCTTGGTGGCGATGGCAGCGCCGAAGCGATACCGGTCGAGCAGCTCGAGCAGCCCTCGGGTGTAGCCGTAGCGCCGCTCCAGCGGGTTGTACGGGTCGGACATCGAGCCGGTGGCCACCACCCCGCTCTCCCGGCAGGCCGCCAGCTCCTGCCGCAGCCGGGAAAGCGCGTCCTTTTTCACCCGCACCCGCACAAAATCCTCCACCCCATAGCAGGCGCTGCGGCTGTCGCAGTAGATGCAGCCGTGCGGGCAGCCCCGGTAGAGGTTGACGTTGTAGCTGCTGCCAAACCAGCTTTTGTCCCTTTTGCGCTGCAGGATACGCTTTGCTTCTATCTGCTCCATCCAATCGCCATCTCCTTTGGGGCCCAACCTTTGCAAGGCCGCTTTGTTATGGTATAATAAAAAGTATACTACAACGCCTGTGCAAAGTACAGATTTGCTGACGCCTCCCGTTGCAGATTTTTTTAACGAAAGGAATCGTATCCATGAATCTAATCCGAATTGAAACGCAGCGCCTGGTTATCAGAAATTTTTCCGACAGGGATGCCTCCGCTTACTTTCAGCTCCTGTCCCATCCGGAAGTGCATTGTTTTGTCAGCGAAAAAATCGACAGCATCGAGCAGGCAAAGCAGCAAATCGAGCACAAAAAGACGCTGGACGACGGCTCCGAGCTGGCTGTGGCGTTAAAGGATACCGACGAACTGATCGGTACCTTGTTCGGGGTGTGGGAAAAGGATACCTTTTGTGTCTGCTGGAATTTTCTTGCGGCATACGGCAAAAAGGGCTACGCCTATGAGTCGGCCAAAGCCTATCTGGACTTTTTGTTTAACCGGATGGGCGCAAGGCGCATTTACGCTTATGTGGAGGACGATAACCTTTCCTCCCAGCACCTTTGCCAAAAGCTGGGAATGCGTCTGGAAGGAATCTTCAAGGAATTTGTCTCCTTTATCAACCAGCCGGACAGCTCCCCCCTTTATGAAAACACCATGCAGTTTGCGATTCTGAAAAAAGAATGGGAAAATCAGAACATAGCCGGCAGTGAAATTTCTCTCTGACCGCGCAGAGCAAGGGGAACTTTCCTGCCTCTCCGGCGCCGGAATCTTTGCAAGTATGCGAAATTATGCTATAATAAAATTATTCGACAACGATTCTAAAAAACATAGATGTTTCAAATATGGAGCGTGAACAATTTATGCAGCAATCCTTTGCTTCCCTGCCTGTCAAACCCGAGATTTTGCAGGCAATCCAACAGATGGGCTTTGAGGAGATGACCGAGGTCCAGCAAAAGGCCATCCCGCCGATGCTCGCCGGGCAGGACGTCATCGCCAAGGCCCCCACCGGCACCGGCAAGACGCTGGCCTTCGGCATCCCCTTAATCGAGCACTGCGACACCGAAAAGCCGGACATCCAGTCGCTGATCCTGGCGCCCACCCGCGAGCTTGCCACCCAGATCTGCGAGGACCTCAAAAACCTGACCCGTTTTCTGCCGCAGCTGCGGGTGGTGGTGGTCTATGGCGGGCAGTCGATGGAGCGGCAGAAGCAGCAGCTGAAAAAGGGCGCGCACATCCTGGTGGCCACCCCGGGCCGCCTGCTCGACCTGATGCAGCACCGGGCCGTCTCGCTCAAGTCGGTCACCACCGCGGTGCTCGACGAGGCCGACCGGATGCTGGACATGGGCTTTTATAAGGACGTGCGCAAAATCCTGGATTCGCTTAAAGCGATGAAGCAGATGTGCATGTTTTCTGCCACCATCTCGCGGGAGGTCATGGACATCGGCTGGCTGTTCCAGCGCGACCCGGAGGAGATCACCGTGCTGCCGGTGGAGGAGAGCGAGCCGAAGATCGACCAGTACAGCGTGCAGTGCATCGGGCGGGAGAAGATCGAAATTATCCTGCGCCTGATGAAGCAGTTCGAGGTCAGCCGCGCCATCATCTTCTGCAACACCAAGTACACCACCGGCATGGTGGCCGAGCAGCTGCACGCCCAGAAGCTCAACACCGCCTGCCTGCACGGCGACATGCGCCAGTCGGAGCGCAACAAGATCATGGAACAGTACAAGGCCGGGCAGATCGACATCCTGGTCGCCACCGATGTGGCCGCCCGCGGCATCGACGTCAGCGGCATCCAGGTTGTCTTTAACTACGACATCCCGCAGGAGAACGACGCCTACCTGCACCGCATCGGCCGCACCGGCCGCGCCAAGAAGGAGGGCATCTCCTTTGTGCTGCACTCCAAGGACGAGGCAAGCCGCCTGCAAAACATCATCCACTACACCCGCTCGAACATCATCCCCCTGGAGATGGACGGCTGGGGCGTCTTTAAACCGGTTTCCAAATAGCCTTTTCTCAAAGAGGGAGGTGGGAGCAAAAGCATTCCGCTTTTGCTCCCACCTCTTTTTTCCAGCACAAAAGCAAACAAAAAAATCCGAGGGACAACTCCACCCATTTGCTGAACCTTGGATCAGGAGAGCTGTCGGCGCAACCAAAGATAACATCTTTTGCCTGTTGCGGTTGGTGGAAGTTTCAAAAAATCAAGCGTATAATAGGGGGCAGGAGGTGTGAAAAGTATGAAAATACAGAATAATATCGCTCACAATTTGACCACCCTGCGACAACTCAATCAATTTTCGCAAGAACAGGTGGCAGAGCAGATTGGTGTTTCCCGGCAGGCTGTCGCAAAGTGGGAGGCAGGTCAATCCGTGCCCGACATTCTGAACTGTGACGCGCTGGCCAAACTGTATGACGTGGAACTGGACGACCTCATCCATTACGACCAGGAGCAAAGCGGCAAAAGCATACCGCCCAAAGGCAAGCACATATTCGGAGCGGTTCGTGTGGGTGAACGCGGTCAGATTGTCCTCCCCAAGCAGGCCAGGGAGATATTCCAAATTAAGCCCGGAGATATGCTGGTCGTTTTAGGGGATGAAGATCCAAACCATCCGGGAATTGCACTGATGAAAGAAGATTTTTTTCTGGGCATTGCCCAGCTGTTTAAAACCGCTTTGAATATGGCCGATACTCCCGACGGAAAGGAGAAAAGATAATGGAAACGGTGCTGCGTATCCAGAATATCAACAAACACTACCCCGGATTTGCTCTGGAAAATGTCAGCTTTTCGCTTGCCCCCAACCGCATTATGGGGCTGATTGGAAAAAACGGAGCCGGAAAAAGCACAACCTTAAAAGCAATCCTCAACATGGTGTCCCCAGAAAGCGGGAGCGTCACCATGTTTCAAAAAAATTTTTATCAGCATGAAAAAGAGTGCAAGCAACGAATCGGTGTCGTGTTTGGCGGGATTGATTTTTATCCGTTGAAGAAACTTTCCACCATTACTGCCGTCACCCGGAAATTTTATACAAACTGGGATCAGGCCCAGTATCAAAAGTACATCAAACATTTTGCCTTGGATGAAAATAAAAAATTCAAAGAGCTTTCAAATGGAATGAAGGTAAAATATCTGCTTGCCCTGGCACTGTCCCACCACGCCGAGCTGCTGATTTTGGATGAACCGACTTCCGGTTTGGACCCGGTCTCCCGTGAGGAACTGCTCCACATTTTCCGGCAAATTGTGAAAAGCGAAACATGTTCCATCCTGTTTTCCACACATATTACTTCCGATTTGGACAGATGTACAGATGATATTACCTATATCCAGAATGGGCGGGTGCTACAAAGCGCGGACAAAGACACCTTTTTGCGCTCCTTTGCACATTTGAAAACCCCAGATGATACGGGGCCACTCACCTTGGAAGAAATTATGCTGCGCACAGAAAGGAGTGAATGGGATGATGACATTACTGCATAAGGAAATTCTGCTTGTGGCCCATCCAACCTCGATTGTTTTTGCCCTTTTGGGCTGCCTTGTTCTGGTGCCGGCCTACCCTTACAGCGTCATTTTCATGTTTGGATGTTTGGCAGCCTACATCACTTTTTTGAACGCGCGGGAGACAAACGACGTTTGGTACACCGCCGTTTTACCCGTAACCAAACGGGAAAGTGTCCTTGGAAAATGCCTGCTTGTCGTTTTCTTTCAGCTGTTTCAACTGCTTTTCTCCATCCCCTTCGCAATTTTACGAAGCGCCCTGAAGATAGCAAATAATCCCGTCGGCTTGGACGCAACCGTCGCTTGGTATGGATTTGGATTGATCTTATATGCGGTGTTCGATTTTGTGTTTCTAACGGCATTTTATAAAAACGCCTACCAGATCGGAAAATCCTTTGTCCTCGCGGCAATTCCCATGATTTTTCTCATGGTCGCAACAGAATCCACCGCCTACATCCCAGCGCTTGTCTGGATGGATAGCTGCCAACCAGAACATCTGCTGATGCAGCTGCCAATTCTGCTGATCGGGATTCTTTGCTATGCGCTCCTTGTTCCATTGGCCTATCGCATTTCCGCAAAACATTTTGAAAAAGTCGATTTATAAAACCAGCTGGGCAAAGAAAGAGGCGGCAGCACTCCATGCTGCCGCCTCTTTCCCTTTTCTCTAAAACCATCCTGTCGGAAGAAACTTCCCTGCTGCCACTTTCTGCTCCGCTCGCAGCAAACAGCCCTCCGCAAACAAGCTACCGCTTGTCAAACCCCTTGATGCAGGGGTGCTTCTTTGCCAGCATCATCAAAAAACCGATCTCGGCAAAGCTGTCCTGAAACCAGTAAACCTCCGAGCCGTAGTGGGAGCTGGAAAAGAGCATCTTCTCTCCGCTGTAGAGGTTGAGGGTGAAGTAGCTCAACGCCCTGTCGGCAGCCACGCACCCGTCGAGCAGCGCTGCCAGCGCCTCCTGGCTGAGCGCTCCGGTGTAGACCAGCTCCTGGGTGGTGCTCTCCTGCTGCTCGCCGTACTGCTGGCCGAAGGCGATTCCTTCGCGCTCGTCCTCCCAGCAGCGCAGTTCAAACCGGTCGGCCCCCTGCGCCGCCCTGCTCACCAGCTCCTTCCACCAGTCATAGCTGTCAAAAATTTCCCGTCCTTCTTCGTTTACCCTGTGTTCCTGAAACTCCAAAATCAGCATCGTGCCTCTCTCCTTTCGTCCGATTACAATTCCTCTTTCTGGTACAATGCCTCCACCTGTCCGGCGTGCTCGCGCAGAAAGATGTTGTTTTTCCCCGCCAGCAGCTTCTGCACCGTCTGCAAAGAGTGCGGGTGGAGAACCATCCCCTCCCGCCTGCCCTGTGTGTAGCGCAGGCTGCCGTCGGGCAGCAGGTCGTGCGGCAGCGCCCAGTCGTCCTCATCCAGAAGGTCAAAGGACAGATAGATCAGCCCACCGGGCGCAGCGATTCGCTCCATCTCCCCGATCGCCCTCTCCGCCTCGGTAAGGGTCATGTGATCTACTACCGAATTGCAGAAAACCGCGTCGAAGCTGCGGTCCGCAAAGGGGATGTCGGTTGCCGGCGCAGCGGCAAACTCTCCCGGCGGCAGGCCCTGTTCCCGCAGGAGCTGCCTGGTCAGCTGCACCGAGGACGCAGCGATGTCAATCCCCGACACGGCAAAGCCCGCCCGCGCAAAGTGGCTGGCATAAAACCCAAACCCACAGCCAACATCGCAGAGCTTTTTCACCCGGTTCCGTTGAAACTGTTCCAGCACCTCCTGTTTATCGAAGGGCCGCTCACGCAGCAGGCTGTGCAGCCGTTCCATCTCCTCCCGGCTCCATGCCTGCTCCCAGTATTGCTCTGTGTTTTCGGTCATTCTACACTCCTCCTTTTCTTATTTTGATATTTTCGGATAAGCAGGAAGGCCTCCCTCATGGGGAAGCCTTCCTGTTTTTTTAGAAATTCCCTTCAGCAGCCTTCTGAAAAAGACTGGCGAAAACTTTTATTTTCTCCCCACAAGCTTGGTTCCGCGGGGTAAAAGCCAAGCCACCCACCTAGCCAATACGCGAACTGGGTGCGGCATCATGCCGCCGCGAATCGGGTGCAGGTTCAGCCTGCCGCGAATTGGGTGCGGCATCATGCCACCAGGCTCAACCTAGTACCGCGAGGTAGAAGCCAAGACCTCCTACCAAACCAATACGCGAATTGGGCGCGGCATCATGCCGCCGCGAATTGGGTCCAGGCTCAGCCTGCTAGGAACGGATCTGGGCACCCAGCTCTTCGAGGGCCTTCAGAATCTTGTTCATCGCGCCGCCCACTTCCTCGTCGGTGAGGGTGCGGTCGCTGGCGCGCAAGGTGATGTTGAAGGCCACGCTCTTCTTGCCGTCGGCAATCTGGCTGCCCTTGTAGACGTCGAACAGCTCGACCTTCTCCAAAATCTTGCCGGCAGCGGCCTTGATCGCCTTCTCCATGGTCAGCACCGGCAAGCTGTCGTCGCACAGCAGCGCCAGGTCGCGGGTGGATGCCGGGAACTTCGGCAGCGGATGATACTTCTTGTCGGCAGACTGCAGCGCGTACAGTTTTCTCATCTTCAGCTTGCCCACATAGACGCGGGTGTTGATGCCGTAGTTGGCGCAGACCAGCGGATGGATTTCGCCGATGATACCGATCTCCTCGCCGTCCTTGGAGATGACCGCGCAGCGGCCCGGATGGAAGGTCGGGTTGTCGCGGCAGGCCTCCACGTCATAGTCCTCGATGCCCAGCGTGTCGAACAGATTTTCCACCACGCCCTTGAGGGTGAAGAAGTCTCTGTCCTCGCCGTACATGCCCAGAATCAGGTTCGGCACCTCGTCCGGCAGCTGCTCGCCCGGAACAGGAATGTACTCGTTGCCGATCTCGTACAGCGAAACCGCGCCGTTGCGGTTGTTGTAGTTCTTGGCCAGGATCAGCATCATCGACGGAATTGCGTTGGTGCGCATAATGCTGGTGTCCTCGCCCAGCGGGTTGAGGATGACAACCGACTCGCGCTTCGGGTCGTCCTTCGGCAGGCGGATGCGGTCGTACTCCTTGGGGCTGACAAAGGAGTAGGTCATGATCTCATACATGCCCTGCGCCAGCATGTTCTGGTTGACGGTGCGCTCAAACTGCTGGTAGTCGCTGTAGCCGCCCTCCGGATTGCCCTTGGCGGTGGTGGTTGGGATGTTGTTGTAGCCGTAGAAGCGGGCGATCTCCTCCGCCACGTCGGCCTTGTGCTGCACGTCGCCGCGGAAGGACGGGACGATGATGTTCTCGCCGTCGACCCCAAACTGCAGGTTTTTGAGGATCTCCTCCATCTTCTCGCGGGAGATATCGGTGCCCAGGAAGGTGTTGATCCAGACCGAGTCCAGGTGCAGGACGGTCGGCTGATAGCCGCTGTTGTCCACGTCGATGACGCCGTCCACAACCTCACCGGCGCCCAGCTGCTCGACCAGCTCGCAGGCGCGCATGACGGCAGGCAGGCAGTTCTGCGGGTCGAGGCCCTTCTCAAAGCGGCTGGAAGACTCGGTTCTCATGCCCAGCTTTTTTGCGGTGACGCGCACCGAGCTGCCCTTAAAGCAGGCGGACTCGAAGACGACGGTGTGGGTACCCTCATGGATGCCGCTGTTTTCGCCGCCCATGACGCCGGCCACTGCATTGGCTTTTTCCTCATCCGCGATGACCAGCATCTCCTCGCTCAAGGTTCTGTCCACCCCGTCGAGGGTCTGGATGGTCTCGCCGGTGCGGGCGTTGCGGACGATGATCTTGTGGCCCTTGACATACTCGATGTCAAAGGCGTGCATCGGCTGGCCGTACTCGAGCATGACGTAGTTGGTGATGTCGACGATGTTGTCGATCGGGCGCACGCCGCTGGCGCGCAGACGCTCGCGCATCCAGCGCGGGGACGGGCCGATCTTGACATTTTTGACGACTCTGGCCACATAGCGCTGGCAGAGCTCCTTGTTCTGCACCTCAACCGAGAGATAGTCGTGGACGTCGCCGCCGCAGCCCTTGACCTCCGGCTGATGGAGGTTGAGCGGCTTGTGGAAGGTGGCCGCCGCCTCACGGGCAAGACCGATGACCGACAGGCAGTCCGGGCGGTTCGGGGTGATCTCAAACTCGACGGTGGTGTCGTTGCAGCCCAGCGCTGAGGCGATGTCCTGGCCGATCTGGCAGTCCTCCTCGATGAGGAAGATGCCGTCCTCGATGGCGTACGGGAAGTCGCCTTTGGTCAGGCCCAGCTCACCCAGCGAGCACAGCATGCCGTTGGACATCACGCCTCTGAGCTTGCCCCTGGTGATCTTGACGCCGTTTGGCAGCTCGGATTTGTGCAGGGCCACCGGCACGATGTCGCCTGCATGGACGTTGGACGCGCCGGTCACAATCTGCACCGGCTCCTCCTGGCCGACATCCAGCTGGCAGATCACCAGATGGTCGGAGTCCGGATGCTTTTCCACCGACAGAATCTTGCCGACCACTACGTTTTTGACCTCATCAAATTCGGTTTTCCAGCCCTCTACCTTCGAGCCGGACATACTCATTGCTTCGGAGAAATCCCGCATCGAGACTTCCCCAATATCGACATAATCTTTCAGCCATCTCATCGAAAGATCCATAGATCCTCATTCCTTTCGTGGATTGATCTTTTTTCCGGGGACCGGCAGGCGCTGCCCCGCCGGTCAGCCCGCCGCCTTTTCAAAAAAGGCTTGCGAAAACTTTCTATCTTTTTATTCTAAAATTGTTTTAAGAAACGCACGTCGTTGTCATAGAACAGACGCAGGTCGTCGATGCCGTAGCGCATCATGACCATGCGCTCCAAGCCCAGGCCGAACGCAAAGCCGCTGTACTCCTCCGGGTCGATGCCGCAGTTGAGCAGCACCTGCGGGTGCACCATGCCGCAGCCCAGGATCTCAATCCAGCCCTCGCCCTTGCACAGGCTGCAGCCCTCGCCGTGGCAGTGGAAGCACTGAACGTCCAGCTCGGCGGAAGGCTCGGTGAATGGGAAATGGTGCGGACGGAAGCGGACGACGGTGCTGTCGCCGTACAGTCTCTTGACAAAGACCTCCAGCGTGCCCTTCAGGTCGGCCATGGTGATGCCCTTGTCGACCACCAGACCCTCTACCTGATGGAACAGCGGGGAGTGGGTGGCGTCCACCGCGTCGGAGCGGTAAACACGGCCCGGCGCGATGATGCGGATCGGTGGTTTTTTCTTCTCCATGGTGCGGATCTGCATCGGGGAGGTCTGGGTTCTGAGCAAAACATTGTCGCTGATGTAGAAGGTGTCCTGGGTATCTCTGGACGGGTGGTCCTTCGGGATGTTGAGCGCCTCAAAGTTGTAGTAGTCCAGCTCGACCTCCGGGCCGGTCGCAATCTCAAATCCCATGCCGACAACGATCTCTTTGAGCTCGTCCAGCACGATGGTCAGCGGGTGTTTTTTGCCCAGCGGCTTTTTCTGGCCCGGCAGGGTGACGTCCAGCGTCTCACCGGCAAGGCGGATATCCAGCGCCTTTGCCTCCAGGTCGGTCTTGGTCTGCTCCAGCATCTGCTCGATGTCGGCGCGGACCTGGTTTGCCAGCTGGCCGATGACCGGCCGCTCCTCGGCGGTGAGCTTGCCCATCTGCTTTAAGATGGCGGTCAGCTCACCCTTTTTTCCCAGATACTTGACGCGCACCGCATCCAGCACCTTCAGGTCCTGTGCGCCTTTGAGCTCCTCCAGCGCCTGTTTTGCAATTGCCTCCAGTTCAGCTTTCATCTGTCTATCATTCCTTTCACAAATCATCTTCATCTGCTGTTTTCACCGCACAAAAAAGGCCCTTCGCCCCCGCGCCTTGCCTGGCGTCAGGGACGAAAAGCCTTGTCGCTTTCCGCGGTACCACCCACATTCCGGCTTTGCAAAAAAAGCCGGCAGCTTCATTGTGCAGATAACGGTGCCCTCCGTCTCCCCCTACCGTCCTTCCTTTCAGGGGAACCGCTCCCAGGCGAAGGTTCACACTCCTTCCCCTCTGCGCCGCTTGCAGCCCGTGGCGGCAGCTCTCTGAAAAAGGGAAAAGCAGGAATGTTACTGGACCTGTTCTCAGCGTTTTTTATGCGATTGATCTACTGGATGTTTTTTAGCATAGCACAACTTTTCCCCGCTTGCAAGCCCCTTTGCCGCCAGAAATTTATTTTTTACACCGATTTTTCCATTTTCCCCGAATCCGCCCGCCCCTTTGCCCGCAAATTCGATTGCAGTGACCAAAGCTTTTGTGATACAATAGAAAAAATACAGTCTGGCGCTCTTTTGCCGCCAGCCCATCCTATTTTTTGAAGGAGAACCTTCCATGAACCATAAAATGGACTTTGTCCGCCAAAGTTATTCGGATATCGCACAGGGCAAGCAGGACACCATCCTCTCCTCCTCCCCGGACCAGCAGGCGCTCAACGTCAGCGTCGGCTACTCCGAGGAGGAAATCAGCCTGGTCCCTCCCGCCGCCAATATGGGCCTCGGCTGCGGAAACCCCTTTCGCATCGTCGAGGTCAAGGAGGGGGACACGCTGATCGACCTCGGCAGCGGAGCCGGGTTCGACTGCTTCCTTGCCTCGCACAAGGTGGGCCGAAAAGGCAGGGTCATCGGCGTCGATATGACCCCCGAGATGCTCTCCCTTGCCCGCCGCACCGCAAAGGAAAACCGTTACCGCAATGTGGAATTTCGCCTGGGTGAGATCGAGAATCTGCCCGCGGCGGACAACCTGGCCGATGTGGTGATCTCCAACTGCGTCATCAACCTCTCGCAAAATAAGCCCCGCGTCTACCGCGAGATCCTGCGCGTGCTGAAGCCGGGCGGCGCCATCGGTATCTCCGACATCGTCATCATGAAGGAGCTGCCCAAAGAGATAAAACAGGACGACCAGATGTACGCCTGCTGAGTGTCGGGCGCTTCTTCGGTCGAAGAACTGGAAAAAATCATCCGCATGGCCGGCTTCTGCGACATCTCCATCCGCACCGAGCCTGTGTCCAGGGCCTACGAGGAAAAGTGGGGCGGGGAGCTGACGGTCGGGCAGTACATCCTTTCCGCCAAAGTCTTTGCCAGAAAACCGCCGCAGCCCTGTGCAGAAACTGTAAATTCCGCTTGTTTATGCCGCCAAAAATTGCTATAATCAAATCAGAAACATTTTGACGCCGGGCGGCTGATCCGGCGGATTGACCTTGATAGAAAGGATATGAACACATGAGGATTGTAACCTCCAAACAGATGAAGCAGATCGAGCAAAACTCGATCCAGTACCAGATGAGCTACCTGCGCCTGATGGAAAACGCGGGCTGCGCCGCCGCGCGCTTTATCCTTGAGACGCTGCGCGCGGTGTCCGGCTTAAACTGCGTCGTGTTCTGCGGCAAGGGCAACAACGGCGGAGACGGCTTTGTGGTCGCCCGCAAGCTGAGCGAACAGGGCGCCAACGTCACCGTCGTGCTGGCCGACGGCGAGCCCAAGACCCCGGACGCCATCCAGATGCTCTCGCTTGTGCGCACGATGCAGCTGCCTGTCTTTTCCTTTGAGGACGAGCCGGAAGCGGTTTCTGCCGCCATGGACGAGGTGGACGTCATCGTCGACGCCATCTACGGCAGCGGATTCCACGGGGAGATCGACATTCGCCGCCGCCAGATCACCCAGATGATCAACGAGGCCATCGCCGCCGTCTTTTCGCTGGACATCCCCAGCGGCATCAACTGCGACACCGGCGAGGCCGCCCAAGACGCCGTCAACGCCGACTTCACCATCGCCTTTGACAGCTACAAGCCCGCCCACCTGCTGCCCAAATACCTGCCCGGGCTCGGCCAGGTTTCGCTCGCCCCGATCGGTGTCGATCCCCTCTCCTACGAGGGCGTCGCGCAAAACCACTTTGTCGCCGACGAGGATTATGTCTACTCCCGCATCCCGCAGCGCCAGCCTGACGCGCACAAAACCTCCACCGGCAAGCTGCTCAATATCGCCGGCGGCATCGGCTGCACCGGAGCCGCCGTCCTCTCCTCCACCGCCGCCATGCGCTCCGGCGCGGGCTATGTGGTCACCGGCGTGCCGCAGGCCATCTACCCCATCATCGCCCCCAGCCTGGTGCAGTCGCCCTTCTGCTTTATTGAGACCGCTGCGGATGTGGCCGGCGCGCTGACCGGCGCATCCGCCATCGCCATCGGCTGCGGCATGGGCACCGGCCAGCGCCAGCGCGGCATTTTGGAGGAGGTGCTCTACCTTGCCAAATGCCCGGTAGTCATCGACGCCGACGGCATAAACAACCTGGCCATGGACATATCCATAGTAGCGGATGCCAAATGTCCTGTCATCCTGACCCCGCACTTCGGCGAGATGGCCAAAATCTGCCGCACCTCGGTCAGTGAGATCCAGAAGGCGCCGCTGCTATGCGCGCAGGAGCTGGCCGCGCAGCTCAAGGCCACCATCGTGCTCAAGGGCGCGCACACCATCATTTCCTCCCCGGACGGCTCCACCTTCATCAACCAGACCGGCAACCCCGGCCTTGCCAAGGCGGGCAGCGGCGATGTGCTGACCGGAATCCTGGCCTCGCTCATCTCCCAGGGGATGCCGCCGTTTGAGGCTGCCGTGTGCGCGGTTTACCTGCACGGCGCGGCCGCCGACCGCTGCATCGAGCGGATGAGCGAATACTTCATGCAGCCGGACGACATCCTCATCGATCTCGGCCGCCTGCTCAAGGAGCACATCCGCTAACCTTTTAAAAAAAAGCGAAAACAAAAACGGGACATTTTGCCATCCGCTCTCATCTTTTCACAGGAGGCGGTTTTATGCTGCAAAAGTTGTCCCGTTTTTTTGTGCCCAAACGTCTGATTGTGGTGCTGGTCCTGCTGGCGGTGCTGGCGGGCGGCATCCTGCTGTTCTGCCGCAACCCTTCCGGCAGCGCGCAGGACTTTGACCTCAACCGCGCCGTCGCAAACCTCTCCGGCAGTTTCTCGGCGGACCTGCAGATGCGCCTTGGCGACTTTGAGGCCAAGGCCGCTTTCCAGCAGAGCTACATCGGCGACTGCACCTTCCAGTTCACCTCTCCCCCTTCGCTGGATGGCTTCTGTGTCTCGGTGCAGGATGGTCAGGTCTCCCTCTCCTACAAAGGACTGGACTGCTCGGTGCCCTCCGACGAGCTGTTCCAGCAATCGGGCGCGGGGATGTTTTTGGAGGTGCTGCAGTCTTTAAGCTCCGGACAAAACATTGAAACCCAGGAGCAGGAGGACGGCACCGTGCTGCTCACCTTCCCGCTGATCGAAAATGGGTCGAGCTGCACCGTACAGCTCGACCCATCCACCCTGGCAATCCTGCGCGCCGACATCCCGGAGCAGGACTGCTCGTTTATTCTCAGCAACTTTGTCCTTGGGCAGGCAGCATCCTCCGAAAAGGCCGCATAAAAGTGCTCTTGCCCCTTACTCGCCCTGCTGCGGGCGAACCTCCATGTTCTTTGGCAGTATGAGGCTCAGCACAATCGACATCACAAACACAACCGCCACGCAGTTGGCCGCAAAGACGTCCTGAATCACCTGCGGGAAGATGCTCCAGATCTGGGTCTCGCTGGCGGAGGTGAAGCCGATGCCGATGGCCAGCGACAGCGCCACGATGGTGACGTTGCGCTGGGAGAAGCCGGCCTTGGAGATCATCTGGATGCCGCTGACCAGAATGGTGCCGAACATCATCAGTGTGCAGCCGCCCAGCACCGACTCGGGCAGGCTTGCAAAAAAGTTGCCGATTGGCGGCAGCAATCCCGCCAGAATCATGCAGGCCGCGCCGGTCATGATGGTGAAGCGGTTGACCACGCCGGTCATGTTGATCAGTCCCACGTTCTGGCTGAAGGAGGTCACCGGCGGGCAGCCAAACAGGCCGGAGATGGCGCTGGCGTAGCCGTCGCAGGCAATGGAACCGCTGATCTCGCGGGTCTCAATCTCCCGTCCCAGCGCGCCGGAGACCACCGCTGTGCTGTCGCCGATCGTCTCGGCCGCCGAGACCAGAAAGATGATGGTGGTGGAGGCGATGGCACCCAAATGAAACTCCGGCATATACGGCAGTGGGCGCGGCAGAGAGACAAAGCCGCCGGAGAAGATCTGGCTTAAATCCACCGCTCCGGTCAGGAGCGCCGCGACATAGCCCACAATCAGTCCCGCCAGCACCGAGAGCTGCTTTAAGTAACCCTTGGCCAGGATGTTAAACAGAAGGCAGGTGACCAGGGTGATGGTGCCCAGTATCAGGTTGTGCGCCGAGCCGAAGTCCTCGGTGTAACCGCCGCCAAACGAGCGGGTGCCGACGGTGAACAGCGAGTAGCCGATGGCCGTCACCACCGAAGCGGCCACCACCGGAGTGATAATCCGCCGCCAGTATTTGGCAAGCAGGCCGAGCGTTCCCTCGATAAGGCCGCCCACCAGCACCGAGCCGACCACCGTCTGGTAGCCGTAGGAGGCGCCGATATAGCTCAAAATGGTGACAAAGGTGAAGCTGACGCCCATGACAATCGGCAGCCGCGAGCCGACCCGCCAGACCGGATACAGCTGAATCAGCGTCGCGATGCCCGCCACAAACATCGCGTTCTGCAGCAGCACCGCAATCTGCGCGCTGTCCAGTCCCGACGCCGCGCCGATCATGGTGATCGGGGTCAGGTTCGCCACAAACATCGCCAGCACATGCTGCAGGCCGAAGGGAATCGCCGTCCCCAGCGGCACCCGTCCATCCAGCTGGTAGATGTTGGAGGTCGAAACGTTCTTTTCTTTTGAAAGTGTTTTCGCCATCGTGATACTCCTTTTTTCGCGTTTTGGTGTCCTTTTATTATAGCGGTTTTCTTCTCACTTTACAAACACTTTCTTAACATTTTGTTTTTATTTTCCATCTAAGCAAAAAAGGGAGCGGCCCGCACGCCAAAAATTGTGCAGGCTGCTCCCTTTTTTTACCGGATATAGCTGTACAGATAGCTGTCGTGGTAGCTTCCATGGTGAAAGCGGTACTTGCGCAGCACCCCTTCCGCCCGAAATCCGCACCGTTCCAGCATCTTCTGTGCGGCGATGTTGTCCACATCGGTGTCCGCCTCCAGCCGCACCAGCGGGAAATTTTCAAGCAGATAGTCCCGCAGCAGCGCAAACGCCCGGCTGCCCACCCGCTGTCCCCGGCAGTTCTCATCCAGCTGGATGCCCACTCGAACCATTCCTTCCCGGACAAAAAAGGCGGTCACAAAGCCCACCGGCCGCCCCTCCAGCTCCACCATCAGCATCTGGAACTGTGAGCCGAGCATCCCGTCCTTCTCCCACTGGCTGCGCAGCCGCGCCATCGATTCCATCTGCGCCTCCTGAAAGGAGCCGCGCATTCCCTGCGTCTGCGCCAGCTGCAAAAAGGCAAGGTCCCGCTCCTCGACCGGGCGGATGGTCAGATTTTCCTGTTGTCTCATCTTTCTTCCTCCTTTTTTACCATCATACTATAAAATCCTCCCTCCGTCCAGAGCGCACACAGCTTCTTTGTGGGCGGAATAGAATAAAGCAGCGCCCTTCCATCCTGTGCAAGGGGCGCCCTGTGTACATCCGATCTTCATCCAAAAGGAGTTATCGTTATGCCGTCTTCACAAACCTTCTGCTGCCTTTCCCAGCTGCGGGAAGGGCAGTCGGGACAGGTATCCAGCCTGTCCGTCACCGGACAGATGCGCCGCCGCCTGCAGGACCTGGGGCTGATTGAGGGGACCGCTGTCCAGTGCCTGCAAAAAAGCGCCTTCGGCGACCCCTGCGCCTACCTCATCCGCGGGGCGGTGATCGCCCTGCGCAGCAAAGATTCCCAGCAGATTCTGGTCCGTCTGCTGTGAGGGGGAGGGCTCACCATGAAACCTTCCTCCCTTTCCCCTGCCGCCTCTCCCAAGCCGCTCACTGTCGCCCTGGCCGGCAACCCCAATGTCGGCAAAAGCACCATCTTCAACGCCCTGACCGGCATGCACCAGCACACCGGCAACTGGCCGGGCAAAACCGTCTCGCTGGCCAGCGGCAGCTGCCGGGACGGGGCGGGACAATTCCGGCTGGTCGACCTGCCGGGCACCTACTCGCTGATGGCCCACTCGCCGGAGGAGGCGGTGGCGCGGGATTTTCTCTGCTCTGAGCAGTACGACGCGGCGGTGGTGGTCTGCGACGCCACCTGTCTGGAGCGCGGGCTCAACCTGCTGCTGCAGGTGCTGGAGATCACCGGCCGCACCGTGTTGTGCTTAAACCTGATGGACGAGGCGCGCAAAAAGCAGATCCACATCGACCAGAAGCTGCTCTCCCAAAAGCTCGGTATCCCGGTCGTCTGCATGACCGCCCGGGACAAAAAGGGGCTGGAAGAACTGCTCTCTGCCATCCGGGAAGTATCCGGCAAAGACCTCTTACCCCTGCCGCCCCACCTGCCCCGCGACATTGAGCCGGTGGTGCAAAATCTTGCCGAAGCCCTCCGTCCCCTCCTGCCCGAATCGCTGCCCGCCGGCTGGGTGGCGCTGCGGCTGCTCTGCCCGGACGAGGGCATCCTGGACGCGCTGAAAGGCTTTTTGGGCTTTGACCTTGCCCAACAGGAGCAGGTACGCCGCGCGCTGGACACAGCAAAGGAGCAGCTTCAAACACTCGGCTGTTCCCGCCAGTCGCTGCTGGACCGGTCGGTGGCCTCGCTGGTGCGCCGCGCCGAACAGCTCTGCGCGGCCTGCGTCTTTGCCGCGCCCTCTCCCCGCCGGGAGCTGGACCGCCGCCTCGACCGCCTCTTTCTCAGCCCCAAAACCGGTGTGCCGGTGATGCTGCTCTTGTTGTTCTGCATCCTCTGGCTGACCATCAGCGGGGCAAACGTCCCCTCGGCGATCCTCTCCGAGGCGCTCTCCTCGCTGGAAGGGCCGATGACCGCCCTGCTGCTCTCGCTGCACGCCCCACAGTGGCTGTGCGAGATGCTGGTGCAGGGGGTGTGGCGGGTGCTCAGCTGGGTGGTGGCGGTGATGCTGCCGCCGATGGCCATCTTTTTCCCGCTGTTCACCCTGCTGGAAGATTTCGGCTACCTGCCCCGCGTCGCCTTCAACCTCGACCACTGCTTCCAGAAGGCCAACTCCTGCGGCAAGCAGGCGCTGACCATGTGCATGGGGCTGGGGTGCAACGCGGTGGGCGTCACCGGCTGCCGCATCATCGACTCCCCGCGGGAACGGCTGATTGCGGTGCTGACCAACAGCCTGATGCCCTGCAACGGCCGCTTCTCCACCCTGATCTCATTGATTGCGATGTTTGTGGTGGTGGGGCAGGGCGCCGGCTCCTCGCTGCTGCGCGCCCTGGTGCTGACTGGGCTGATCGTCCTCTCGGTGCTGGCCACCTTCCTCTCCTCCTGGCTGCTCTCCAAAACCGCGCTCAAGGGCAAGGCCTCCTCCTTTGCGCTGGAGCTGCCGCCCTACCGCCGCCCCCAGATCGGCAAGGTGATTGTCCGCTCGGTGCTGGACCGCACCCTCTTTGTGCTGGGGCGCGCCGCCGCGGTGGCCGCCCCGGCGGGGCTGGTGATCTGGCTGCTGGCAAACTGTTCGGTTGACGGGCAGACGCTGCTGGGGCTGATCTGCTCGGCGCTCGACCCCTTCGCGCAGCTGTTCGGCATCGACGGGGTGATTTTGACCGCCCTGATTTTGAGCTTCCCGGCCAACGAAATCTTCCTGCCCCTCATCCTGATGGGCTATCTGCAGAGCGTGGCCCTGACCGAGGTGGGCTTGGCTGAGCTGCACAGCCTGCTGCTCTCCCAGGGGTGGACGGTGTGGACCGCCCTGGCGGTGATGGTGCTGTGCCTGTTTCACTGGCCCTGCTCCACCACCCTGCTCACCATCCGCAAGGAGACCGGCAGCCTGCGCTGGTGCGCCCTCTCCGCCCTGCTACCCACCGCCATCGGCTTCTCGCTTTGTGGCCTGCTGCAGCTTGTCCGGCTGCTGGCTGCCGGTTAAAAACAGCCTTTGAAAAAATCCCGCCCATGTCCGGATTCATCCACAAATTCTTCATATTTGTCTGGTATACTGGTGCAAAAGGCAGCCCTCAACCTGCGGCTGCCCATCAGGAAAGCGAGGAGAAGCATTATGGAAATCAAACTCGGATTCATCGGATTCGGCAACATGGCGCAGGCCATCGCCAAGGGACTGATCGGGGCCGGTGTACTGCCGGGCAGCCAGATGTACGCCTGCGCGGCGCATTTCGACAAGCTGCAGCACACCGCCGGAGATCTGGGCGTCCACCCGGTGGCAACCGCCCAGGAGGTAGTCGAGCACAGCGACTGGGTCATCCTGGCGGTCAAACCCTACCTCATCGAGCAGGTGGTGGCGCCGGTGGCGCAGCTGCTGGCAGGCAAGGTGGTCATCTCGGTGGCGGCGGGCTGGACGCTGGAACGCTACCAGCAGATTTTGCCGCAGGGCACCCACTGCATCTGCACCGTCCCCAACACCCCGGTCGCGGTGGGCGAAGGCATCTTTGTCTGCGAGCAGAGCCACTCGCTGAGCGAGCAGGAATTTGCGCAGTTTGAGCAGCTCTTCAGCCCCATCGCGCTCATCGAGATGATCGACACCAACCACCTCTCCGCCGCCGGCACGCTCAGCGGCTGCACCCCGGCCTTCACCGCCATGTACCTGGAGGCGCTGGGCGACGCTGGCGTCAAGTATGGCCTGACCCGAGCCGCCTCCTACCGCATCGCGGCCAAGATGCTCTGCGGCACCGGCAAGCTCTACCTGCAGACCGGCACCCATCCCGGCGCGATGAAGGACGCGGTCTGCTCGCCGGGCGGCACCACCATCCGCGGCGTCTCCGCGCTGGAAAAGGCGGGCTTCCGCGGGGCGGTCATCGGGGCCATCGACGAGATCGAGGGGAAATAGTCCACCTCACTGTGGAGCGGCAGAAAAAATCTGCCGCTCCTTTTTTCGCCAACATATTGACATTCATCGATTTGTGTGCTATCTTGATATCGATCAATATCGATGGGAGATGATGAGGTGGAAAAATATAATCCTACTGCGGCGGCCATCTTTAAGGCGCTGGGCGACGAGAACCGCTGGCGGATTTTGGAAACGCTCAAGAAAGGGGAGCGCTGTGCCTGCGTGCTGCTCACCCGGATGCAGATCAGTCAGTCCACCCTCTCCCACCACATGAAGGTGCTGTGCGACGCGGGGCTGATCACCAGCCGCCGGGACGGCAAGTGGACCCATTACTCGCTGCGGACCGAGGGGATACAGGCGGCAAAGGGGCTGCTGGACGGCCTGCTCACCGCTTCCCGGCAGGCCCCATCGCTGTGCGCCTGCACCAAAAAGGAGGAGACAATTGTGGAGGGCAAAACAAAACTGTATGTGCTGACCGGCTTTCTGGGGTCGGGCAAGACAACCATCCTGCTCAAGCTGCTTGAACAGCTTAAAGGGCATCGGGTCGGCGTCATCCAGAACGAATTTGGCAAGCTGAGCATCGACGGGGAGATTTTGCGGGACGGCGACATCAAGATGGTCGAGCTCAACCGCGGCTCGATCTTCTGCACCTGCTTAAAGCTCTCGTTTGTGCAGGGCCTCGCCGAAATGGCCGAGCAGAATCTGGAATATCTGTTTGTCGAAAGCTCCGGCTGGGGCGACCCCTCCAACCTTGAGGAGATTCTAGCGGCGGCAAAGGAGCTGGCCGGAGATGTGTTTGACTTTCAGGGCGCAATTTGCCTTGTGGATGCGGTCAACTTCTTCGACCAGCTGGCGGACGGCCAGCCCAGCGACGAGGAGACGGTTTACCGGCAGGTCAAGCACTGCCATCTGGCGGTGGTCACCAAGGTGGACCTGGTCGACCCGCAGCGGCTGGAGGCAGTGGAGGCAAAGATTCGGGAGATCAACCCCATCTGCCCCATCGAGGTCAGCGCCAACGCCAACCTCGACCTCTCCTTTCTGCAGCGCGACCTGACCCAGTACCGCTGGGCCGAGAGCGAGGAGAGCACCAACTCGGTCGAAACAAAGCCCAAGACCCTCTTTATGAACTATGGCAAGCCGGTGGAGGAGGAAACGCTGCGCGCCTTTTTGCTGGACGTCGCGGACAGCCTGCTGCGCGCCAAGGGATTTTTTGAGATTGCGGGCAAGGGCTGGCAGCAGGTGGACCTGGTCGGCCGGAGGGTGGACCTAAAGCCCTGCGAGCCAAAGGAGAAGGCGGAGATGGTCTTTATCTCCAGGATCGGTCCGGCCATCATCCGCCCATTGACAGCGGCCTGGCAGCAGCATTTCGGCGAGCCGATGCCGCTGAAAAACTAGCAGGGAGGCATGGAAAATGACTCTGAAGGTTATCGGAGCGGGCTGTCCGGAGTGCGACAAGCTCTACACCAACACGCTGGAAGCGGTGGAGCAGCTGCAGCTGGACGCCAAGGTCGAGAAGATTGAAAACTTAGTCGAGATCGTCAAGCTCGGCGTGATGACCGCCCCTTCGCTGATGAAGGACGGCAAGCTGATTGTCAGCGGGCAGGTGCTCCCGGTCGACAAGATTGTGAAGCTGCTGCAACAATAAACGCACTGCCTCCCGGGACGGACGGCGCTCCGGGAGGTTTTTTGAAAAGAATACATCGATTAAAATCGATATGATACAGGAGGATTTGCCATGGAAGCGATGCGGCTGGCATGGGACTTTTTTCAAAATCAAATTCTGGGGATGAAGTGGCTGAGTGCCCTCACCGGCAGGCTGCTCTGTGCGCTGGGGGTGGACATCACCGGGCGCTGGGGCGGGGCGCTGCAGTTTTTTATCTATGACACCATCAAGATTTTTGTGCTGCTCTCGGTGCTGATTTTCGGCATCTCCTACATCCAGAGCTTCTTTCCGCCCGAGCGCACCAAAAAGATTCTCGGACGGTTCCACGGCCTCGGGGCAAACACGCTGGCTGCTCTGCTGGGCACAGTGACGCCGTTCTGCTCCTGCTCGTCCATCCCGCTGTTTATGGGATTCACCAGCGCGGGCATCCCGCTGGGGGTGAGCTTTTCGTTTCTCATCTCCTCGCCGCTGGTCGATCTGGGGTCGCTGGTGCTGCTGACCAGCGTCTTTGGCGGCGGCATCGCGGTGGCCTATGTGGCGGTGGGGCTGGTGCTGGCGGTCATCGGCGGCAGCATCATCGAACGGCTGGGGATGGAGGACCAGATCGAGGACTTCATCCGGGAGGCGGCGCGGCAGATCGGCAGCGTCGACCTGCAGTCCCCCACCCTCTCCACCGCCGAACGGCTGGACTACGCCAAGAATCAGGTGCTCTCCACCGTGCGCAAGGTAGCGCCCTATGTGCTGGTGGGGGTCGGCATCGGGGCTGCCATCCACAACTTTATCCCGCAGGCGTTTGTGGAGCGGGTGCTTGGCAGCGGGCAGTGGTATTCGGTGCCGCTGGCGACACTGGTGGGCGTGCCGATGTACGCCGACATCTTCGGCACCATCCCGATTGCGGAAAGTCTGTACGCCAAGGGCGCGGGGCTGGGGACGGTGCTCTCCTTCATGATGGCGGTGACGGCGCTGTCGCTGCCCTCGCTGGTGATGCTGCGCAAGGTGGTCAAGCCAAAGCTGCTGGCGGTGTTCACCGGCATCGTGACGGTGGGGATTATGGGGATTGGATTTTTGTTCAATCTGGTAGGGCCGCTGTTTGCCTAAAGTATTCTCTTATTTTTATCGATTCTGACGAATTTTATCTCATTATGTTGACATGATGTTTGTAGTTTGATATGATGGCTTTATAAGCTGTTCGTCCAGACATTTTTTCCATCCGCAGGAGGTAAATTCCATGAAAAAAGCCCTCATTTCCCTTTGCATTCTTGTCGCCGCCGTTCTGCTCTTGTTCGGACTGCCGCAGTTAAGGCAGCAGCCCCCCGCCGAACAGAGCAGGCCTGAGTTTGCCGGTACTGAGTACAATTCGGTGGAAGCACTGGAAATCTGCATCGGGAACCATCTGGGGGAAATCTCCCATGAAGAGATAGCGGAGCACCTATCCGAGATGGAAAACCTGTATGTCCCGCCGGTGTGCGTGGAACATCCCGAGCGGATCACCAGCATCCTTGTCACCCCGATCTGGGTGCAGGTGACCTTCGAGGAAGGCGGGAAGGAATATCTGTTCGAGCACCACTATCCCGACCACTCCGAGTATGAGTACTTCCAATATCTCTACGATCTCAAAAAGGACGGCACCGCCCTTTTTGAGGTCGGCGGCAAGACCATCTACGCAGCAAGTCACACCGGTGAGGAATGTGACTACTGCTGGTTGCAGGATGGAGAGTGCTTCGAGCTGCGCGCCCTGCACGTCGTGCCCGACAACCGGGACGACAAGATGCTGGAGAAACATTTGCAGCTGTGCGATGCGCGCAAGCTGGTATTAAATGTTAATCCTGAATAAACAAGCCCCCTGAACTTCAATTAGTTCAGGGGGCTTTCCTATCCGTTTACTTTTTGAGGTAGTGGTTAAACCAGTCGGTGATCTCCTTGAGCCGGCGGATGCGGTGCTCGGGCTTGCCGGAGCGGGAGAGCTCGTGGTTCTCTCCGTGGAACAGGCAGACGCGCGACTCGATGCCGTGAACCTTGAGCGCTGAGAACATCTGCAGCGCCTCCACCATCCAGCAGCGGTAGTCCTCGTCCGAGTGGATGAACAGCGTCGGGGTGGTGCACTTGTCGGCGTATTTGAGCGGCGAATGCCACCACGCCTGGTCCTGGCGCTCCCAGGCGTTGCCGCCAGCCTGGTCGAGGCCGAAGTACGGGCCGATGTCCGAGGTGCCCTCCATCGAGATCCAGTTGGAGATCGACCGCTGCGAGGCCGCCGCCGCAAAGCGGTGGGTGTGGCCGATGATCCAGTTGGTCATAAAGCCGCCGTAGCTGCCGCCGGTGACGCCGATGCGGCTCTTGTCGATCTGCGGGTAGCTCCACAGCACATAGTCGGTGAAGGCCATGATGTCCTCGTAGTCCTCCTGGCCGTACCGTCCGCGGATGTCGGCAAACTCGTTTCCTCTGCCGTCGCCGCCGCGCGGATTGCAGAAAAAGACAAAGTAGCCCTCGTTGGCCCAGTACTGCATCTCGTGCATGAAGCAGGTGCCGTAGACCGTCTTTGGTCCGCCGTGGATGTCCAGGATGGCGGGGTAGCTCTTGCTTTCGTCGTAGCCCACCGGCTCCAGCACCCAGCCGTCGATCTCGACGCCGTCGTCGTTGGTGATGCGCAGCAGCTTGGGGGTGACGACCGATTTATTCTCCAGCACCCGCTCGTTAAAGTGGGTCAGCTGCACCTCTCCCTGCTCGGTCAGGCAGTAGAGCTCCTGCAGCTGGTCCTTGCGCATGGCGACATAGACCAGCGCCTCGCCCTTTTTGTCCATGCAGTCGACCGAGCCCTCGTCGGCGGTCAGCGAGGTAACGTGGCCGTTATAGTCGGTGTGGTTGATCTTGGACCAGTTGCGCTCGGTGGTGATGTAGGTGACGCCGTCCTCCTCGGCCACCATGCTCTTTCCGCCGCCCAGACGGCAGTCCGAACCGACGCTGCTGCCCCAGGAGCGGTCCGGGGAGAGAACCAGCTCCAGCGCACGCTGCTCGCGGTCGTAGCAGTAGAGGTCGGCGTTCTCGTTGATGCCGTACTCCCTGTTCTCGGTGGCGGTGACCAGAATTTTGTCCCCGGCATACTCGGCGTGGTGGATGTCCCAGCTGGAAACCGGAATCAGCACATCCGCCTCTCCGGTGGCAAGGTCGACCTCGACCAGCTCCTGCTTTAAGCTCTGGAGGCCCTTAAACTCGCTGCCGACATAGAGCAAATGTTTTTTGTCCGCAGAAACGGAATAATCCAGCATCAGATAAAGCGGGCCGGTGATTGGCTCCAGTTCCTGCGCCTTGACGTGGTAGAGATAGAGGCGGTCGCGCTTTTTGTCGGTGACGCCGCCGCCGTTTCTCCAGAAGGGCAGCTCGGTAAAGACCGAATAGTCCTTCTCCTTCTTGCGGTCAGCCAGCAGCTTTTTGCGGCTCTCCCGGCTCATCAGGAAAAAGTCCTCCGGCAGGCTGCCGTCGTAGTCGACACAGAGCAGCCAGGTATCGTCGTCCAGCTTTTCCAGTGCCTCCACCGGTGCGGGAAGGGTCATCACCTTTCTGGCCTCGCCGCCGGTGAGGGAAATCTGGAAGCAATCGGTATAGAAACTGTCCACATCCTCCTTTTTGCTGTCGCGCTTGGAGGTGAACAGGATGGTCTGATCGTCCAGCCATACAAAGGAACGCTCATCCTTGCCCGCTGTCAGCTGATGGCACTGACGGGTTTCCAGATCCACCGTCCAGATGCCCGCGTCGTACCCGTCTTTGGCCTCGTTTGCCCTGCTGACAACAAAGGCTGCCTTTTTGGCATTGGGACTGAGCCTTACATTGGACAAAAAATGATACTGCAAAAATTCGTCCAGTTTGATTCGTTCCATAACAATCTACGCTCCTTCACATCATTTACAAAAAAACTGCCGGACTCCCGGTGTTTTTCTCCATTTTAGCACATTGTTTGACGCTTGAAAAGGGATTTTCCCCAAGCGGTTAACAAAAATTTTTCTTGACTTTTTGTCTGCTGCGGTTACAATGAAATGCAGTACCCATTCCCTTTTTGACAAAGGAGCTCTGATTTTTTGAAAACGACCCTTTCCTTTGAACGGCTGCTGCGCGTCCTGCCGCCGGTCCTCACCGTTTTGCTGGTGGTGGTCTGTCTTGTGGTGGGCAGCCGGATTTCCTGGTCCAACCTGCTGACCTACACGCCCCCGAACCTGCTGCTGGCCGCGGTGGGGATTCTGGCGCTGTACGCGGTGAAATCGCTGTCGGTGGTCTTTCCGCTGTCGGTGCTGTACATCGCCTGCGCGCTCTGGTTTGGGCGCTGGGGCGGGCTGATGATGTGCTACCTTGGCCTGACGGTCAGCTGCACCCTGCCGTATCTGATTGGGCGGAGGTTCGGCGCCGGGGTGGTGGAGCATCTCATCCGGAAATATCCCCGGCTGGACAAGCTCTATCAGGCCGGCAGTTCCAACCAGGTGATGCTGTCCTACCTGCTGCGGATTGTCACGGTGTTGCCGGGGGACTTCTGCAGCTTATTTTTAGGGGCCTGCTCGGTGAGCTATCCCCGCTACCTGCTGGGCTCGATGCTGGGGCTTTCGCCGCTGATGATTGTGCACGTGCTGCTGGCGGACATGGTGGCGCAGAGCCTCACCGGCAGCTTATGGGAGGTGCTGACGCCGCAGAGTGTTGGGCTGGTGGTTATTTTGATTGGGGTTTCGATTCTCTCTTCGGTGGTGCTCAACCGGAGGTGGTCCTCGCGGTAGGTGCCCGCCTTCGTGGGCGGGGACACGATTCTTTCTTCGGGGGTTACGCCCCCCTGGATTTATGCAAGGACATAGTCCCTGCACCCACCCATGCAGGCGCTCCGCCCCGCGCCCCGGGAAGTTGTGCGGGGCTGGGAGCCCCTGCGCCCACCGATGCGAGGAGGGGCTGCGCCCCTCCAGGAGCAAGTCGTTAGACTTGGCTCTTCGCTCCTCCCCATGGGTGGGCCTACCCGGCCCACACCCGGGGTTCCTTTCTTTGCACAACGAAAGGAACCAAAGGCGTGCCGGGGCTGCGCCCCTGGACCCCCGCTGGGGGGCATTATCATCCCCCCAGCAACGCGGTGCGTTGCTCCCCCCAGAAAG
>JABLTR010043425.1_pt1 | contig 30046 bp, 28 predicted proteins | sample 7160071 | NCBI WGS metagenome assembly JABLTR01 (sample SAMN14651230, study PRJNA627086) | human gut metagenome | isolation source: feces | host: Homo sapiens | reverse complement strand
CATCTTCCAATGCTACGTCATTTTGTGTGATCTGTTCATTCTGTTTGATATAATGAATTTGCAAATACGATGACAGACATTGATACATACTGGCACTCCTACTGCTTTCCCTTTGGGTTGTTTGCTGTAGGACTCTTTGAGTGTGTCACTGTTGACATATTTCATTAGCGACTGAACTCTGCCATATCTTTCTACGAGACTGGCTATTTCTGCTTTCTCTTTTTCCATAGATTTTATGCCTCCTGTGCTCTCTATGTTTTGCAATGGGTATGAATTCATTTCGTATTATAGAAAGCTTCCAGATATTCAAAAATCAGCTGGTATGCCTGCTTATAATCGCGGATTTTAAATCGATTGAGCCATTCGCGTTTAATAATAGAATGGAAGGATTCAATGCATGCATTATCCCATGGAAATGCTTTCTTCGAATAACTGCGTTGCATATTTTCGGTTGCTTTTTTATATTCCTTTGCAACATACTGGCTCCCACGATCTGAGTGGATGATTAATGGTTGATCGATATTTCGACGAGCTTTGGCTTTGTTTATAGTATCAATCACGCAGGATACTTCCAGTGTTTCTGAAAGCGTCCAGGCTATGATTTTTCTGGAAAATAAATCCATAATACTGGTCAGATAGACGAATCCGTCTATTGTCCAGATGTAGGTGATATCCGAACACCAGACGGCATTCGGACGGTCAGAATTAAAATGTTCATCAAGGATATTTTGTAATTCGGTGCTGAAATCAGAATCTTTTGTGGTGATTGTCCATGGCTTGTTCCACTGAGCACGGATCCCCATTTGGCGCATATATGTACCAACGGTTCTTTCCGAAATGACTTCACCGGTTTTTCGCAGTTCTACAGTGATTTTTGGCGCACCGTAGTTCTGTTTGGAATCATCATAAATATCCTGGATTTTTGCTTTCACAGCTTCACGGCGTTTTTCTGTATCAGAAGGTACATGTTGGAACCATGCAAGATATCCTGAGCGAGAGACACCTAAAAATTTCAACATTCCGGAGACGGAAACCCGGCGTCCAGCCTTTTGGCAGCTTTCGTCTTCTCAGACACTTCGAGATAAATGACTTCCGTCATTTTCCCAGAATGTTGATTGCTTTTTTAATACATCAAGTGCATCTTGGGCATCACTCAATTCACGTCTGAGTCGGGCAATTTCTTTCTACTCATCAGATGCGTAATTACCAGAACCACGAACAGGAATATCACCTGATTCCCGGAAGTCTTTCAGCCACTTTGTTAATGTGCTGTATCCGATGCCAAGATTTTCTGCACATCCACGTACTCCGAGATCTTTGTGATCCTGATAGTACTGGACTGCATCAAGTTTAAATTATTTGTCATGTTGCTTTGCCATATGAGATCCTCCTTCAGCATGTCTCTATTGTACCATGCTTATGTGTATTTGGAATTTCTCATTTTGGCTTGTACTATTTATATTCTAGCATCAAACATTCACAGAAAGGATTGATGATTAGATGGGCCATACACCATTTGGCTATCGGATTGAAAACGGCATCGCAATTATAGACGAACCTGCTGCCACAAAACTCCGACAGCTTTATCAAAATTATCTGAGTGGCATGTCATTATCAAAGGCAGCTGCTGAAGCTAGGATACCAACCTATCACGGAACAGCGAAGCGATTGATGGGAACTGTCCATTATCTTGGCGACAGTTTCTACCCTGCCATCATTGATAAGGAAACCTACCAGAAAGCACAAGAAGAACGTAAACGCCGAGCCACAAAACTCGGACGAAATAATAAGCAAACACAGATGAAGAAAATACAGATACCAATCGTAAGCAGGAAGAAGAAAAACCAAAGCTCCGAGTCGCAACGTACTGTCGTGTCAGTACCGACAGCGATGAGCAGGCTACCAGCTACGAAGCTCAGGTAGAACACTATACAGAATATATTCAAAAAAATCCTTGCCGGTATTTATGCCGATGACGGTATCTCCGGCACTAACACAAAAAAAACGTGAAGAATTTAATCACATGATTGATGACTGTAAGGCTGGTAACATTGATATGATTATTACCAAATCCATCAGCCGATTTGCCAGAAACACACTGGATTGTCTAAAATACATCAGACAGCTTAAAGACATGAACATTCCTGTTCTGTTTGAAAAAGAGTCCATCAACACGATGGATGCCAAGGGCGAAGTTCTTATTACTATCATGGCATCTCTGGCTCAGCAGGAATCGCAATCCTTAAGCCAGAATGTTAAGTTGGGCTTGCAATACCGCTACCAGCAAGGCAAGGTACAAATCAATCACAATCGTTTTCTTGGCTATACGAAGGATACGGAAGGCAACCTCATCATCGATCCAGAGCAGGCAGAAATCGTAAAGCGCATTTATCGAGAATATTTAGAAGGGCTCAGCATGGATAAGATTGCCGCCGGACTGGAACGTGACGGTATTCTTACCGGTGCCGGAGGAAAAAAGTGGCACACAAGCACCATCAACAAGATTCTCCGAAACGAGAAATACATCGGCGATGCCCTGCTCCAGAAAACCTACACAACAGACTTTCTGAACAAAACCAGAGTCAAGAACAACGGTCTCGTCCCGCAATACTATGTAGAAGGCAACCACGAAGCCATTATTCCGAAAGACATCTACTTACAAGTTCAAGAAGAACTGGTCCGCAGGCGAGTGGTCAAAACCAGTACCAACGGCAAGAAACGTAGCTATAGCTGCAATCACTGCTTCTCGCAAATTGTCATCTGCGGTGAATGCGGTGAAATGTTTCGAAGGCTCCACTGGAACAATCGTGGAGTTAAATCTATCGTCTGGCGCTGCATCAGCAGGCTGGAATCTACCGGATTGAAATGCCACGCCAGAACCATTAACGAGCTGGTCCTTCAGGATGCTGTCATCAAGGCAATCAACCAGATGCTTGGAGACAAAAGTAGCTATCAAGCACAGCTACAGCTCAACATTGCCTCAGTCATCCGAGCTTCGCAGGCAACCTCCGTTGAAAACATTGACGAAAAACTGATGACCCTGCAACAAGAACTGATCTAGAAAGCCCAGAGCAAAGAAGCCTATGACGAGATTGCCAATGAAATATTCAGGCTTAGAGAACTCCGCCAGCAGACCACCCACCTCACCGAATTTGACGAATCACTAGTACGCTGCTGGATCAAACAGATAACCATCTGGGATGACCACATCACTGTCGAATTGAAATCTGGCGTTAGTATCGATGTTGATATATAAGTCTATAAACGTACAAAGGCTCCTCACCACTGGAACTAATCCGGCGATGGGGAGTCTGTTTTAATTTTTCCAACTTATTACTTTTTCGGCGCCCTTTTCTAGAATGGCGGAGTAATTTTCATTTTCCATCATTATCCTCTTGAGACTATTTTCCATTTCATCATCAACTATAAATTCTTCGTTAGATAAATTAGGTAATCCTTCCTTAATAATCTTCTGAAGAACCATGTCATTTAATTCAGGTTCCTCACTGATTCCAATGAGATAAACCACATAAAACAATACGGTTGCTTTCTTATTGCTCGTATCAGGATTTAATCTAATAGTTTCATGATCGCTATAAAAATTTTCATTTACAAATCTTTTTATTGATTTTTTTTGCAGCGTTGAAGCTTGTGTGATATTTTTCAATTGTCTAAGAAAAATCCTATTAATTATATCATTTGGTTTAATTGTATCAGTATTAACCTTCGAAAGATATTGAGTGATATTAAACCACAGTGGATAAATCCCAACATTTTTCATTGACGCCATAATTTTGGGAATCATTATACTTACACCATTAAAGACACCAGCACTTACAAACTTGTCCTGAGCAAACATTCCATAAAACCTTTCTTGCGCTTCCTCCGTTGATCGATGAACAATTTCCTTCCTTGAAGAATCTGTTCTCAACTCCGTATACAAATAGTTATTCACACATATACTTGGTTTTTGTTTCGCTACTACAACTCTATACATGAGCAATCCAAAAAGTGAGATAATGACATCTATTTCTCCGTCTTCTTTTTCAAAAGCAAATAATATATGACTTCCTAAATTTCCAAGTTGGTCTACCATTTTATAAATTTCTTCTTCTTGAATAATACTAACAGGATTTGTGCCATTACCAGTTGTAATAAAGTCAATTATGTCACTAAACTCTGGACAATAACCAGAGACATCATTTTTGGCACAATACCATTCAAAAGCAATTTTTGAAAGCATTCTATACATCGATATATCAAAAAAAATCTCATTATTGATACTGACCTTCTTTTGTATTTCTATTGTGTTAATATCTAATGATTGAACTTTGCTCTCGTCTTTTGCAATTTTAACGGCTCTGTCATAAGAGCTAATCATATGCTTGTTATCTGATGATTTTATTACTCTTCCATTAAATATTTCATTATCCCCGTGAAGTTTTAAATTATAATCTATTCCCTCAATATTTACTACAGCATCATATGCCGCATATTTTTTTCCTTTGCTCGATTTAATGTCAAGTTCATTTGTGATAAACCCTAAAGCATCGATAACTCTGCTTTCAAACATATCGCTGAACTTATTGTTATGTTCTATTCGACAAACATTTCTATTTAATACACGCGCGTTAGTAAGCGCATCAGGGATAATATCCGACTCTGATAAATCATGGTCTTGACCACAATATATACATCTGCGTGTCATCTCTACCGCTCCTTCTATATCATCTATTCCACTGCCAAGTCTGCCTCTTAGTATCGAGTGGCTTAAACTGCGGTCGGCTCTGACAACAATTCCAGTGCCACAACCTATGACATCTAATCCACAGCCTAAACCCTACCGCATTTTTTCGACCATCCACTTTTTCTCCGGTCAGGCTTAAAAGTAGATATGTTTCCATACAAGAAAACCGAGCTTTCCGCAAGGCTTCTCTGATGATTATAACCTTACAAAAAGCCCGGAAATACGCCACTTTTCAGCCTTTATTTATCTCTTCTTGACAGCAAACAGACTGTCTCCACATGTGTGCTCTGCGGAAACATATCAGTAGTAGATACCCGTTTCAACTCATACTCCTCTGCACAAAGTATGTTCAGATCCCTGGCCAATGTCGCACTGTCGCAGCTTACATATACAACTCTCTCCGGTTTCATCTTAAGTATCGTATTCAACAGTGCTTCATCACAGCCCTTTCGCGGCGGATCTACCACGATAACATCTGCGTAGATACCGTTCTTGTCATATTCTCTCGGCAATACTTCTTCTGCCTTTCCAACAAAGAACTCCACATTCTCAATTCCGTTGATCTTCGCATTTTCTCTTGCGTTGTCAATGGCCTGTGGAACGATCTCCACACCGCGGACAAATTTTGCTCTCTGTGCCAGGAACAGAGAGATGGTTCCGATTCCGCAGTACAAATCCCAGACAGTTTCATTTCCGGTAAGGCCTGCATATTCCAGAGCTTTTCCATACAGTTTTTCGGTCTGGATAGGATTGACCTGAAAAAAGGACAGCGGAGAAATCTGATATGATACATTTCCAATACTGTCCGTTATATAGGACTGTCCCCAGAGAAGGCGAAGCTGGTTTCCCAGAATCACATTATTACGTTTCTTATTTACATTAATAGTAATACTGGTCATTCCCTGAATTTCACAAAGAGACTCCACCAGAGCTTTTTCCGCAGGAAGCTTATCTCCATTGAGAATCAGGCAGACCATGATCTGATCTGTATGGAATCCATAGCGGATCATAATGTGACGCACAAGGCCTTTGCCAGTGGTCTCATCATAAGGCTGAATATGATACTTTTCCATATGTCCAATTACACAGTCCAAAACATCTTTATTCTGTTTTACACCCAGGATACAATCCCGGTTCTCAATAATAGAATGCGTTCTTCCTGCGTAAAAACCGGTAATGATCTTTCCGTCTTTATTTTTTCCTACGGGGAACTGGGCTTTGTTGCGGTAATGGTATGGTTCTTCCATTCCCATGATCGGTTCCATTTCAAGATTCTTAAAACCTCCGATCCGCTCCAGATGGCCGCGAACCTTTTTCTCCTTAAATTTCAGCTGTTCTTCATAAGACAGTGCCTGGATCTGGCAGCCGCCACATTGACGGGCAATGGGACAGGCCGGCTTCACACGGTGCGGAGACGGTGTAATAATCTCCATTAGCCGACCATAGCCGTAGTTCTTTTTTGCCTTGATGATCTTAGCTTTGATCCTGTCACCGATCACGGCATCTTTCACAAAAACGGTGAAGCCATCGGCTTTCCCGATACCTTCACCGTCAACTCCGCAATCTTCTATATCCAGGGTTAATATATCATTTTTACGGAATTCCATTAATTAAATATCTCCTGTTCTTCTTAAATTGGACTCAAAAAAACGATTGTAGCCAAGCCATTCTTTTTTTCCTTTGTCTGCATGGAAGATCTCTGTCAGCGTCTCCATTCTTGCATCTGTATTATCTGCAAGATTCAGCGCAACTGCCTCTGCAAGTGCAGGTTTTTTCGGAGATCCGTACTCCAGCTCACCATGATGGGCAAGGATACAATGGATCACCTGATTCTCAATCTTCTCCGGAAAATCCGGAATTTCTTTCACCAGATCGTGTACCATCTGTGCTCCAATCATAATATGTCCCAGAAGCTGTCCCTCATCTGTATAATCATTCATCGGAAAAGCAGAAAGCTCCCTGGTTTTGCCAACATCGTGAAGAAGTGCTGTTGTGATCAGAAGATCTCTATTCAGCAGAGGATACGCATTCGCCATATAATCACAGAGACGTGTCACTCCAAGAGTATGCTCCATCAGACCGCCGATGAATCCGTGATGCACAGTTTTCGCTGCTGAATGTCCCTCGAACACTTTCATAAATTCCTTATCTTCTACAAAAAGCTTCTTCAGAAGCTGGGAAAGATATGGATTCTTCACACTGTCGATCAATGCATTGAGCTGGCTCTGCATATCGTCCACGCTGTTCTCGCTGACCGGAAGATAGTCTGCCGGGTCGTATTCGCCCTCTCCTGCCTTGCGGGCTCTCTTGATATTCAGCTGCATGGCACCTGCAAAGCTTGTCACATCTCCCATGATTTCAATATAATCCAGCGCATCAAAATCATCAATTCCCAGGGAATTCGGATCCCAGATCTTACCGTCGATCACACCTGTTTTATCCTGAAGGATCAGATTCTCATAGGGCTTGCCGTTCTTGGTGGTAGCCGGCTGTTTCTGTTTGCAGAGATAGATCCCGTTTACTCTGTCTCCCTCATGTAACTCATTTAAAAAACGCATAAAATCTTTGCCTTTCTATTCACACTTTATTTTTTTACACTATTCAGAGCAGCTATCCTTTACGCTCATAGCCTTACTCCAAAACACACTTTTTAACCATAAGCCGGTAATTCCTTCCGGTTCGCTCCGCAAGTCATATCATGCTTCCGGCGCATTTTGGCTTTATTTAGTATCATAACACATTTTACTTTCCTTTGCTACGGAAATCATGTAAAATAGGAAACGAAGTGTTTTTTTGTATACCCTGTATCACACAGAAAAACACGGAATCAACAGAAGTAACAAAAAGGAGTAACAATAGCAACAATGAACAAAAAAGCATACAAAGCACTTGAATACTATAAAATCATAGATCTGCTCACAGACAAGGCCTCTTCCCCAATGGGAAAAGATCTCTGCAGGAAGCTTACCCCTTCCACGGATATCGAAGAGATCCGTTCCATGCAGCTGCAGACTCACGATGCACTTGCCCGCCTCTTTAAAAAAGGCAGCATTTCCTTTGGCAGTGTCAAAGATATCCGCGGCACCCTGAAGCGTCTTACTGTAGGCAGTTCCTTAAATGCGCCGGAACTTCTCTCTGTGTGCAGCCTTCTGGAAAATACCGGCCGTGTAAAAGCTTATTCCAGAAGCGACCGCGATGACGGAATGACCGATTCCCTTGACGGCATGTTCTCAGCCCTGGAACCATTGACACCGCTTAGCACGGAGATCCGACGCTGTATCCTTTCCGAGGATGAGATCAGTGACGATGCCAGCAGCACTCTCCGTCAGATCCGCCGCAGCATCAAGATCACCAACGACCGCATCCATTCCCAGCTTTCCTCTCTGGTTGCAGGAAGCGCAAGGAATTATCTTCAGGATTCTGTTATCACCATGCGAGATGGTCGCTACTGTATCCCGGTAAAAGCTGAGTACAAAGGCCAGGTTCCAGGTATGATACACGATCAGTCAGCAACAGGTTCCACTCTTTTCATTGAACCCATGGCCGTTGTCAAACTGAACAATGACATCCGTGAACTGGAGCTGAAAGAACAGAAAGAGATCGAAGTGATCCTTGCAGACTTAAGCCAGAAGGTAGCCGCAGAACTGGAATCAATCCATGCAGACCTTTCCATCATGGTCCAGCTGGACTTTATTTTTGCCAGAGCTGCTCTTGCCATGGATATGAATGCCAGCGACCCCATCTTTAATACCGAAGGACGCATCCGTCTCCGTCAGGCCCGCCACCCGCTTATTGACAAAAAGAAAGCGGTTCCCATTGACATTCGCCTTGGAGATGAATTTGACCTCCTTGTTGTCACAGGACCGAACACCGGCGGTAAAACTGTCTCCCTGAAAACCGTGGGTCTTCTCACTCTCATGGGTCAGGCAGGTCTTCATATCCCGGCACTGGACCGCTCCGAACTTGCACTTTTCCGCGAGGTTTACGCAGATATCGGTGATGAGCAGAGCATCGAGCAGTCATTAAGCACCTTTTCCTCACATATGACAAACGTAGTCTCCTTCCTCAAGTCCGCAGATCAGGACTCCCTTGTCCTCTTTGATGAGCTTGGCGCAGGAACAGACCCGACAGAAGGTGCAGCACTGGCCATTGCAATTCTTTCCCATCTTCATGAACAGGGAATACGCACCATGGCCACCACCCATTACAGCGAACTGAAAATTTACGCGCTTTCCACTCCAGGCGTAGAAAATGCCTGCTGCGAATTTGATGTAGAAACCTTACGTCCAACCTACCGCCTTCTCATCGGTGTCCCTGGAAAAAGTAATGCTTTCGCCATTTCTTCCAAACTGGGACTTCCTGATTTTATCATTGATAAGGCAAAAGAGCAGATCAGTGAGCAGGATGAATCCTTCGAGGATGTTCTGACTTCTCTGGAGCAGAGCCGTGTCACCATTGAAAATGAGCGCGCAGAGATTGCCCGCTACAAAGAACAGGTAGCTGAACTTAAGAAATCTCTCCAGGAAAAAGAAGAAAAGCTGGATGAACGTAAAGAACGCATCCTCCGTGAGGCCAACGAACAGGCACATGCAATTCTCCGCGATACCAAAGAATACGCAGATCAAACCATGAAGCTTTTCCATAAATTCCAGAAAGATCACGTGGATACAGCCTCTGTGGAAAAAGAACGACAGAACTTAAAGAAGCGTATGTCAAAAGCAGAAAAAGGCATGTCTTCCAAACAGCAGAAACAGAAACCAAAGAAGCAGCTGAAGCCATCCGATCTTTCTCTTGGAGATACTGTAAAAGTCTTAAGCCTGAATCTCAAGGGAACAGTTTCCAGCCATCCGGATTCCAAAGGATATCTCTTTGTACAGATGGGCATCATCCGTTCCAAAGTACATATCTCTGACCTGGAGCTTGTGGATGAACCTGTGATCACCACCCCGTCCATGCAGCGTACAGGCGCAGGAAAAATCCGCATGTCAAAAGCAGCCAGCATTTCCACTGAGATCAATCTCCTTGGAAAAACCGTTGACGAAGCTGTTGCAGAACTGGACAAATATCTGGATGACGCTTACATTGCACATATGAAATCCGTCCGCATTGTACACGGTAAAGGTACCGGCGCACTCAGAAAAGGGGTCCACAATTACCTGAAACGTCAGAAACACGTAGCTTCCTTCCGTCTCGGTGAGTTCGGAGAGGGCGATGCCGGCGTAACCATCGTAGAATTCAAAAAATAAAAAAGGAGCTTATCATGGCTACAAAACAGAAAATTCTCATTGTTGACGATGACAACAATATCGCAGAGCTGGTAGCTCTCTACCTTACAAAAGAATGCTTTGAGACCAGGATTGTAAATGATGGCGAGGAAGCCCTGAAGCAGTTCCATATTTTTCACCCGGATCTGATTCTTCTGGATCTGATGCTTCCGGGAATCGACGGATATCAGGTATGTCGTGAGATCCGCCATACCTCCGATGTACCGATCATCATGCTCTCCGCAAAAGGAGAGACTTTTGACAAAGTTCTCGGCCTTGAGCTTGGAGCTGACGACTACATTATCAAACCATTTGATTCCAAGGAACTGGTGGCACGTGTCCGCGCAGTGCTCCGCAGATTCCATGTGAAATCTCCATCTTCTGCTCCGAAAGAAAAATGTGTTTCCTACCCGGATCTGGTGATCAACCTCACCAATTATTCAGTAACATATATGGGACACCAGATAGATATGCCTCCAAAAGAACTGGAACTTCTTTATTTCCTGGCTTCTTCTCCGAATCAGGTTTTTACAAGGGAGCAGCTTCTGGATCATATCTGGGGATATGAATACATTGGCGACACCCGCACCGTAGACGTACATATCAAACGTCTCCGCGAAAAGATCAAGGATAATCCAAACTGGTCACTTTCCACAGTCTGGGGCATCGGCTACAAATTCGAGGTAAAGGCCTGATGAAACAGCATCTTTACCGCAAATTGCTGATACTCTATTTTGCCATCGGAGGAATCTGCTTTCTGCTGCTTTCCTCCGGAGGATCTTACCTTGTAGAAAAAAAGCTGGAAAAAACTACCGGTGCTTCTCTTTACCGCACAGCCAGCCATATCGCATCCCAGGAGGAGATCCGGCAGGCTGTAAAAAATCCGGACAATGATCAGATTTCCCTGGCTCTGAATTCTGCAGCTGCTTTTCAGAACGCAGACTTCTGGATCATGGATACAGATGGAACTGTTCTTATCAATACCAGTAAGAATACTTCTGATTCCGGTGAGATTACTGTTAAAAATTTCCGGCCTTCCGATTACAAAGATACCGATTATTCTTCCGGTACCTTTTATGGGGCATTTAAAGAAACGCATTTAAGCACTGTTGTCCCTGTCAAAGATACAGATCAGATCATCGGATATCTTGCAATCCATTATCCAATGAAAAACCTCTACGAAAGCCGCAGCAATATCGTAGAGGTCATGATCGTAATCTTTATTGTTATTTATGCACTGTTTTTCAGCTTCCTGCTGGTCTATTTCTTCCGGGTACATAAACCTTTAAAGGAAATCCTGAAAGGTGCGCTGGAATTTGCCAACGGAAATCTTTCCTATACGATCCCTGTAGATTCTGAAGATGAGATGGGATATCTCTCCCACTCCCTCAACTACATGGCAGACAAGCTGAACAAAAACGGCGAGTACCAGAGACAGTTTATCTCTAATGTGTCCCACGATTTCCGTTCTCCGCTGACCTCCATCAAAGGTTACGTGGAAGCCATGCTGGATGGCACTATCCCGCCGGAAATGCAGGAGCGTTATCTTAAAATTATCGCTTTTGAATCCACCCGCCTGGAGAAACTTACCAGAAGTCTTCTTACCTTAAATGAGCTGGATGTGAAAAAGCGAATGATGCACATGCGCCGCTTTGATATTAATGAAACCATCCGGACCACTGCTGCATCTTTTGAGGGCACCTGCTCAGAACGGAATATCCGGCTGGAACTTCTCCTTGCAGGAAAAGAACTCTTTGTCCGTGCGGATATGGAACAGATCCAGCAGGTACTGTACAATTTACTGGACAACGCCGTAAAATTCAGCAATGATAATTCATCTATCACACTGGAAACCACTGTCAACCATGGAAAAGTTTTTGTCTCTGTAAAAGACCACGGAACCGGAATCCCCAAAGAGAGTCTTTCCAAAATATGGGACCGCTTTTACAAAATCGATGCCTCCCGCGGAAAAGACCGCAAAGGAACCGGCCTTGGACTTGCAATTGTAAAAGAGATCATCAATGCACATAAGCAGAACATTAATGTGATCAGTACAGTAGGTGTTGGAACTGAATTTATCTTTACACTTGAAAAGGCCAAATAAGCAGAAAACCTCTGATTCAAATAACTGTAAAATATACTTTTTTACATTTTTACAGTTCATTCGAAACAGAGGTTTTTTGTTTCCCTGCACTCTATTATTTCTATAAGATTCTCACAAGTCCGCTTTATCTACTTCCATTCATAATTCCGAAGATGACCTTCCAGATTCATATGTGCAAAATTATGCTGACGCAATGCCTCGTAAAGCACAATAGCAACAGAATTACTTAAGTTCAATGATCGGATATCCCCGATCATCGGAATTCTCACGCAGGTTTCCTGATTATTCACCAGAATATTCTCCGGGATACCTGCACTTTCCTTGCCAAACATGATAAAGCAGTCATCTTCATACTGTACATCTGTATAAGTCTGGGGAGCTTTGGTTGTTGCGTAATAAATCTTTGCTCCCGGATTCTTTTTAAGAAAATCCTCATAATCCAGATATCTTGTCACATCCAGATGCTCCCAGTAATCCATACCTGCACGCTTGATAGCCTTCTCATTGAGCCGGAATCCAAGCGGCTCGATCAGGTGCAGCCTGGTTCCTGTTGCCACACAGGTTCTTCCGATATTTCCTGTATTCGCCGGGATCTCCGGCTCATGGAGTACAATGTTTAAAACTCCCATTTATTTTCCTCTTTTCTGCATAACATTATTTCCCGGCCGTTCCAGATATCTTGCATTTCCGCCACTGTAAAGAAGCCTGTCATTTCCGGAATTCGTCTGTCCGATCACAGCGGCCATGATTCCTTCTCTTCTAAGCTCCTGCACAAAAGCATCTCCCCCCTGGATTCCCAGAAGCACGCTTCCTCCTGACAGAAGCTTATAAGGATTCACATCAAAGATCTCACAGATTTCTATTGTCTCCTGCCGGATCGGCACACTGCGAAGGTCCACTTCAAGTCCCACACCGGAAGCCTCTGCCATCTTCCAGAGAGCACCCAGAAAACCTCCTTCGCCCATGAGATATCTGGCACTGGCTCCTGCTTTTGCTGCCATTTCCCAGACTTTATTGTTCTCTTCTTCCATTCCTGTACCGTAAACGTCCGGAAGTCTTCTGGCATCCTCCAGAAACCGTTCTGCAAAAACTTCTCTCAGCCTCTCATAATTGTTCTCTGTTATCCATGCAGTTCCTTCTGCTGCCACAGGCCCTGCCACGATCAGCTCATCGCCGGGATTAAGCTGCCCGTCAATTTCCGCCTGCAAAGCCTCGAGGACTTTTTTCCCAAGTTTCATAAATAACCATCCTTAGTAAATGATCAGCGAAAGTACAGTCGGAACTACCATTGCAAGTACCAGAATAACTGCGATGATCGCTGTGATCACTTTTCTTTTTTTTGGATCAAACATTCCCATAATTTTTATTCACCTCGTCTGTGATATCTGTTAATCTCGCGTTGTTTGTCAGTGGATCTCTGTCTGTATAATCAAAAAGCGTGATCTTTCCATCCCGGAATACTTCGATGTGTGCTGTTTTCGGAATCTTCTTCTCTTTGCGGTAAGCCCAGATCATACGCTCATATGGTTTCTGATCCGATGCAAAAGCTGGCCTGCTCTTCAGATTCTCTCTGAGATAAAGATCCAGAAGCATAACATCCGAAAGCTTCTCCAGAGGGATCTCACTGTGTTCTCCGGCAAATTCCATAAGGATCTCATAACGTCTCATCCTGGAATGAGATATCTCGGAATATCCCCTCTTCTCATAAAATCTGCCAAGTGCCTCATACATCCGGAACGGGTCTTCGAAATACCCTTCCAGAAATACAAGAGTATTTTTGAACTGACCACTATTATAATACACTTCCACCATACTTTCCACCATTTTCAGTCTTAAAATTTCGCCGTAAGTAAGCCACGCTGTAGAAAGCACCTCATATGGCTCCCTGTCTTTATAAAGAATTTTGTACTCTTCCGTCATCTCCATCATATGGGAACCCTTAAGTACTTTCAGGAAGCCAAGCTGAAACTGTTCCGGATGCAGAGCATATACATCGCAGAAAGATTTATGAAAACTCTCATATCCCTCATAAGGAAGCCCTGCAATAAGATCCAGGTGCTGATGAATATTGCCAAAACTGTGAATCTGATCTACGATCCCTTTCAGTTTCTGAAAATCCATAGTCCTGCGAATGGCCCTGATCGTCTGCGGATTGGTAGACTGCACCCCGATCTCCAGCTGGATCAGTCCCGGACGCATGGTTTTCATCAGTGCAAGTTCCTCTTCCCGCAAAAGATCTGCTGAGATCTCAAAATGGAAATTGGTGACTCCATTATCATGTTCTGTGATATAACGCCAGATCGTCATTGCATGATCATGCTTGCAGTTAAATGTACGATCTACAAATTTCACCTGCGGGACCTTATTATCAATAAAAAACTGCAGCTCTTTTTTTACAAGTTCAATATCGCGGAATCGAAGTTTCTTATCAATAGACGAAAGACAGTAACTGCAGGAAAAGGGGCAGCCTCTGCTGCTTTCATAATAAATGATTCTGTTTTTAAACTCTTTAAGATCCTGATATGCAAAAGGAACTTTACTGAGATCCATCAATTCTCTCCATCCTGTATGTACGATATCCGGAACTTTGTCCTCATTTCGGAAAGCCACTCCTCTGATTTCTTTCAGATTTTCCGGTTTTCCTTCTATATAATGGCCTGCCAGTTCCTGAAAAGTCTCTTCGCCTTCTCCGACCATTACACCAGAAAAAGCAGGATTACTTCTCAAAAACTTCTCCGCGTCATAAGACACCTCCGGACCTCCTGCCCAGAAATCTGCATCCGGGAGGATCTTCTTCAGATCCGGAACCAGTTCTTTTACAAAAGACACATTCCAGATATAGCAGGAAAAGCAAATGACATCCGGCTGTTCCAGATAGATATCTTTCAGGATCTCATCCCTGATCTGATTGATCGTATATTCCTTGATTACAACCTGCGGACTGTATTTACCAGAACAGGATTTTAAGTTGTACACCGCCAGATTGGAATGGATATATTTCGCATTGCATGCTGCAAGTAATATCTTCAAATTTATGTTCTCCTCGTCTCTGCTGAAACATGCATCTGTCAAGCAGACAAGATCATCTGCATTCGGTTAAAATGGGCATGTTAAGCTTTTTTTCATTTTTACACTCTGATAGATTATACCGTTCCTGTTTCCATATGTAAATAGTTATGCCTCACGTTACTATTGCGTTTCCTACCAAATCAGAGTAAAATCACAGTAATTGCCAACACCTCAATTCAGCATGGTACGCAGCTGAAAATATCATTTCATAAGGAGAGTGCTATTTAATGGACAGAAACAGTTGTCTGAATTATTTTCAGGCTTTTCCTTTCTGGGAACATATGACTGCTGAAGATCAGAATTTTCTTCTTGATAATATCCGGGAACTTCATTATCCTGCCGGTGCTGCCGTGCAGTCTGAGGAACGCCAGTGCCTGGGAACGCTTTTTCTCCTGAAGGGAGTTCTCCGTGTATATCTGCTTTCCTCTCAGGGAAAAGAGGCCACTCTGTACCGTTTAAGGGACAATGATATCTGTACCCTCTCTGCTTCCTGCATGCTTTCTGCCATTACTTTTGATGTTCAGATTGATGCAGAGACAGACTGTGACCTACTGCTCCTCCCAGCTGTACCTTTTTCCAGATTGATGAAAAATAATATCTATCTGGAAAATTTCATCTACAAACTGACAACCGAACATTTTTCTGATGTGATATCCGGAATTGAACGAACTTTTTTTCTTACACTTCCTCAGCGCATTGCCGCATTTCTTCTGGATGAAGCTGCTGACACCGGATCTGATGAACTCAGTCTCACCCAGGAAGCAATTGCCCGGTCTATTGGAAGTGCAAGAGAGGCTGTCAGCCGCAGCCTAAAAAAAATGAACAAAGACGGCTCCATCCAGATCTCGCGGGGATCGATCCGCATTCTGGATAAGAGCCGTCTCTATAAAATGATGAATACGTATTGATTTTTTACTGAAGTGCTTCCTCAAGTGTTGCCTTTGGTGTCAGTCCCACATAACGTGCTGTCTCTTTGCCACCTTTAAATACCAGCAGTGTAGGAATACTCATAATCTTATACTGCTGTGCAAGAGCCGGTTCTTTATCCACATCTACTTTGCCAACCTCATAACCTGCTTCTGCAAGTTCTTCCACGATCGGGGCCTGACGTCTGCATGGTCCACACCATGTTGCCCAGAAATCTACCAGTACTGATTTCTCTGCATTTAATACCTCTGTTTCAAAATTGTCTGTTGTAAAAACTTTTGCCATGATATAATCCTCCTTATGCTCTGTTTGAAATCTTTTACAGATTTCTGCTGTTTTTTATTTATCAGTCTTTGCAGTTTTTTGTGAACTATACTATTTCTCACGCTTCTGTCTTCAGAAGCTTCCGCACATACTGACAGGCTGAAATCCCTGCCTGCGCACCATCATGTACAGCCTTGGCTACCTGAAGAAGTCCTCCTGTACAGTCTCCTGCTGCATACAGTCCCGGAACTGTTGTCTCCATCTCCTCATTCACACGGATGTTTCCCTTTTCGTTAAGCTCTGCTCCGATCTGACGGGCCATCTCTGAACTTCCTGCAGTCCCAAGTGCCACAAAAACACCTTCTGCTGGTTCGAATGACGAAACTTCCTCTCCAGCTTCCTGCAGGCTCACATCACCTTTCAGGCGGATTCCGGAAACACGCTCATCTCCTTCGATTGCCTGGATCTTCATAGTATTGACATCAATGGAATTCTCCCTTGAAAATTCCGGTTTCTTTCCATCTGTAAAGATCGTTACATGAGATGCTGTATGGGAAAGCTCTTCTGCTTCATGAAGAGCGAAATCACTGTTTCCCAGAACTGCCACTTCCTTATCGCGGTAAAAGAACGCATCGCATACTGCGCAGTAGCTGACGCCTTTTCCCTCAAATTCTTTTACACCTGGGATCTTTGCGGACGCTCTCTTGCTTCCTGTTGCAAGGATCACGCTACGAGCTTCAAAATCTCCTTCTGTTGTCTTCACTTCAAAAGTATCAAAACCACCCATTCCAACAACCTGGGCATCCAGGATACGAACGCCAAGCGCTCTGGCCTGGTCAAGACCTCTCTCAAAGAGATCTTTTCCGGAAAGAGGTTTCTCCAGTCCGTAATAATTCTCGATCTTCTCTGCTTTTTCCAGAGAGCCGATTCCTGTATTTATGATCAATGGGTCCATGTTGCCTCTTGCTGCATAGAGAGCTGCTGAGATTCCTGCCGGACCTGCACCTACAATAATGATATTTTCCAATTCAGACACCTGCTTTCTTCTGCTTCGTTATGATCTGCTTTATAATATACGCTCTGCATCTGCCTGTTTCTGTGATCAAGTCACTTTTTCTCATATGGATCATTATATCACATCTTTGAAAAAAATATCTATTTTGTTTTATACCCCACCTTCAAAATGCCCTGAAATCTTGCACCCACCATTCTTCTATGCTATTATTATAACAGTTTTGCGTATGCAGGATCATTACATTATGAATTCACTGTATTTCACTGTATTTTAAATAAATAACCAAAAAGGGAGATCTACTTATATGAGAAGTTTTGAATATTTTACCCCCACAAAAGTTATCTTTGGAAAAGATACTCATCTTCAGATCGGCACACTTTTAAAAGACCAGCACTGTAAAAAAGTACTGATCCACTACGGTGGACACAGTGCTGTAAAATCTGGTCTGATCGATGAGATCAGATCAGTTCTGGATGAATCAGGCATTTCTTACGTCACCCTGGGCGGTGTCGTTCCCAATCCACGTCTCTCCAAGGTAAGAGAAGGCATTGAGCTTTGCCAAAAAGAAAACGTTGATTTTCTTCTTGCAGTAGGCGGTGGCAGCGTTATTGACTCCTGTAAAGCTATCGGCTATGGACTGGCTAACCCGGATACTGATGTGTGGAATTTTTTTCTCCGCACAGAAACACCGAAAGCCTGTCTGCCAGTAGGTGTCATTCTTACCATCGCAGCTTCCGGAAGTGAGATGAGCAATTCCTGCGTCATCACGAATGAAGAAGGCTGGCTGAAGCGAAGCACTGCACGCAATGATCTGTGCAGACCGCGTTTTGCCATTTTGAATCCGCGCCTTACATATACACTTCCTCAGTATCAGACTGAAAGCGGCTGTGTGGATATTCTGATGCACACCATGGAACGGTATTTCGTAAATATTGAAACTATGGAGATCACAGACAGTATCAGTGAATCCCTTATGCAGACAGTGATCTATAATTCCCGTATCCTGCTGAAAGAACCTGACAATTACACAGCAAGAGCTGAGGTTATGTGGGCCGGAAGCCTTTCCCATAACGGACTTACGGGCTGCGGAACCGGTGGCGGTGACTGGGCCTGCCATCAGCTGGAACATGAACTTGGAGGAACTTATGATGTAGCACACGGCGCCGGGCTTGCTGCACTGTGGGGAAGCTGGGCTCGTTATGTCTATGATGCAAATCCGGAACGTTTTGCCCAGTTTGCTACGAACGTATTCGAGATTCCATGCAGTCTTGATTTCAATAAAACTGCCCTTGCAGGTATCGAAGCAATGGAGGATTTCTTCCGTTCTATCAAAATGCCGACCAGTCTTCATGACCTTGGACTTGATCTTACGGAAAAAGAGATCCATGACCTGGCATTTAAGTGCAGTTATGAGGATACCCGTACAATCGGTATCTTCAAGCAGTTAAATATGAAAGATATGGAGAAAATCTATCTGGCTGCCAGATAACTGATCTCCTGTTTTCCAGATCAGATAGATATTGGCAACCTGCAGGGATCTTCCCTTATTCAATTAACTATTGCAGATGTTTTTTGAAAAATCCGATTTTTATAAAAACATCTGCATTTTTATTTTTTCCTTGCAATTTGTACATAAATGTGTTAAAGTAACAAAGTACTCGAAAGAGAAATGCCCAGATAGCTCAGTTGGTAGAGCAGAGGACTGAAAATCCTCGTGTCGCTGGTTCGATTCCGGCTCTGGGCATTATTTTTTTATCCGTAAAAAATTTCCATGTGCAAGATCCTTTTCCAATTACAAAACCTCTGGCAGCAGACGGATATGTATGTATCTTCTGCTGCCAGAGGTTTTATTTTCGGCCCTCTTTTTTTCTTTTACTGAAGCAGATAAACTTCTGTATAAAATACGCCTTTCTGCTCTGCTTCTGAATGTGTTGCAACATAAACATCAATACAGTTGGTCCGGATCGCACCACCGCAATCCTCCGCAACATACACCTGTCCGTTGATAACTACTTTAGAACCATATGGGATCTGACTTGGATCTACAGCTATCGTCCGGTTGGTCGTAGCTGTCACACCTGTAGATGTTATTCCGTCAGACCACGGTCCGCAGCAAATACTGCACGGACAGTAATGGGTGATCCTGAAGGTTCCCAGCGGCTTCAATGTTGCATCGGAGGCAGCTGATACCGGTGTTCCGATCTGCACACCGCTGGCCGTTGTACCTGAACCACCTGTGGAAGTTACCCCATCCACTGCATCTGCAAAAATCCCCTCACCGGAGCTCTTGGTAAGAGAACCTGCCTTGGTTTTCTTCTCCTGCTCGGCCTTAGCCACTTCAGTCTCCTGATACCCTTCCAGGCAGCTGGTTGGAATATAGCCTGTCTGTTCTGTACCATTATCATCTGTGTACACAATACGGCTCCAGATATCATCTACCGTACCTGTTCTTTTCAGTTCATCATCCTCAAGTACTTCACCTACAACTTCGCCGTCTTTTCGTCCAGGATAATCGAAAATGTCACTGTCCGATGCTACTGTGACTGTGTCTGTAAATTTATTTACAGTTTCTGTGTCACTGAGTACGCTGTCCTGAACATAACCGCTGATCTTATCTTCTCCATCTTTCTGGAAAGTAACCTTGCTCCATCCATTGTCACAAACTGCAACCCGCTCCAGTTTCGTTCCAAGAAGCACGGAACGGAGCTCTGTGCCGCTTTCCCCCGGATTGGATCTGATTGCTGTGTTTTTCGCTGTAACATAGAGTGTGTCACTTTTTGCAAAAGCATTTACTGTATTTCCCGCCCCGTCATCAACCTGAAACTGCTGGGCTGTTTTTTTCTCCTGTGTATATGTATTCAGTGTTGCTTCATATCCTGAAATCTCTGCGGATACTGATGCAGGGAACAGCATGTAAGCACACAAAATAACTGCAAGAAGCCTTTTTCGCATATAAAATCCTGCCTCCTTTTCCGGCATTCTGCTGTTTGTCCCGACTATCATAGCATATCGGCTCCTATTTTGCAATTTTACAGAGCTGTCTTCAGAAAGATTTAATAAAAAGATCACATTTCTTAACTGGTCAAATCCGCTCACACCGGGTAGAATATATTTATGAATACAAAAAGACCAAAACCAAAATTAACCAAAAAACAACGCCACCTTCTCCGTGTACGCCAGGTGCGCAGACAGAAATTTTTTCTCTTCTGTATCTTCCTTTTGATCATACTCAGTCTCATTGTATGGTTTGTACACTTCCCGGGAACCAGAGAAAATACTTATCAGATCAATGCTTCCTGTGAATCTTACCGCGAAGAAGTTACTGATATAGCGGCGCAATATGATATGTCGGATTACGTAGATCTGATCCTTGCAGTTATGATGCAGGAAAGCTCCGGACAGGGAACCGATCCCATGCAGTCCTCAGAAGGTGCTTATAATACACAGTATCCACAGGAGCCCAATGGAATCACAAATTCTTCTTATTCTATTACCTGCGGAATCCAGGAACTGAAATATGCCCTTGAAAAAGCCGGTTGTACAGGCCCTTCCGATCTCACTCACATCCGTCTTGCACTCCAGGCATATAATTTCGGTGCAGACTCCTACTTTTCCTACCTGGAGAAAAATGGGGAAACGGTCTGGACTACAGAAAGTGCCCAGGCTTTTGCACAGATGGCAAGCGGAGGAAGAAAACGTAATGAGGATGATCCCCTCCATGATCCCGCAGGTCCATGGGATTACGGTGATCAGTACTATCCGGATCATGTACTGCGGTATTATCCCATTGCTGATGAATCATAGAATATTTTATGAAAAAACTTTACCATCTGCTTCATGATGTCCTGCCGAAACGACAACAACAAGTTTTGTATAAATTTTTCAAAAAAATCCAAAAAAATATTTGACATATACAAAAATCTATGATATCATACGTCTTGTCGATGAGGAAAACACTTCATCTTCAAGACATATGCGATAGTGGCGTAGTTGGTAACGCGCGACCTTGCCAAGGTCGAGACCGCGGGTTCGAGCCCCGTCTATCGCTCTTGAGAACTCTGAGAGAATTCAGAGTTCTTTTTTTATGCCATATAATCAAACATTCACTACTTTTACGATACTCTTACTTCAGACAATATTCCCCTTAATTATCCAACTTCTCTTTATCCACTTGAAGGTTACTTAATTCAGTTATAAAAAATCCCGGATTCAGAACTTTACACTTTCCAAATCCGGGATATTTTTAACGTATTTTCTGTTACAGAAATCGAATATCTGTTGCTGTTCACTCTATGACCAGCTACATTTTTTTCTTTCTATGAGCTTTCCCTATATCTTAGTGATGGAACAGTCTGATTCCAGTAAATGCCATAACCATTCCATACTTATTGCAGGTATCAATAACAGCATCATCACGGACAGATCCGCCTGGCTCTGCAATATATTTCACTCCACTCTTATGCGCACGCTCAATGTTATCACTGAACGGGAAGAAGGCATCAGATCCAAGAGTTACATCTGTAAGTCCATCCAGCCATGCTCTCTTCTCTTCCTTTGTAAATACTTCCGGCTTCTCTGTGAAAGTTTTATCCCATGCACCGTCAGCCAGAACATCCATATACTCCTCACCGATATAAACATCAATGGCATTGTCTCTCTCTGCACGTGTGATCGTATCTTTAAATGGAAGATTCAGAACCTTCGGGCACTGGCGGAGGTACCAGTTATCTGCTTTCTGACCGGCAAGACGTGTACAGTGAACACGGGACTGCTGTCCTGCACCAACACCGATCGCCTGTCCGTCTTTTACAAAGCATACAGAATTGGACTGTGTATATTTCAGAACGATCAGGGAAACTTTAAGGTCTCTTTTAGCTTCCTCGGTAAGTTCTTTATTCTCCGTAACAATATTGGAGATCAGCTCATCATCAATAGCAAGTTCCTGACGGCCCTGCTCAAAAGTAACACCAAATACCTGTTTGTGTTCCAGCGGTTCCGGAACATAATTCTCATCAATCTGGATCACATTGTAGTTGCCCTTTTTCTTCTGTTTCAGGATCTCAAGCGCTTCCTCTGTATATCCCGGTGCAATAACTCCGTCAGAAACCTCTCTCTTGATCAGCATTGCTGTATCCTTGTCACATACATCAGAAAGGGAAATAAAATCACCGAAGGATGACATACGGTCTGCACCTCTCGCTCTTGCATAAGCACATGCAAGCGGTGAAAAATTCTTCCAGTCCATATCATCTACCCAGTAAATCTTGGCCAGTGTCTCATTCAGTGGAAGTCCGATGGACGCACCTGCAGGAGATACATGCTTGAAAGAAGTTGCTGCAGGAAGTCCGGTTGCTTTCTTAAGATCACGCACAAGCTGCCAGCCATTAAAAGCATCCAGGAAATTGATGTATCCAGGTCTTCCGGAAAGTACCTGGATAGGAAGTTCACTTCCGTCTGCCATGTAAATCTTAGATGGTTTCTGATTCGGGTTGCATCCATATTTTAACTGTAATTCTTTCATGAAAAAAATCCTCCGTTCTGTGTGATACTGATAATTTCATCGCAGCTGTATACTCAGCTTGTTATTTATTCTTATTCACGATCCTTGACTCATATTTTCCGGTTTCAATGTCAATGAAACGAACAAAGAGAGAAACTTTATTATCCTGATTCAGGCTCTCCCAGAGAAGGTTTGTAAAGTCATCAATATCATTCGGGATTTCTACAGGCTTCGGCTCTCCCTCAAAACTCGGAAGTGGATTTCCATCGCATTTATAAGTATGGATAAAACGTCCCTGTCCTGCAGCTGCATTCTCATAGGCGAATGTATAACGAAGACAGGAATCCGGATTACCGTTATTGCTCTTTAAAATAGACATTGCATAGTTGAATCTGCCATTCTCTACGTGAAGAACACCGGAAATACGAGGTGTGTAGTTCGGTGCATCCGGCTCAAATTCTCTTGTACGGAGGGACTGCTCAAAAGTAAGCTGTCTGTCCATTCCCTCATAAATGGTATCTGTCTGGTCGCCGTTTGTTACGATCGTCTTGTTTCCAAGGACACGTACCGGTGCGTAGATGATAAGGCTCGGGTCTGTAAGCTTGGACGGATCAAATGCCTGTGTGCGGATTCCCTCTCCATCCTCAACAAAAATACGATTTCTGCTGTTCTCGCTTCTTCCCATGATAAAATATGCAGTAACAGCATGCTTTCCGTCTGCGGAACGTCCGATCACAATTCCTCTTCCTGGGTAGGAATTCTCTTTCAGTTCTTTCTCAAGTGAAAATGTAGTCATTTTTCACAATCCTCCTTGTCTAATATACGGCCCGGAATCTTTCCAGGTATCAGCAGGTAACAAAAAACCGCCTGGACACCCCATTAACAGGCTGCCCAGGCGGTCGGCTTCTTAAATACACTGCACTCCCTGTAGGTAATCCTACTCTCCGCCAGTCATGCAGCTTCTGTTGTTATACTACAATACTTCTTCTGAATTTTCAAGTCCTAATTTTCTGAAATTGTTTTCAATTTTTTTATTTTCCCTGCAATTCATAATCCGTCTGGATCTGTGCTGCAATGTCAGACTTCATCCGGAACCATGCATCCGGGTTTTCCACATAATATTTGGGACAGTCTTTTCCTGTAACATCGTAATGCCGAATCACCTGATCCGTATCCAGCCCAAAACGGGTACAGAGCCACGCCGTCAGCTTCACTGCCGAACTATATGTTGCATCATTAAACTGTCCTGTCTCGTCCGGATGACAGCATTCAATGGATATGGTATCCACATTTCTGGCATTAGTAGCATAGGACATTTCTGAGGTAGGAATACACTGCACCACTTCCCCATCCAGTCCTACCACAAAATGACTGCTAACTTTATTCTCCTGTGTTGTGGCAAGATTCTCAAAATAATTCCGGTTGGACATGGCTGTTGAGCCCGGATTCGCTGTATAATGAATCGCTATATAATTCACCTTCTCAACAGGAATCTGAGGTCTGGAATATGGATTCGGCGTAAGAAGCTCCACATCAATATACGGAGCACCTTCTGCCTGCCGCTGTTCCTGACCACCGCTCTCACTGCTTTCCCGTGACCAGCTCTGTTTATCTGTTCCAAGTCCGCTCTGTTCCATCCTCATTTCAAAAAATCCATATCCAAGGGCACACACAGCCAGTACAACGATCACAATTACCACTGCCAGCACAATATGTTTTAAAGTATTCTGCGGTTTCTTTTTTCGGGAAGATTTTTTTCTTCTGCCAGCTCTGTCCGATATCCCAGAAATATTTTTTCCTGAAGAAGTTCCCTTTACGGAAACAGGCCGTCCATTATGGGACGGCCTGGGTGACTTCTTAACTGTCTTGCCTGCTTTTCCTTTATTATTCATCTACACTGTAGTTTGGAGCCTCTTTTGTGATGTGGATATCATGTGGATGTGACTCCTTAAGGGATGCAGCGGAAATCTTGATGAATCTGCCTGTTGTCTTAAGCTTCTCAATATTCTCTGCTCCGCAGTAGCCCATACCGGATCTTAAACCGCCGATCAGCTGGAATACAGTATCCTCAACATGTCCCTTATATGCAACTCGTCCCTCAACACCTTCCGGAACAAGCTTCTTGGCATTTTCCTGGAAATAACGATCCTTGCTGCCGTTCTCCATAGCGGCAATAGATCCCATTCCACGATATACTTTATATTTTCTTCCCTGATAGAGTTCGAATGTTCCCGGACTCTCATCGCATCCTGCGAACATACTTCCCATCATGCAGACATTGGCGCCAGCTGCAATAGCCTTGGTAATATCTCCGGAATACTTGATACCGCCATCTGCGATGATCGGAATTCCGTAACGGTCTGCAACTTCATAGCAATCCATAACTGCTGTTACCTGTGGAACACCGATACCTGCAACAACACGTGTTGTACAGATAGATCCAGGTCCGATACCAACCTTAACTGCGTCTACACCAGCCTCGATCAGAGCCTTGGTAGCTGCACCTGTTGCAACATTACCTGCAATAACCTGAAGTTCCGGATATGCAGCCTTGATCTCGCGGACTGCTTTTAAGATATTCTCGGAATGACCATGTGCGGAATCGATAACGATAACATCCACGTTAGCCTTAACAAGTGCATCCACACGTGCAAGTACATTAGCTGTGATACCAACTGCTGCGCCACAGAGAAGACGTCCCTGTGCATCCTTAGCTGCCAGAGGATATTTAATCTGTTTCTCGATATCCTTGATGGTAATGAGTCCCTTTAAATTAAAGTCATCATCTACAATGGGTAATTTCTCCTTACGAGATTTCGCGAGAATCTTCTTGGCATCCTCAAGTGTGATTCCTTCCTTGGCTGTGATCAGTCCCTCAGAAGTCATGCACTCCTTGATCTTTCTGCTGAAGTCTGTCTCAAACTTAAGATCACGGTTTGTGATGATGCCTACAAGCTTTCTGCCTTCTGTGATCGGAACACCGGAAATACGGTATTTCGCCATCAAATCATTGGCATCTTTCAGTGTATGTTCTGCTGAAAGATAAAATGGATCTGTAATAACACCGTTCTCAGAACGTTTAACCTTATCAACCTCTTCTGCCTGTGCCTCGATGGACATGTTCTTATGAATGATACCGATACCACCCTGTCTAGCCATGGCGATAGCCATTCTGTGCTCTGTAACTGTGTCCATACCCGCACTCATCATGGGGATATTCAGCTTTACTTTCTTGGTTAAATACGTTGAAACATCTACCTGATTCGGAATTACTTTAGAATAAGCCGGAACCAGCAGGACGTCATCAAACGTAATGCCATCACCAATAATAGTACCCATTGCATTTCCTCCCTTTTGTAAGATATTTTAAATTTGTGAACTAGTGTAACAAAAAACAAGTTTCATGTCAATCCAAAAAAACTTTACTTGGTGCAGAATTTTTCATGGTGTTTGCAAGGGCATCATCCAGTTCCAGGATCACTTTACAAGTTTCACCGCCATCTCTGGTAATCATTGCATAGCGTTTATGATCCTCAATGCCGGAAGAAAAATCCATTGTTTTCATCTTCTGATTACCATTGTAATAGTCCATTCTGTGGGAATTAAGAGGAGCTACAATATCTGCTTCCGCAAGCTGGAGAGATTTCACTCTTTTTCTCTTGGACTTGGACATGATCATATCGATATCCAGTTCACCGTTAACAAACAGATACTCGTATTCCAGATCTGTTTTCGGTATCACAAAATAGCATACAACGCCAAGAGCGATAGCCGGAACCAGAAGAAGACCATTGAGAATAAGCCCCCCAAGGACCATGATCACAGTCAGGGCTATGAGGCCATACTTTACAACAAGATCCTTCCCTGTCTGTTTCTTCTTTACCAGAAGTTCTGAATATAAGTCACTCATTTGCTTCTTCCTTTCGTAATTTACTGATTTTTTTAAATTATAACATAAAAAGAGAGCCGCGTCCATGACGCAGGCCCTCTTATTTTGTGAATATTTTCACCTGCTTAGCTGATTATTACATCATTCCCATTCCCGGGTTTGCTGCCGGAGCAGGAGTATCTTCTTTGATTGTGGAAACTACAGCTTCTGTTGTAAGGAGTGTAGATGCAACGCTTGTTGCGTTCTGAAGAGCACTTCTTGTAACTTTGGCCGGATCAAGGATTCCGTTCTCAACCATGTTTACATATTTCTCATTCAGGGCATCGAAACCTGTACCAACCTCAGACTCTCTTACTTTGTTAATGATAACAGCGCCTTCCAGTCCTGCGTTTGCAGCGATATGGAACAGCGGAGCCTCAAGAGCTTTCAGGATTACGTAAGCACCTGTCTTCTCATCTCCCTCAAGTGTTGCTGCAAGTTTTGCAACTTCTTTAGAAGCATGGATGTAAGCAGATCCACCTCCTGCGATGATACCTTCCTCGACAGCTGCTTTTGTTGCTGCAAGAGCATCCTCAAGACGAAGTTTTGCTTCTTTCATCTCTGTCTCAGTAGCAGCACCTACACGGATAACAGCTACACCACCTGCCAGTTTTGCAAGTCTCTCCTGAAGTTTCTCTTTATCGAACTCGGATTTTGTCTCCTCGATCTGAGCACGGATCTGTGCAACACGTTTTGCGATAGCGTCTTTGTCTCCAAGACCATCAACGATAACTGTGTTCTCTTTTGCAACTTTAACGGATTTAGCACGTCCAAGCTGCTCCATCTTAGCTTCCTTCAGGTCAAGACCAAGCTCATCGGAGATTACCTGACCACCTGTAAGGATTGCGATATCCTGAAGCATTTCTTTTCTTCTGTCGCCATATCCAGGAGCTTTGACAGCTACTACCTGGAATGTTCCTCTCAGTTTGTTTACGATCAGAGTTGTAAGAGCCTCGCCCTCAACATCCTCAGCGATGATAAGGAGTTTCGCACCAGCCTGAACAACCTGCTCAAGAAGCGGAAGGATCTCCTGGATGTTGCTGATTTTCTTATCTGTGATCAGGATGTACGGATCATCAAGAGTTGCCTCCATCTTCTCCATATCTGTTGACATGTATGCGGAAATGTATCCACGGTCAAACTGCATTCCTTCTACAAGATCAAGCTCTGTATGCATGGTCTTGGACTCCTCAACAGTGATAACACCGTCTTTGGAAACTTTCTCCATAGCGTCTGCAACAAGCTGTCCTACCTGCTCGTCACTTGCAGAGATTGCCGCTACATTAGCGATCTGTTCTTTGCCGTTGATCGTCTGGCTCATATTTTTGATTGCTTCTACTGCAACATCTGTTGCTTTCTTCATTCCTTTTCTGAGGATGATCGGGTTGGCACCTGCTGCCAGGTTTTTCATTCCCTCATGTACCATTGCCTGAGCAAGTACAGTAGCTGTTGTTGTACCATCACCTGCTACATCGTTGGTCTTGGATGCAACTTCTTTGATGATCTGAGCACCCATGTTCTCGAATCCGTCCTCAAGCTCGATCTCTTTTGCAATGGAAACACCATCGTTAGTGATAAGCGGAGCACCGAAAGATTTATCAAGTACTACATTTCTTCCTTTCGGTCCAAGTGTTACTCTTACTGTATCTGCAAGTTTATTTACGCCAGCTTCCAGTGCTGCTCTGGCTTCTGCGCCATATTTAATCTCTTTTGCCATGATATAATGACCTCCTGTTTATATTGATATACGATAAGATGTTTATATTATTTAATAACTGCCAGGATATCTTCCTGTTTTACAATGATATAATCAGTTCCGTCCATCTTAACTTCTGTTCCTGCATATTTGGAGTAGATAACTGTATTTCCAACTTCTACTTCCATCTTAACTTCTTTACCGTTTACAATTCCACCAGGGCCAACTGCAATAACTTCTGCCTGCTGTGGTTTCTCCTGTGCCTGTCCTGGAAGTACAATTCCGGAAGCTGTTGTTTCTTCTGCTTCAACCTGTTTTAATACTACTCTGTCACCTAAAGGTACTAACTTCATGATCTATGTTCCTCCTTATCAGTTTCGATTTCGCTTGCTAGCACTCACTTTCTACGAGTGCTAATCACTATGGCTATATTAGTGAATTTTCATATTTTTCGCAACTCTTTTAAGATATGATAATTCTAATATATGCTCTTATTTTCTCATTTATTCTCTTGTTTTCTCATTTTTTCTTAATTTCAGTATTTATTTTAATTTTTTCAGCACATTCGCCGTAAAAAAAGAGGCTATCCGGATAACGGACAGTCTCTTTCGTTACGTTCTTTATTATATAGCTCACAAACCAAGCGTATGCTTATGCTTTCTTATTTCTCTGTGCCTTAATCTCCTCCAGCTCATCGAAAATCACTTCATTAAGAACCTTAATGTAAGTTCCTTTCATGCCGGAAGAACGGGACTCGATCACGCCTGCACTCTCGAATTTACGCAGTGCATTAACGATTACGGATCTTGTAATACCCACTCTGTCAGCAATCTTGCTGGCAACAAGGATTCCCTCATCTCCATCCAGCTCGTCAAAAATATGGATGATAGCCTCAAGTTCTGAGAAGGACAGTGTACTGAATGCAGACTTCACGATCTGCTGCTTTCTGTCTTCTTCTGCATTCTCATCATGAACCGCACGCATCATCTCCAGGCCAACAACAGTTGTGCCATATTCACTGACGATGATATCTTCAATATCATAAGGGTGATCATTACGATACATAAATAATGTTCCCAGTCTCTCACCTGCAATATCTATCGGATTCACGATTCCCTGATAATTTCCGGGTACATGCTCGAAACCAAGTGTCTGGAGATTGACATTCTCCTTTGTGGAAAGAACGCCGAGAAATCTCTCGTTCAATAACGGATCAATATGTCCTCCGATCTTATCGTCAATCAGCTCTGTGATCTCATCCACGCCAGGACAAATACTGACTCCCAGAACCTTACCTTTCTTGCTGAGTACCAGGATGTTGGAACTTAAGGTTTCCATGAGCACCTGGCAAATGTCGTTAAACACTACCTTGCTTGAACTGCTGTTATGCAGAAGCTTGTTGATTTTTCTAGTTTTATCTAGCAACTGAACGCTCATTTTTTCCTCCTTTCACTTTCGTACCTTGAAAGAAATCGTTTTTCTAGTCTAATATTACACGTTATTCTGGAAATTTACAAGACATTTTTATATTT
>JABLTR010099228.1_pt1 | contig 30088 bp, 20 predicted proteins | sample 7160071 | NCBI WGS metagenome assembly JABLTR01 (sample SAMN14651230, study PRJNA627086) | human gut metagenome | isolation source: feces | host: Homo sapiens | reverse complement strand
GGGCCGGCGGCTCCACCACCGCCCACTCCAACACCGTGCTGGGCAGCGGCGTCATCCTGCGGGGCGCCACCGTGGCGGTCACCCGCTACGGCTTTGACGGTGGCCGCATCCGGCGGGACGCCCGCAAAGGCGGCTTCATTATCAAGGAGACCAGCACCAGCCACCCCTTCACCAGCGACGGGACCGTCGCGGTGAACGGCGGCACCGCGCTCTATCTGGGCGACGCGGCGGGCGGCGTCTACATCGACATCTCCGAGCACAAGGGCCAGCTGACCGTGCGCGAAGTGGGCGTCAAAGAGCCGGACAGCTACTACGCGGTCAACGGCAACACCGTCACCCTGCGGGACATCAGCAACAACCTGCCCGGCGTGGCGGACTTCACCCACGACGGCAAAAACGCCTCCGGCAGCGTCATCGTCTACAACCAGGCGGTGCTGCCCCGGGTCATCATCACCAACAGCTCGGGCTTCGACGTGCAGCTGAACGGCATCTACGTTTCCAACAGCGGCTTCATCCAGCCCTCTGTGTTCGGCATCAGCCACACCATCAACAATGTGGCCTACGACAAGCCCGAAGTGCGCACCGAGTTTAGCGGCACCGGCGGCGTGCAGGTCAGCGGCTTTGTGTCCAACACCGACGGCCATGTGGAGTTCGTCTGGACCGGAGAAGAGGGCGGCGCCCTTACCGGTGTGGACAGCGTGGCCGACATCTCCTCCGGCGCCACCGTGTCGCCGGTTTGGGCCCATGACCTGCTGGTCAAGGGCGCGGCCAGCGTGGGCACGGCGAGCCAGGCCTTCAACGCTTATGTGTTCTCCGGCTCGAACGGCGTGGTGAACATCGAGGCCAGCGGCGACGTGTTCGTGAACATCGTGCCGGTGACCCTCATCATCGTGGATAAAAACAACAAGGAGCTGGAGCGCCACGACGACCCGGTCTACATCGAGCGGGTGGTCTCGCTGAACGGCAACGTGGAGATGGACCTTAAGGAAGGCGTGCAGGCCACCATGATCGCCGGCACCACCACCGTCACCATCCCGGTGCCCGGCACCCTGAGCTACATCACCACCGTCACCGTGGAGCTGGCCTCCAACTACACCCTCACCGGCAAGGACGTGCTGGACTACTACCTCCAGGGCTACGACGCCGCCGAGCGGCTCTACCGCTACCTGCTGCCCAACGGCACCCTGTTCTACATGGACGCCTGGGGCAATGTCTCCCGCATCGAAGAGGGCGGCGCCGAAACGTCGGTGGGCGACTTCGAGTTTGTGAAGGACGCCTCGGGCAAGGTGGTGGAGATTAAGCTGAGCGAAGGCATCTCCATCAACCTGTCCACCGGCTATCTCACCGTGGAAGAGGACGCCTCCTACGAGGTGCTGCTGGAGGCCGTCAGCGCCAGCTGGTTCACCTCCAAGGGCCTGCTGCAAGGCGGCGGGGAAGCCCGCATCCGCCTGGTCACCGCCGAAACGGTGACCGGCCCGGGCGGCGAAAACCTCACCGACGAGGACACCCTGAAGGAAATGGACGTGCAGGTCATTTTGGCGCTGAGCACCGCCGACATCGACTACTATTACCTCAGCGGCCTGCAGCCCACCATGGACGCCATCACCGGCGCCTCCGACAAGACTTACTACTACTTCCTGCTCCACGACAAGAAGAGCGACAGCCTGCGGTTCTACGCCTTCACCGGCGGCAGCACCGAGACCCAGGACGTGGAACAGGTGAACAAGGACACCTTCAACAGGGAGCACCTCAACATCTCCGATGGCAGACCGGTGACCAACACCCTCAGCGACGGCGTGACCTATTACGAATCGGCGTTCGACGAAGAGGCACGCCTGCACGAGCAGCGCTGGGGCACCCACCTGAGCAAGGTGCGGGATGACGCGTCCGCCGACCCCTTCACCGTGCCGAACTTCCTTGGCACCGGCTACGAGGTGGTCTGGAACTACGACAACACCATGACCATCGGCGGCGCCGCCATCGGCCTGGTATACATCCCGGGCCTTGGCTACACCGTGGCCCCCGGCCAGACCCTCAGCGGCGACGCGGCGGGTCTCTATCAGGCGCTCAGCGGCGTCTACTGGATGCCCAACGTGGAGCGGACGGTGGAGAGCAGCGTGGAAGTGGATGGCATCACCTACACCGCCAACGGCAAGGAGAACGGCAGGGACGTGTTCAACTTCGCCGAATTTGCCTGGACGCGGCTCAACAACAACCCGGATAAACCCACCACCCAGAAATATTCGGTCGACACCTACACCATGTACAGCTACTCGCTGCAGTTCACCTATGTGAAGATGCAGCCGGTGACCTCCAGCCTCTCCACCGAGTACTACACCAGCGGCGTGAAGTACACCGGCTTTGGCAAAGAGGTCTACGAGAGCCCCGACGGCACGCTGTACGAGCATTACGACGTGATCCGGGACGAATACACCGGCAAGCTGACCCCCGAGGCCGAGTACCGGCTCATCAGCCAGGTGTATTACATGAAGAACGCCGCCGGCAGCCGCGTCACGGTGGACGGCCAGGAGATCTGGTCCTACCTGAGCGAGGCCACGGCCCAGACGGTGAACGGCAAGACCTACTTCCTGGTGGACAGCCACTCCGGCAGCGGGCTCTACCTTGAAAAGGACGCCCAGAGCGGCGCCTTCACCCTGGTGCGCCAGAGCACGAGCGCTCCCGAGACGGTGCTGCCGGCAGAGGAAAACTACCAGCACGACACCGGCAAGGTGACCTTCACCTTTGAGGTGGAGGGCGAGGACGTCACCGTCACCCTGACTCCCGACAACGCCGCCACCGGCGAGACCGAGTATGAGGACCAGACCGGCAGCGACGGCAAGACCTACACCATCGTTTATATCCCCGGCGAAGACGGCGCGGCGGGCAAGTGGTATCTGCGCACCACCGGCGAGAGCGGCACCACCGACACCGGGCTGGATGACCCCGCCAAGGTGCTGGCAGACACCGGCTGCGCGGTGCTGAACCGCTATGTTTACGATGCAAGCGGCAACCCCACCGCCGATACCACCGGCTTCCTGCTGGACGGCGCGCAGGCCTACATCGACTTTACGCCCGGCAGAAACAAGACCGGCGTCAACTATCAGATCGGCACCCTGAACGGGGAGGGCACGCTGGTGCCCAACGCTTCGGGCCTGTATGCGATCTGGGACGGCAGCCGCTACCTGCTGTTCGACCCGGAGAACATGTTTGAAATCTACGACACCGAAAACAGCGGTCTGGCGGCGGAACTTGTGGAAAACAAGGAAGCCACCGGCAACACCCTGCTGAGAGCCGAAGACGGAACGGTGCTCACCAACGCCGCGGGCGAAACGGTGTACCTGAACCAGATGGAAAAGGGCAGCTACAGCACCGCGGAGGACGTCTCCGACGGCCTGCTCATCCTGCGGCCCGGCAGCCCTGTGGGCGACGATGAGGAGCCCACCGTGCTGGTGATGGGGCCGCTGGAGGACATCCCCGTCAAGGAGATCACCCTGCCTGCCAACAATCAGGTGAACGGCGGCGGTTACCGCGTCACCGACACCCTCTACCTCACCAAGAGCGGCCTGGTGCTGACTCTGGTGCTGAACGCGGACGGTCAGGTGACCTTCAGCGCCAAGTTCGACGGCGTCGCCTACACCTCCGACAAGATCGTGGCCACCGATTTGGGCGACCTGGGCACCCTGCGGGAGTACACCCTCAACGAGGAAGGCAAGCGAGTCTACACCGTGAACGGCAAGACCACCGCTTACACCCTCAACGGCGACCAGCTCTCCTATATCGACGAGAACGGCCAGCTGGTGGTGCTCACCCCCGAAGAAAGCATGACGATCCTCTATGAGGAAATGCCCAAGGCCAACGACGCCAGCATCACCATCAAGGCGGGCGAGGAAGTGTATCTCGAACGCCTCACCGACCAGATCGCCAAGGACCTGGCGGGCAATTACTACTATTCCGAAAACGGCGAAAGCGGCTGGGTCAAAGCTGAATTCACACAGCGGACCGGCAGCAAGACCTACAACTACGCGGGTCAGGACCATGAACACCAGCTGAAGGGCACCGTGAGCGTGGGCGGCACCGTTTACCTCACCATCTCCGAAGCGGTGGACACCAATGAGACCAGCGCCACCTATGGTCAGACCATCCTCTACTACGAGCTGGACCAGAAGGAGATCCTGGTGGGTTCCGACGGCAGCGTCACCCTGCTGGGTGAAAACAGCCGCACCCTCAAGCTGGAGCCCAACGCCGAAGTGGAGTATCTGTTCGGCTATGTGAGCGCCGGCGAAGACCTGGACGGCACCGACCCCGCAAACAAAAAGAATGTCACCATCCAGCTGAGCAACGAACAGGGTTCTCTGGTGGACGGCGACACCGTGACCGGCCATGAGGACGACACCGACATCCGCACCAACGGCGGCGACGTGATCATTCTGGTGCCCAAGAGCGCTGCCGGCACCATCGGCACCGCGCTGGACGCGCTGGAGATCGACATGAACGGCGGCGCGCTGGTGATCCGGAGCTACGTCCCCGGGCAGGAGCCTGTGGACGAGATCGTGATGGATACCTTCATCAACTCCAAGGAGGACGTGACCCTGAAGCCCACCGTGGTGGACGGGGCCGAGTTCCATGTGGACACCGAAGGCAGCATCACCGGCGAGACCCTGGACGTGGTGAACGGCGGCGCCGCCGACCTGGATGCCGACGGCAGCATCTCCATGGGTGACATCACCGCCGACGGCGGCAGCACTGTGGACTTCGACGCGGGCGAAAACGCCTCCACCGGCGAACTGGAGCTGACCGACGGCTCCGAAATGGACCTCACCGCCGGCGGCAGCGCCGGGACCGGCGACGTTTCCGTGAGCGACAGCCGGCTGACCATCGACGCCGAGGGCCCGGTGGAGACCGGCGATATCACCGCCGGCGATGGCAGCACCGTGGACATCGACGCGGGCGAAGACTACACCGGCGGCGACCTGGAGCTGACCGACGGCTCCGAAATGGACGTCACAGCCGGCGGCAGCGCCGCCATCCCCACCGCCACGGTGGACGACAGCACCCTCACCGCCCAAACGGGCGACGACTTCCGCTTTGAGCGCATCACGGGCGTGAGCGGCGACGGCAAAAACACCAACGTGACCATCTGCGCCAAGGGCGTGGTGGGCCGCCTGCTGCCGGACGGCAAGGACGCGGTCATCTCCTTCGGCGAAGGTGCCAACGACTCCAACGCCACCCTTTCGGTGAGCGGCGAAAAGAGCGTGGGCGAGGCCGACAGCCGCCTGCAGCTGGACATCCCCGAAACGCTGACCATGCGCATCCCCAAGGCCGGCGATATCTGGATCGACGGCATCGTGGAAGGCGAAAAGGACGCCGAACAGTTCACCGGACGGGGCGAGGACGGCGCCATGCTTACCGGCGATGTGATCGACACCATGGAAGGCGACGACACCATCGTGGGCGTGGAACTGAACGCCCAGACTCCCGAAGAGATCGCCGCCCTGCTGCTGGAGCGGGCGCTGGACGAAGCCGACGCCACCGGCAAGGCCGAACAGCTCCTGAAAGACATCACCGCGGCGCTGGAAAAGACCCTCACCCCCGCCCTCGGCACAGAGGAAGCCTTTGAAGAAGCGCTGGAAAAACTGGACACCACCCCCGAAACCATCGAAAAGGCGCTGAAAGAGCTGGACGAACTGCTCCAGGCGCTGGAAGAGGCGAATGACCCGGCGGACCCGGACGAACCGGAAGACCCGACTGACGCCGCCCAGCAGGAGCAGAACAGAAAGCGGCTGCGCCAGCTGCTGGATGAATTGCTGGTGCTGACCCTGCGCGTGCCCGAGGCCGATGAGGGCGAAGACCAGCCGGGCGAAGAACCCGGCCAGGACGAACCCCTCAAGGCTCTGATGGCGGACGAGGACCTGATCCCGCTCTACTGGGCGGCCCTCACCGACGAGGAGAAGCTGGCCCTGGTGGAGGAAAAACTTTGGGAGAAGGTGGAATACCCCGAACCCGTCGAGGATGACCGGGACTTCCGCGACCTCACCCTGGCCATCGGCGAATCCACCGGCGAGACCAGCATCACCAACAAGGGCAGCATCACCATCACCCAAAATGAGGGCACCTTCACTGCCCGCGAGGTGGTCTCCGGCTACGAGAACGTCACCATCACTGCACCGGACATCGCCGGTGTCGAAGGCTTCACCAACGTCACCGGCACCGATCTGGTGCTCACTGCCCTCACCGGCAGCATCCGGGACCTGACCATCGACCAGCGCGACTGGGTGGAGCACACCGTGGTGGACGTGACCGAACTGCAAAAAGCCCCCGAGGCCATGCCCGCCAGCGGCAGCTGGAACATCACCCGCAACGCCCTCACCGGCCTGCTGGAGATGAACTTCTTCATTGATTTCACCACCATCAGCGTGGACGACCACGACCTGGCCACCACCCTCACCGCCATCGCCGCCGGTGATATCTCCATCACCGAAGTGCAGGGCGATCTGGGCCTGGCAAAGGCCGAAAGCGCGGGCGGCGGCAGCATCGACCTGACGGCCAGCCACGGCAGCCTGCTGGATACGAATGCCAGCCCCGACGGGCTGAATCTCTCCACCACCGGCAGCGCCAGCCTCACTGCCGAGGAAGGCGTCATCGGCGCCGCCGAAGCCCCGCTGAACGTGTCGGTGGGCGAAACCCTCACCACCCTCTCCCGGGGCGATACCTGGCTCACCAGCCCCGAAGACCTCACCCTCATCGCGGACGTGCTGGACGGGAACGCCCGATTGGACGTGGTGGGCGACAAGGACCTGACGGTGAGCAACACCGAGGGCGACCTCAACGCCACCCGACTGCACGCCGGCGGCGACCTCTCGGTGAACAGCCCGAAGGGCAGCACCCACGTGAATGAGCTGAAGGCGGGCGGCACCCTCTCGATGGATTCCGCCGGAAACATCACCGTGGACGAGGCGCTGGGCGACGTGACGGTGAACACCGTGAAGGCCGGGGGAGATATCTCCCTCAACATCCAGGGCGAACTGAAGGACGTGGCCACCGACCCGGTGAAGGATCTGGCCGAAGCCCAGGCCGAGGCCGCCCGCGCCGAAGCGGCGCAGAAAGCGCTGGAACAGCAGCTGGCCGCCCGTCAGGAGTACCTGGACGCGCTGGAAAGCCAGCAGAAGGACCTGCAACAGCAGCTGGCGGACCTTGAGGCGGAGCACAAGGAACTGGAAGAGCAGCTGCAGGAGGCTCTGCAGCAGCCCGAACCCGACCAGGCCGAGGTGGCCCGGCTGGAAAGCGAGCTGGCGAAGCTGGAAGGCGAGATGGACGAAATTCAGCAGCAGCTGAACGATCTGGAAACGGAACGCCAGCCGCACGAGGCTGAAAAACAGGCCATCGAGGCCGCCCTCGACCAGGCAAAGCGGGAAGCCGAAGCGGCCCGCAAGGCGCTGGAGGACGCACAGAAGGCGCTGGAAGGCGCCCCGGACGCCTCCATCACCGCCGGCGGCAACGTGGATATCCTGCTGGAGAACGGCGGCAGCGTGGGCGAGGCCGGAAACGCCCTCGGCGTGGACATGGGCGGCGTGCTGACCATCGCCGCCGGCGAGGACGAAACGCTGAAGGGCGTCTGGCTGGAGAGCCCCTCCGACAAGCCGCTGAACATCGCCCCCCTCGAGGCGGAGGAGACCATCGTCATCAACACGGCGGGCGGCATTGCCCCTGCGGGCAGCACCGACCCCGACTGGAACGGCCTGGACTTTACCGCACCGGACCTCACCCTCAACAGCACCGCCGGCGACACCGGCACCAAGGACCGGCCCATCGAGACTATGGCGGACCGCATTTCGGCCATGGGCGATAACGTCTACATCCACAACCATAAGGACACCGAGCTGGGCGAGATCGTGGCCGACGAGACCGCGAACATCACCAGCGATGGCAACATCACCGCCGGCAGCGAGCCGGGCGACAAGGTTGTGGCGGGCGACGCGGAGCTGACCGCCAAGGGCGACGTGGGCAGCGAGGACGCGCCCATCCGCATCGAGGCCGGCGAAGTCAGCGCCCAGGGAGGCAGCGTCCATCTGGAAAGCGAAGGCGACGTGGTGGTGGACACCATCGTGGCCGGCAAGGACGTGACCATCCGCACCGACGGTTCCGTCACCGACAAGGGCACCGCCGACGCCATCACCTCCGAAAACCTCACCATCGAAGCGGGCGGATACATCGGCACCAAGGATAACCCGCTGAACATCCATGTGTGGGTCAAAGTGGACCTGACCGCCGGCATCCCCTGGATCTACGTCATCAATTCCTACATCCATTCCGAAAAACCGTGGACCGATTCTTCCAAGCCTGTGACCGAACTGGTGCAGGTGCTGACCGAGCAGACCCGCCGCCGCTGGACCGCGGACGACGAGCCCGAACCGGCAGAGAGACCGCAGGAGGAGAACGCCGATGAGGAAGCGCCCAAGGCGCCTGCCGCGCAGCAGCAAACAAGCGGCGGCATCTGCTGGTGCTGCTGGCTGTGCCTGCTTCTGATCATCCTGGTGGTCATCCTGCTGGCAGTGGTGCTGTGGCTGCTCTGGCTGCTGTGGCGCCGCCGCAAGGAGGAAGAAGACGAAACGGCTGCCAAGTAAGCAAACACCTGGCCTCAGACAGCGGCCCCCGAAGCCAAAAGGGCTTTGGGGGCCGCATTTTTCTTTGCAGGTAACTGCGCGCCGCGTTATAATAAAGGAAAAGAAAAAAGGGGGAGATACGATGAACGAAGTTCTTAATGCCATCCTGACCCGCCGCAGCGTGCGCAGCTACAAACCGGACCCCGTGCCCGAAGACGTGCTGGAGCGCATCCTCACCGCCGGGCAGTACGCCGCCACCGGCATGAACCGCCAGAGCCCCATCATCCTGGCGGTCAGCAACAAGGCCATGCGGGACAAGCTCTCCGCCATGAACGCCGAGATCATGGGCTCCTCCGGCGACCCCTTCTACGGTGCGCCGGTGGTGCTGGTGGTGCTGGCGAACAAGGCCGCGCCCACCTACCTCTACGACGGCAGCCTGGTGATGGGCAACCTGATGCTGGCCGCCCATGCCGAGGGCCTCGCCAGCTGCTGGATCCACCGGGCAAAGGAGGAGTTCGAGAGCGAAGAGGGCAAGGCCATCCTGAAGGAACTGGGCATCGAAGGCGATTATGAGGGCATCGGCCACTGCATCCTGGGCTATGCCGACGGCGAGACGAAGCCCGCCGCGCCCCGCAAGCCGGACTATGTGCACTACGTTCGCTGATTTTCAAAATGTTGCCTCGGCAACGGAAGAACGCCGCGCTTTTACATACAATAAGGGCGTGAGCCCGCCCGGCGGGCCGTGAATTGAAAAAGGAGCGATACGCTATGAAGTATGTATGCACTGTCTGCGGCTTTATCTACGACGAGGCGGCCGGCGACCCGGACAACGGCGTGGCCCCCGGCACCGCCTGGGCCGATGTGCCCGAAGACTACGTCTGCCCCCTGTGCGGCGTGGGCAAGGACATGTTCGAGCAGCAGTAACGCAAAAGAAAAAGCAGGCCCCGGACGCAGCGTTTGAGCAATGCGACCGGGGCCTGCGGCTTGCTTTATGAACAGGCGAGAAAAACTTGTTTTGATTATTTCAAAGAAAAAAGGAAAAAAGTTGTTGACAAACCCCCACCCTCTGGTTATAATATTATTTGCCGCTGATAACCGGTGGCAATGTCCGGGTGTAGCGCAGTTTGGTAGCGCGCTTGAATGGGGTTCAAGAGGCCGTGAGTTCGACTCTCGCCACTCGGACCAAAATCCCTCGACTGAAAGGTCGGGGGATTTTTCTTTGTTTCTGCGGGCTGGCGGGCACGCCTGTACCATAACCGGTATGTATTTGTGCCCGGAGGGCGCCCCTTTCCAAGGGCCGTTTTCGCCCGGCGTAATGAATGCGTAATGAATGAGGTCTGAAATACGGTAGCGGAATGGGTGGATTTTGCAACAATAGTCCATGAAATCGCCCATAACCAAAGAAAAACCACCTTGTCAAAACATAAAATTTTTTAGGCATTATTTGTACATATTGCTGCTATTTTGAGGGGCCAACGCGTCCGAAAAGGGGGCGTACGGGAGCCAGGGTTCCAAAAAACGGTTGGAACCTTAGGAGGGATTGCCCGATGCACAGGAAACATCTTTCCTGCGCGCGGTCGTAATGAATAAAAGGTCCGCCGCCCTCAGGCTGACAGGCCCCGAAATGGTGTCGTGTTTCACGACACCATTTGTTTATCCCAGCAGCTTGCGCTTTTTCACGATGGCGGAAACCTCTTCTGACGCCCGCAGCCCGTAATCATAAGTCACGTTGCGGCACTCATCCTGGCGCAACTTTTGAATGGTCAGCTCCTCGCCGGAAATGCGGGTCACGGTGCCCGGCTCGGTGTCCTCCACCGTCAGTTCGATGGATTCGCCCGGCATCAAAGTCAGCTCGACGCAGCAGGCGGGCACCTCGGTGCCTCGGATAGGTCCGCCCGCATCGTACCGCAGCGGATTTGCCGGATGATAGAGCGTGTGGCTCACATGCTTTTCGAGACACATCAGACGCAATTCTGTCGGCGTCAGGCCGGTAGCTTTTTGGGGAGCAAGGGACTTGTAAGCGTGGCCCATCCGCCGGTGAATCTCCGACGAATTCAGCCCGCTGAAGCAATATAACTCGGTACAGGAATGGCGCCGACATGAATGAGCGAAAAGCTGGGAGTACAGCTCAGCATCTTGGGCTTGTTTGTCGAAAAGATAAACGCGATTGGCAGCGATCGCCTGGAAGGCGGAGGACTTACGCAGCAGCGTCGAGATTCGTGCGCGCACCTGCGTTTCCCAGGCGGCTGCTTTGGCGGGGCTGTCGTCAAACCCGTTTTCGTCGGGTTGTCCGCACATAAGGCGAAGAGAAATGTCGCCATATTTGGCCTCCATCTCTTGCCGATAGCGCACAAGAGCTTCCCCAAGTTCCCGGGAAAGGGGTACAGCCCGGTAGGAATCCTTGGTCTTGGGCAGCTCAGTGCGCTTGCCCTCGTCATCCACCTGGCCGCTGATGTCCAGATAATACATCCGGCCCTGGGAGGTGTCCAGCCAGCGCAGGGAATCAAACAAAAGACCGGTGCATTCGCCAATCCGCAGACCAGCGTCAGCCAGAATTTCTGCCTGGCCCTGGATGACCGGGTCGGCACAGATGGCACGGAGAATTGCGTCCGGAATCATGCGAGCATGGTCGGTGCGGTCCAGAAGCAGCATCTGGCGGGAGGGCTTCCCGTTGTACGGGAAAGGCGCCACTGGAATGGACACGCCTTCCGCCTTCAGACAGCGAATCAACTCGTACAACAGGAACAGCCGTGTCCGGGCTGAAGAGGGAGGAATCTCGCCGTATTCCCAAGTGTTGTGTTTGGTAGCATCTCTCGCTGCATTCCGACAGATTTTTTCCTGGAGCTGTTTGTAGGCCGCATCGTCCAGATCGCCGGCGCGCAGCCCGGCCAGCTCATCCACCATGATGTCGTACTGGCTGCTGTATTTTTGTACGGTCGACTTCATCCAGCGGGGGTGGATGTCAAACAACGTCTGTTTGTAATTCCGGGCCAGTTCGGCGAGATCGGCGTCTTCATCGGGAACCGACACGGCAACGCCGCTCAACAGACCGCGCTGCACCATCACCGAGATCAAATAGTTGGCTGCCGCTTCCCGCTTGCTGTAAACGTCCCAGGGGTCTTTGCCGTGTACGATATGATTGACCGGTGCGTCGCTGTCTTTGCCATACAACTGCCGTTTTGTAAGGCACTTGCCGGTCATCGGATCCAGCGGATTGATGCGGCCGCGGCAGGGCATGTCCTTGTGCTTGTCCGCGGCCGGATACGTATAGCACATGCGAAAATCTACGCCCTGATGCGAAAACGCAGCGGGTGGAAAGGATTTTTTTGTCATGATGTGTTCCCTCCTTTTTTGTTCTGAGCCCAGAATGCATTGAGAGCATAGGTGGCACGCAGGGTCAATGTCACCGGATGGCCGGTGGAGTTGATTACCTGTAGAATGTGGCGGGCAGGCACATGGGTATAGCCCGCCAGACACCCTTCGCCGGTAAAGGGCAGAGAAGCCGGAGCAAGGGGAGACCAGCGCCGCAGGCGCTGCCAACGAGCCACGGCATATCGGTCGCCCAACAGGTCCAGATATGCTTCCTCGTCGGTGTCGGTCCAGGTGTCACCAAACATGGCGTGCAGCATCACTTCGTCGGCGCCGCACTGCATTGCCAGATAGCGGGCATCCCGCTGCAACAGGGCTATATCCTCTTTTACAGTCTGGCGATAGGCGTGCCCCTTTTTGTCGGTGCGGGTGGGGATCGCGGTCGGAATACCCGCCTGCCGCAAAAGCTGCTGCAGGCGCTTGGCGAGCTCCTCCGGCCCGACGATGGCGCCGCCCGGCTTTTCTGACGAAAGGCGCATTTCCTGAATCTGATCATCGGAAAGACCAAGGCCGCGCAATTGTTCCAGTCGGCGCAGCAGTACCTGCCCAGCCCAGGGAGTGAGCACGAGCCGACGAAACTTATAAATAGGGAAGTTCTCATTGGTTGCCGGCAGCGTGGAATACCGGTCGTGAAGCTTCCGCACCCGGCGGCTGATCAGGATCGTATAACAGCAGCTCCCGTCCCGCAAGGTCAGCTCCTCGATATCGCCGTAGGTCTGGCCGGCGATGTCCGCCGGGTCTGCACCGGAGTAGAGCAACGCGACCCAAAACAAGTCATACAGATGCTCAGGCTCAAAAAGCAGGCCGAACAGTGCCGTTCGCTGGGCGTCGTCCAGGTGAGCGACGCGGCAGCTTCTAAGGATAGCGTTGTTCGGATTGGTGGAGCCTTTGAGCAGGTCGACCAGCTGCAGACCGGCGGAGCAGCCTCTCCAGCCATTTCTCTCGATGGCCAGGATGAGCCCCCGATAGGCTCTCTTTACATACCCGCGGGCGGAGCTGCCCACAGGCCCGGAACTGTTTTGCAGCTTTTGATTGATAGCTTTCAGGGCCTTGGTCTGGCGATCAGCATCCAGTGCGTTCAGCTTGATTTCACCGACAACGGGCAGTATATGGTTTTTCAAGCAACCGGTCAGGTGAGTGCGCGTGGCGGGCGTCTCCCCGGCATACAGCACACTGGCCTGGTACGTCACAAAGTCACGTACGTTCACATCACCGTATTTCAAGTTGCGCTCGTACAGCGGACGATAGAGCAGCTGTGCCAGAGACTCCAATTCGCTCCAGCGCATTTTTTTCAAGCGTGCCAGTGCGCGCTCTTCGGTAGCATCACTGCAGTGCAGAGAGAATTCCGCATCGGGATTTTTCTGGGCGCGTGCGGTGAGTTTCTGGATCCATGGCTCCAACAGAGGAGCCAGGCCGGGATATACTTTCTCGCGTTGCGCAAGATCTGCCAGCATTTGTGCGTTGGTGTAGACCTTCTTTGTGGCAGGATTTTTGAGCATATAGCGGGCGTCATACTTTGACTTGGTTCGCTTCATGTTGTGGTGCACCTTCTGGCGGCCCTCATATCCGGCAATGGCAAAACCGCATTTAGAAGTTCCCATAGTCGATCAGCCTCCTTTCTCACTTTGTGGCTGCAGGGGAAAATGAATTTGTGCTTTGCATTCTGCGCAGAGAAACGGCTCGAAGAATTATTTTGATGAAAAAGAAAAGAGCCATCCGGCGTAAAACCGCGGATGCGGTAACACCGAATGGCTCTTTGGTTGTGGAATATTTTACAAAAGAAAAAAGGCCCACCTCGCCTACGAGCAATTACGTATCACGACATGAATCTTTGATCTTCTATGACTTTATGGTATAACAATTTATAGCGAAAGTCAAGCATTTCCTTAAAATTTTTTGATATTTTTTCGCTCTTAGCTTATAATATAAAAGTTCTTATGGAAATTTTTTAATTATTTTATTGTGGGGCAACTTTTGGTCCCGCGTGCAGTGTTTTCGGTATAACTTGTGTGTGAAAAGAGCTCGAATATTGATTTATTGGTGTCCAATGGAGTATAATGTTATCGATGAGGTGATGGCACATGACTCTGGAAGAGCGCCGGGCAAATGTACTGATCAACAAGGCAGGCGGAACAGCCGGCCCGGAGGGCAGAAGTTATCGCGTGGTACTGCCGCCGGTGTGGGTCAAGCAGCTGGGGATTACCGAGAACAGCCGCGAAGTTTTGCTGCAATTTGATGGGGAAAGCATCTCCATCCGCAGAGCGGGGACAGGGGAGTATGCGGCTTTTCTCAACGAAGCGAGAGAGAAAAAGCACGACCTGCTGGTGCTTCACTATTATGACGGTGAGACCATTTGCACCAGAATCTGTGCGGATCGGACTGCCCGGCGGCTGGCCATCGAAAATAAGACTGCCGATGTGCTTTCAACCGCGTTTGGCGTTGATCAAAATCCAAACTGGGAGGATCTGACGGCATTTCTGGAATCCCGCTGCATTCCCCGGCAGAGGGACGGATTACACTACTATCTGACCCGGCTGGGGCTGGAACGCTACGATCCGCTGGAGATCATCCGGAAAACGGAAGGCCGCATGGCGGAAGACGACTGCTGGATCAAAATCGTGGAGGGATGAACATGCCGGTCAGATTAACGACAGGAGATCGAATCGCGGAGACCTCCTCCAAGGGAAACCAGGAAAAGTGGCTGGAGGACAGCCGATGGTATAAGCTGGATCTGTTCGGTTACGAGGGCTTGGCCGAAACGGTGACCTCCCGGCTGCTGCGGCAGACCAATGTGGAGGAACTGGGGTTCCGCTATGTGACCTACCGCATGGAGCGGCTGGAAGTGCATCGTCGGACCCGGAACGGCTGTTCGAGCCCCAATTTCTTGTTGCCCGGGGAAAGCATTCTGACCCTTGCCGACCTGTTTCGCAAAGGCATAGGCCCGCACTGGCAGGCCGAAGCCGCGCGGCAGCCCAATCTGGCCGGAAAAGTTCACTGGATGGCGGAACAGACAATACGGCTTACCGGGTTGCGGCAGTTTGGAATCTATCTTACGCTGCTGTTTGAAGTGGATATGCTGTTTGGAAACGAGGACCGCCACCTGAATAACATCGCGGTCCTGCGCAGGGGAGAAGGGTTTGACTATTGCCCTATCTTCGACTTCGGGGCGGGTCTGCTCTCCAATGTGCGCGATTATCCGATGGATGTTGATCCGCGGGCCCTTGTGAAGCAGCTTCGGGCGCAGCCGCTGAACACAACATTTGCACGACAGGTCAAGGCAGCCCGGTCGGTTTACGGTGCTCAGCTGCAATGGGCGTTTTCAGCCGCTGATGTGGCAGCTGCGCTGGAGGAGCCGCTGGAATTCTACGCCGAACGAGACCGGGTATATATTGCCGACAGGGTCAGGAGTTGCATTCACTGTCAGGCGGGCAAGTTGTGATGGGAGCAGCGAACCAACACGAAGATGGGGTTGTCTGCATGATATACTCCTGCATAAAAAGCGCGGAGACAAGACGTAAAACACCTTGTCTGAGGCTGTCCCAAACTTTGTGAAAACCTCCAATGTGGAGCACCACATTGGAGGTTTTACATATGGCCAGAAAAAATCGCACCCCTAAAGAAAATGCCCGTCGAGAGAAAATCCGTGAGCTGCTGCAGATGGCAAACATCGGAAGTATGATGTGACTTAAAGGTGTGCAAGGAAGCGAATGAATCAATTGAAGGCGTTTGCATATCTGCTTGAACAGAAGTCCATTTACCTGCAAAAGAGTCATTCGGTATAAAGCCGCAAAGATGCGGTAACACCGAATGACTCTTTTATATTGCAGGATATTTAAGGAAGAAAAAAGCCTTACATGTTTCAAAAGATTATAGCAGCTGCCGGATCTGGTCGTTCACAACTGTGCTCAACTTCTCAAGCCGGCCATCTGTTACCGGAATCTGTGGATGTTCCCGGAACGCAAACTCATACAGGTTTTTTAGGTCACTGCGGATATCCTCTGTCATCAGGGCTCTCGCTGGGGCAATAAAGTCCGATCCCAGCCGTGGGGTAAGACGGGCTATATACCGCTCCGCGTGATCCAATTGATCCGAATCCAGATCAAACAGCAAACTACGGTTATTGTCAAATACTGGCGCCATGGTCTTCACCTGCATGGTATCCGTGTCAAACAGTACACCGAAGTTTCCAAGGTGCCGGTCTGTGTTCAGGATAATGGCGTCCAGAACCATCATGCGGCGGAAGGCATCCTCGCTGTCGATCGAACGGAAATACTCCAGCAAGCCGGATATCGACGGGTCTTCACGGGCAATGGTAGCCATTTTGGCAAGGCCGACAGATTCGCTGGTGAACAGGGGACAGGTAGATACCAGTCGTCCATGGTGGAATCTCATATCATACGGAACTGCACCAGGGCACAGGATACCAGAAAGCTGGGCGGCCAGATATTCGGATAATGGCTCCAGTTCATAGGTGGCGCTGCCGGCTTTATAGAGATAGATGCCGTCTTGCTCCCGTTTCCAGCACTTGGCATAATAACCGTCTGTAGCAAATTCCGGCGAGGTGGAAGAAAAGCTCTGCTCGCTGAAGGAGCCGTTCAGCGCAGCCTCGGCGATGATCTCATCAAAGTTATTCTGATACAGGGACACATCCTGCCAGCACAACGGCGAATCTTCCTGTTTTACCCAAAAGGTATCATTGAGGGAAAGCGCGTGGCTGACCTGCAAAAAACCGTCCAGTGTGAGGCAGCCGTATTGCGCAAGAAGCTGCTCAATGTGTTTTCGATGCTTGGGAGCGCGTCGCCCTTCCAGAAAACCCAGAAGAGATCTGTATCCGATGGGGCGCAAGAGAGAAAGCCAGGCCGTTTCCTGGGCTGAAACATCGCCAAATTCGTCCTGATAGGTGGAGAATTTCAGAAATGGCGTATCTTTGTTCAGCAAAATCCAGTCCATTTACGCACCCCCTTTTCTCTTTGGCTTTTATTATACCATAGAATTGGCGCTGTGTATCCCATATCTGTTGGTGTGGCCAGCGTAGAAGGAAATTGCAAGCCTGTTGTTTTCTTCTTGTTGGTGTCCAATTAACGCGTTTTAAGTGGTGAATGGTGGTGTGCTATCAAAGAACCTGAAATTGAGGGGGAAGCAGAGAAGCCGAGACGGCAGAGTAGAATGATGCGAAAAAATTGTAAAGGCGCATGCCTCAATTTGAAACATGCGCCTTTAGTTGGCGTCGTCTCGGGGTGTGCAATAAACAGCGAATTCCACAGTGGAAAAAGCGTGTGCGAACTCCCGCAGTACGTCCCGAAAGGCAGCAGCCACCACCTCAGGCGGGTTGCAGAAAGCGCCGCAGCCGAAGGCGCCCAGGATAAGCACGTCGACATCGTGCAGGGCGGCCACACTCAGAATTTTACGGGCCCGCTGCGTGTGCAGCAAATAGATATCCTGCCGCGACAGATGAACGGGCGAGCCAAAGCCCGGGTTCATGGCATTGCTCGGATGCTCCCGCAGGTTGGGCGCGGCACAGGTGATCACATCCACCGCCTGCATCTTATCTTCGGGCAGGCGCTCGGGCGCGTCGGTGTCCGTCTTGATGACCAGCACATCGGGGGTGTAGATGCAGGCGTCGGTGTAGGTGACGTCGCGCCGGTCCCGGTGCATTTTGTAGTATTTCTGCCACAGCTCATCCCCCAGCAGGCAGGGGTACAGGGTGCTGCAACGGCACAGGGCCTCCTCCTGGGCGGAACTGCCGCGGGTGACGCCGCCGCCAGGGTTTGTGGCGGAGGCGAAGTTCAGCACGGCCACCCGCTGACCGGCATATTTGCCGGCGGCCTGCAGTGTGCGATCCCGGGATACAAGCACGCGGGCCTCACCGGAAAAGCGGGCGAGCTTTTCCGCAGGCAGAGCCAATTCGCCGGGGGCATAGAACTGCGTGCCCTGGCGGGAACGCTGCACCGCCTGTTTCAGCTTGGCGTCCCGGATATACCAGTCGCGGGTATCCTCAAAAATTTCGACGTTCCGTTGACGTTTGTCTATATAGGCCATGCAAGTCGCTCCTTTCGTGCTTCAAGTCCGCCACCACTTTACCTCTTCTTCCGGGATGCACTCAGCCAAAGGGGGCTGCAGGCCTTCAAGAATAGGTAGATTGAATTCTGCGCTTACAAGTAACAGACAAATCTGAACCTTACGCCAGTTAGCGATGAGTCGAATTTGTTTTTTGGCATAAACCGCATTGAGATATTTGCGGTGCTGAAAGTGAATGAAATTAATATCAAGTGCCCTTTCGTTTCAACAAAACCGCAACAGAACAAAAGCGTCAAAGGGAACGTATCATCTGGCAGACAGCGTCTTGGAAGAGCTTCATTTCGGGAGAGCGCACCGTACGTTTTTTATGAACGCAGTACACATTTCTGTACAGAGGCAGGCCACTGATCTTTTTGGCGACCAATGAGTGGCTGTGTTGCTCCGCCTGCACAGACAATAGGGAAAGAATCGAAATTCCCATGCCGTCCATTACGGCATGCTTGATCGCCTCGGTATTATACATATCCACCGTTTCGGTCGGTACGGCACCCGCGAGGCTCAGCTGGCGCATCACATACTCCCGGGTGGCAGATTTTGACTGGGAGATCAAAAAAGGGTATCCTGCCAGATCGGCAGGGAAGATCTCCTCCTTTTTGCAGAGAGGGTGATCGGGCGGCATCACCAAACCCATTTCATCCTGGCACAGAACGCGGCTTATATATTCCGCGTCGTGAAGGAGCTGCTGCGACTCGGGAACGATCGCGAAGTCCACTTCGTCCGCTTCCAGAAGTTTTGTGATGTTGGGCAGAAAATCCATGGTGAAGCTGATGATGATCTCCGGATGTTCCTGCTTGAAGCTGTTGATGATCTGCGGCATCAGATAAACGCCGATATAGTTGGTCGCGCCCAGACGCACGGTTTTTTCGCGAAAGCCGCTCAGAGCCTTCAGTTCCTTTTTCAGATGGGAGTATTCCGTCTGAATGGATTTGCCAAAACGATAGAACGCCCGCCCGTTGTCGTTGAGCTCCATCTTTTTCCCTCGCCGAAGAAAAAGAGAACATCCCAGTTCTTCTTCAAGAGAATGAATCTGTTTTGTGAGAGCAGGCTGGCTGCAAAACAGTTTTTCTGCCGCCTTGGCCATGCTGCCTTCTTCCACTACAATGCAAAAATTGATGATCTTGTTGATATTCACAACCGCATCGCTCCTGTACTGTTAAAATACACAAATTTGTTCCAAAAGGTTATAAGAGCTCTTAAAAGAGGAATTGGACACTACAATCTGGAACGGGTTAAAATAAAGCCATACGGGCGCCCTTTTCAGCATTTCTGGTTTAAGGATAGTTCGTCTTTGATTGGAGGTCAAGAGTTATATGCCGATTTCTACCGCAACTCAAAAAGGCAAGCCAAAGTCCGGCTTGGAAAAATGGATGAAAATCACGGGCATTACCATTGCCCTGCTGGTGTTCACCCTGATCTACACGATGCCAACACCCATTCAGATGACCGGGCAGGGAAAAGCGGCCCTGGCCGTTTTTGCCATGGCGTTCGTTTTGTGGGTGACGCAGGCCATTCCCACCTATGCGTCTTCGCTGGTGGCCATTGTTGCGCTGGTGTTTACCGGTGGCTGGGACCAGGCGTCCACACTGGCGGTTTTCGGCCAGGATGTTATCTGGCTGATGCTTTCCGCCTTTATCATCACGGCCGGCATGGAAAAATCCGGTTTTGCCAACCGGCTGGCCCTGTTCATCGTTTCCAAGTTCGGAACGACCGCGAAAAAAGCGCTGATCGCCTTGGGCGTTGTGAACCTGCTGCTGGCGTTTGTGGTTCCGTCCACTACTGCCCGCGCCGCCATGCTGCTGCCCATCTGCCTGATGATCCTCAAGGTCTATAAAGCCGAGCCGGGCGTGAGCAATTTCGGCAAGCAGCTGATGATCCAGGAGATCCATTTCAACAACATCTCCACCAGCGGCATCCTCACCGCCACCGCTCCGCAGATCCTGGCGGTGGGTTACATCCTCAGCATGGCCGGGCAGGACGTCACCTGGGGCCAGTGGTTTGCAGCCAGCATGCCCATTGCGATCCTTACCCTGATCGCTTCGTTCGTCATCGGCCAGCTGCTTTTTAAATCCGAAGTTACCACTCCTCCCACCACCGATCTGGATCACGGCCAGATGTCTTTGAAAGAGCAGTACAAGGCTCTGGGCAAGATTTCTGCAAACGAGATCAAAGCCCTGGTCATCTTCTTCCTCACGGTGTTCCTTTGGGCGACCGACGGCAAGCACCTTGAACTGTTCGGGTTCCAGATCAGCCTGGTGATGGTGGCCGTGTTCTCTGCGGCGCTGTTCTTCCTGCCGTACATCGGCATTCTCAGCTGGAAGGAATCCAACATTCCCTGGGATCTGATGATCTTCTCCTGCGGCGCTTACGCCGTCGGTCTTGCGCTGGATGCTTCCGGCGCGGCCTCTTTCCTGCTCAACAGTATCTTCGAGCGGTTTGATCTGGAAGCCCTCAGCCCCTTCGCTCTTTACATGATCATCATGTTCATCGCCAGCTTCAGTCACCTGGTGTTCACCAGCAAGAACGTGCGTGTGGTCATTCTGCTTCCCGCTATCATCCTGCTGGCCAATTCCCTGGGCATCAATCCTGTGGCGCTGGCTCTGCCCGCCTGCTTCACCATCTGCGACAGCATCACCCTGCCGCCTCACTGCAAGCCCAACCTTATCTTCTACAGCTCGGGCTATTTCACGGTCAAAGACCAGTTCGTTTACGGCATGCTGGTGCTCTTTGCCAAGTGGCTCATCCTGGGCGTTGCTTACTTCACTTGGTTCCGCGTGGTCGGCATTGTTTAACGGGGGGAGGAAATAGGATGAAAACCATGAAAAAATCCATTATACTGGGTCTGGGAGCCATGCTTTCGCTGGTGTTTTCAGTGAATGTCATGGCCGCGGAAACAGCGCCTGTTTCGCAATATAAAGAGACCTTTACGCCGGCTTCTTCCAGTGACGCAGTTCTCACGGTGGAAGTGACCGGTCAGGCGGAAGAGGACGGATATCTCTATATTTCCAAAACCGTGGCCGATATGGCCCTCGCTGGCCAGGCGGAGGGCGCCAACGTGGAGGCAGAGGTGGAGGAATGCACCCGCGGGAAACTGGAGTTTTTCCGGGTCAAAGCAAAAGATCCTGCTCAGCCTGTGGAAGTGAAGGTGGATTTCAACTGCCCCGGGTTCTACGCGGCGGAGCCGGAGGCGGAGGATAACGGCGCTGCTTATGTGCCCGTTTCCACCAAATTCACCAATTATCTGTCCTTCCCTGTGGAATCTTACAGCGTCACCGTGACGCTGCCGGAAGGCATGGAGATCGTGAAAGTGTCCACTCCTTCCAAATATGCTGATTTCCTCCTGGGAGAAACCGAAGATGGATGCCGCACCATCACCGTGAGCAAAAAGAACGTGGCCCCGGCGGCTTCCGTGTCCAGTGCGTTCACCATCCAGCCCAGCGAAAACAATGTGAAGAACATTGTGCTTTGGGTGGCCTGCCTGGCAGTGGGCGGCGCGGTGTTTGTGGCGAAATTGAAGGAGAACAAATGAAGATCGCAAACAAAAAACGGGCGGTCATGCTGATCGCGGATGGGCTTGGAGACAGGCCCATCCCCTCACTGGGGAACAAAACCCCCCTTGAGTATGCAAGCACGCCCACCCTGGACGAACTGTGCAAAAACGGCATTTCCGGACTGATCCATCCATATCGTCCGGGCGCCAAGTGCGGAACCGACTGGGGGCACCTGTGCCTGTTTGGCTACGACCCCGCGCCTTTTTACACCGGGCGGGGGTCAATCGAAGCCGCCAGCGCGGGCATCCGCCTTCAGGAGGGCGATGTGGCTTTCCGGGGGAATTTTGCGACAGTGGCGGATGACTTCACCGTTGCGGACCGCCGTGCGGGCCGCATCAGTGAAAAAGAGGACATCGACGCGCTGCTGGAGGCAATTCAGGACATCACCATCGACGGCTGCTCCTTTTTGGTGCGCAGCCTCACCGAACATCGCCTGGCGCTGGTCATGCGCGGGGCCGGTCTGAGCGGAAAAGTGGCGAATACCGACCCCGGCACCGCGTGTGAAGGGCAGCCTGTGAACGACCCCCGGACGTCCTGCGCTCCGGGTGAGGAGCGCACCGCCCGCATCCTGTGGGAGTTTTTGCAGGAGGTGCACGCCCGCTGGCAGGACCATCCGGTGAACCAAAGACGGCTGGCGCAGGGCAAACTCCCCGCCAACTTCATCCTGACCAGAGGCAGCGGCAGCGCCATCGTGCTGCCCCCATTCGCAGCGCGGTTCCCGGGCGCGAGGGTGGCCTGCATCGCGGGAGACGTCACCATCACAGGCATTGCCGAAATGTGCGGCTTTGAGGGATATACGCAGAGCAGCTTCACCGGCGGATTTGACAGCGATTACGCGGGCAAGGCCCGCAAAGCGGTGGAACTGCTGCAGGACCACGACCTTGTCATCGTTCATGTGAAGGCCACAGACCTTTGCGGCCACGACGATCTGCCGCTGAAAAAAGCGGAGGTCATTGAAAAAATAGACGGGATGTACCGGTATATTCTGGAGAATACCGACCCGGCCGCGACATATTACATCATGACTGCCGACCATTCCACCCCGTGCCAGTATCGTGAGCACAGTGCCGACCCGGTGCCGTCCTTTTTCTGTGGCCCGGACGTGCGGACAGACAGCGTGCAGCACTATGGGGAGCGGGCTTGCGGCGCTGGCCTGCTGAACCAGTACACCGGAGCACAGCTGATGGCCACCATCATGGATTATCTGGGTTTCAACCCCAAATTTGGGGCCTGAGAGGAGCTGGAAGAAGCAATGAATGAAATCAAGATCTTTTCTTTCAGCGGCAGCGGGGAAAACGGAAGAAACTGCTACGCCCTGCAGACAGAACAAGGTATCATATTGCTGGACTGCGGAGTAAAGCGGGAAACAGTGGGCGAACAGGTGGGTTTTTATCCTCCGTTAACAGAGGAAGTGGCCTCGCAGGTCCGCATGGTTTTCCTGTCCCACTGCCACGAGGATCACTCTGCCGCTCTTCCGATGCTGTATCATTTGGGATACAACGGCGAAGTCTACGCTGCGCAGGAGACCATTGACGCCGCGCCGGGGATGATTCGCAAATGGATGGCCTACGTTGAAAAACAAGGAGGCAGCCTTCCTTTTCCCCAGTCGGCGGCGGAGAAAATACGGTTTTCTCCTCTTTCCCTGGGCAGCAATCTTGTAAACGGGCTGCCCGTTGAGGTTGGCCGCAGCGGTCACGTTCTTGGCGGCGTGTGGTTCCAGTTTCCCGTTCAGGGCAAAAAAGTACTCTACACCGGGGACATGACCCTTCAGCCCTCCTCGCTGGCGGTGGATCTGCCGGAGCCTTGCGATGCCGCGATCATGAACTGTGCCTATGCGGGCCAATGTATCTCTCAGGAAAAGCAGTATCAAAAGCTTTTGGAGCTTATTGAGACCACGGTCTGTGCGGGGGGAAAGGTCCTCCTTCCGCTGCCGCCCAAAGGCCGCGGAAGCGATGTTTTAAAACTGGTCAGCGCCCATGGTTTCGGTGTTCCGGTCTTTGTGGAAGAGCAAATCGTTACCTGTTATCAGGAACTTCAAAAGAAATCCCTGTGGCTTTCGCAGGCGGACGAGCAGGGAACCTGCGCCGCAAACCTTACGATTGTGAATAATGAGAACGAGCGCCAGCAGGCTCTGAACACGGCCGGCGGCGCGGTCTATCTTGCGTCCGACGGCATGCTTACCGCGCCGGACGGGCTGGTTTATTTCAATGCGCTCAAAGCGGATGGGAACAGCCTGGTCATCATCACCGGACACGCTGCCGCGGGGACGGTGGGCGCGGGCCTCTTTGACGAAGAGTATCGCCGGAAGAACGACGTTTCGGTCCGTGCGGAGAAGATCATCTGCAAGGTGCACCTGGACGAGCAGGACGCATTGGATCTTCAGGAACGGCTTGGTTTCAAAAAGGTGATCCTTTTCCATGCGATAAAGGAAAAAAACAAGAGCCTCCTGGAGAGCTTCAAGGAAAGAAACATAGAAGCTCTCGCGAGCAGTTTGCCTCAGACGATCACGCTGTGAGAAAATTCAAAGAGTAAATACAGCAATTCGAAAATCCCGGACCCTCTGCCTGCCAGGTGGAGGATTCGGGATTTTTTGTATTAGCGAGTGCAGGGTAATGCCGATGATGGTCGCCTCAAAAAGCAGCGGCGGGTGAGCAAGGGCGAGGCGCAGGCGCTGCCGGAAGCGGCGGCCCGCTTCGCCCAGGAGGATGACTATGCCCGGGTGAGGGCCTGGCCCGCCGCATTGGAACGCTTAACTGCGGCCATGTGGCAATGCCCGTCATCCTGGGGGTGGACAGCCCCCAGTATACCCAGTCGGAGCTGGACGCTTTCCGCAAGGAGAACGCTCAGGGCGTGACCTGGGAGAGCCGTCACATGACGGGCTACGAGGCCACCCAGTACCAGAACCGCATCGAGCGCGGCATCCGCACACAGAAGCACCGGGTGCTGATGAGCGAAGCGGCGGGGGACGGGGAGCAGCTGCTCCACGACCGGGTGAAGCTGACACGGCTGAATCAGGAGTATGCCCGGTTCAACAAGGCCATGGGCTTCAAGAGCCGGGCGGAAAGGCTGGAAGTGATAGGGTGGGGACGCGAACAAGCGAGAAGAGCTTCCGGTCAGGCGGCGGGGTATTACAAAGAATGGAGGAACGTTCCAGGCTTCAGATCACCGGAAACACTTGCGGGCTATTATGAACTGCGGTACAAGAAACCTGATGAATGGTCCAGACTTCGGCGTAGCAGAAATACTCTCGACAAAATCGATAAAAAGACTTGGCCGCCGGAGTTCAAAGAAAAAGCGGCCAAGACATTCAACGAATTCCTGGATCACGGCGCGGAAATATCCGATCATGGCGTGGCTCGCTTCTTGGATAGAAGCAGAGGGAAGAAGAAAAAAACCGCATATTCTTTGGATGATATTGTAGCTCAAATGTAAAAACCGATTAACTACACGCAAAGTGATGGGCGGCTTGTCCGGTTCTATGAGCAGCGTGCCTTCATTACAGACAAAAATGATGTCATCATTACGATCGTTGACCGCGATACGCCAAAGGCAGACTGGAAGGAGGGAGAAGGCTGATGAATGAACTGAAAAAAATGATTGAGGATTTTCTCAACGGAGAATACGATGCTTTGGACTTCTCCTATGATCTCCCGGATTTTCTGATGGAACATCACAAACGATTGGAAGCGGAAGCGCCAAATGTGTATCGGGCTCTTGCAGACGAGCTGCCCGATATTTGCGCAGCCTTTGAACGAGGCGCGGACCCTGTCCCTTTTGTCCAGGCAGTTCGGGAAGAATATGAAAGAGTAATGAGCGCGCAGTAAGTTGCGCAGAGAGATCTAACACAAGGCTCACCGCCCACCCGGGCGGCGGGGGCACCGGGGGCACGCCTCCCTCACCGCAAAGCTGGACGGTGCGCCCGAGCTGGCCCAGCAGGGCGCGAACGCCAACGAGACCGTGAAATGCAATTTCGACCGCGGCCGGATGTTCACCGTGGACAACATGGACAACGCCGAGACCGCAGGCCTGGCCTTTGGCCGCCTGGCCAGCGAATTCATCCGCACCAAGGTCGCGCCTGAGGTGGATGCCTTCCGCTTTGCCAGCTATGGTGCTGGAATTTTTTGAAGGGGCGAAAGAATATGGCATCCAATATCAGTCCTGAAAAATTGGAAGAATACAAAGCATACGTGCGCGAACATCCGCCTCACTCAAAATGGGATGAAGAGGCCGAATGCTTCGACGCTGATCTCCCATTTGAGGAAAGTCAGGCACGTCTGGCGAGAAGCCTGCTCCAATGTCTGGACGAATGGGACCATGAAAACGATTGCCCCAAACCGTGATAAATCACCATAAAGGCTCACCGCCCGCCCGGGCGGTGCACTTGTCAAACAAAAGCAGACACTAAAAAGGGATATTTGTCAGAGGCTCCGCCCGGTCTTGAACTAAACGGGGCTTTTGTAGCCCACAGCTGCGGCAGGACGGCGGTTATTGAAAAGGCACACAGAGCATGGCCGGAGACATTCCCGCGGTAAAAATGACAGCTCCATCGCCGATGGAGCTGTCAAAGTTTCTTTGAATCGGAACGGGTCACGGTGGCCGGCGTTCCTCTCCGCGCAGGCATGTTTCTAACACTGAAAATGCAGAGCCGCTCAGTTGGCGCACAGGTTGGATACCGAAACCATTTTGTGCCAGTAGTGCACATATATATCACGACCCTGAGTGCCTGGCTCGAATGGCAGAAGAGGGACTTCCACTTCCTCCAACCGGGGGATCTCACCGTGCACATAGGCGCGGATGCGCTGGATGGCGGTGTCTGTGCGCTGGATCAGGCCGCCAATGCGCAGATCGATCACGTCAAGGCCGAAGGCACTGTTTTCCAAAAGCCACTGCTTATGAAATAACTGCAAGAAGCGCGTCAGTTCATCCTTCAGGGCGGGAAGCCGGCGGCTGCAAATGAGATCCAGCCGGCGGATATCCCCGGCTTCATAGGCCGTGCGTATCTCCAGGCCGACGGAACACTTTTGTTTCAGCACGCCGCACAGGGCGATCATTGTGTCAAACAGATACTGCCAGTTCTCCGGCGTCTTCGCCCTTGCCAGGGCAAGGGCCTGCGCACAGGCGGAAAAGTGCGCCGGGTATGTGGCCGGATCCACATGCGCGTCAAACAATCCGCACAGGGGATCTTGATAGAACAGGTATTTTACAGGGTTGATGGAAACCCTGCCGGGCTTTGGATTCCCGGGCGTATACTGGGGCTCATCCAGGCACAGGAAACGATCAAAATCGGCGCCCATGCAGCAGCGGGGGAAATGCGCCCTGACCTTTTCGCTCCCATTCGTATAGCACAGTTCAGCCCAGTATTGGAGCGCCGGCAGGATTGAAAACAGGGAGCACTCGGCGCCGTTGTCGGCCCAGGCAGCGACCATCACCCGCTGCACGTTATGCTGAACGCAGCTTGCATGGGCCAGATCTGCCACATGCATGCTGAATCCGTTCCCCGGGCAAAAGCCGGTCCATTTCCAGGCGCCGCCGGCAAAGACGATGTCGTCGGCCATTTCTTTGTGCTTGTGGAACATGGCATCGTAGACGGATCTGTCCTCGGAATAATAGTCCCAATAAATCAAAGACACATCGCCGGGCAGGGTCTGGCGGATGGACGGATCCACCGCGCAGTCTGTGGAATAGTATTCGCCGCCGGTGGCCAAACGAAAGAACATGTCGCTCCAGAGCATCACATGAAATCCATATTTTTGGGCTATCTGGTAAACGCGCTCAAAATGCCGCAGCACCAATTGCATCCGGTCCTGATAACCATGCTGCTTCAAATAAGCGCCCAGCCCGACCAGATGCGCCTCATCCATGCCGATGTTGACCTGGCGGCTGCTAAAGGACTCGGCCAAAGTGCGGAACATCGCGTCGATCAGCTGGTAAGTTTTTTCATTGTCCACCAGCAGGATATCGTCTATGTCAAGCACATCTTCAAAAGCTTTCCAGCGCAGGGACTGGCCCAGATGGGCCAGCGTTTGCACTGCCGGAATGAGCTCCACGCCCATTTGCGCCGCAAAGGCGTCCATCTTTCGCAGCTGGTCCGGGGTGTATCCGCCGCGGCGGTATCCGAAATAAGGATACTCTTCGATTTTATATGTATCCTCCATATACAGCTGCAAGGCGGTGTATCCCATTTTGGAAATGCAGACGATCAACTTGCAAAAGGTCTCGAATGTGGGAACAGCATTGCGCGAACAATCAAGCAGAAGGCCCAGCTGCTGGTAACAGGGATATTCCGAGAGCGTTACTTCACCCCCAAGCGAAAGGGCGTCTTCCAGCAAAAGCAATGCCCGGCCAAAGAATTTTGCGTTCTCCAGCCGGATCACAGCGCGCTGCTTTTCGATTTGCACAGAAATGCCTTTTTCCGCTTTCTCGACAGACACGTCGAGCCCATGCAGAAACCCGGCGCCTTGTGGATAGTATTGTTCCACAGCTTTCTGCTGCGCAGTGGTAAGACCCAAAAACATAAGTGCACCTCTCTTTGAACCATCGGATGCGGAACCCGGCCGCCGTGCCCGCGGCGCTGTTCTTCCTCAATAGAACTATACCATATTGCCCGGCGGTTGCGAAAGGGTTTGAACGGAAAAAGAAAGCTTGGGAGTTACTGTATAAAGGGTGGTTTACGCTACCTACTACATTACATCGGCTGACGGTTCATTTGTGGCAAAATGGCAAATCAGCGCAGGAAAGGAGACATATATGCAACGGGGCATAGCACGTTGGAAAGTGGCCATGCCCCATCTTATTTAACTCCCCGACAAAATACGAATTTACAATTGCAAATTTTCGAAATAGCCTTTCTTGTCTATAATAATTTTATATCCATCAGATAATACCTGATGAGTCCCTGCATCCAAGGGCGTTGAAATCCATGATGGCTCTACAATCCCAAATTCAACTTCTTTTCCGTCCTTGTACCACACACGAATCGAAGTACAAGCTCCGTAATATTCGGTTCGCTTTTTGTCAATTTCCCCAAATTCCTTGGTGAAGCCTTGATCAAGAATTATTTGCGACTTATTAGATGTTATGATAACGAGATCTAAATCCGAATCCTCTTTGTTTGTTCCTCGTGCATAAGAGCCAACAATAATAACGCTTTCAATATGTGGATTGTTCTTTGCGTAAGTCTTTAAGTTGGCATAAAAATCTTCATACAAAGCATTGTCACATCCTATAAAAAAGATCTGTTAAACCTGTTAAAATTTTAGCACACAAAAGAAATTCTTTCAAGTCGCCCCTATCCTTTTGACGCTATTCCAAGGGCGCACTTATTCACCACCCGCAAGCGGGCGGTGGTACTGCCTGACGGCAGCCGTGCGCTCTCCGAGGGGGACGCACCAGCAGGCTCTTGCCCTGCTGGTAGCACCGAAGCTGGAGGCCGTCAAGGGATCGGCTGCGCCTTGCCTACGACACCCTTGACCGCCTCCAGCTTCAGTGCTTTATGGCAACCAAGAGGGGCTTAAGCCCCTCTCTTTCAAAATGCGTTCTTTTTCGGGAATAACCCCTTGACAAATCGCTTACTGGCAAGAAATGCTTTCGGCCTCGCCCTTGCAACAGGAGCGGGTGTGCGAAAAAAGCGGAAAGAGACAGCGGGCCCCGGCTGCAGAAAACTGCCGGGGCCCGCTGTTTGGTTCATGATCCGGTTCAGCCGCGGGTGAGAAGGGCGGCCAGGTCGCCCAGACTTGCCAAATGGAATACCGCGCGTCCGTCGTCTTTGGCGGTGCTGATGCCCGCGGCGGCAAAGCCGCCCGCCACGGCGGCGGAGATGCCGGCGAAGGCATCCTCTACCACCAGACAGCGGGCAGGGGGCAGCGCCAGTTTTCGGGCGGCCAGAAGGAATACCTCCGGGTCTGGCTTGGAACGGGCGATCTCGGTGCCGTCCGCCACCGCGTCAAAGAAACTGCCGAGGCCCAGCCGGGCCAGGATGAAGCGGGCGTTGCGGCTGGAAGAGCCCACCGCCAGTTTCAGACCCATAGCCCGCAGGGCAGCCAGCGCCTGCTTTGTGTCCTCCGAAAGGTCGGCGGGGGAAAGCCCCGCCAGCAGCGCCCGGTAGCGGTCGTTCTTGGCGCTGGCAAATGCCTCCTTTTCGGCGGTTGAGAAAACGCGGTCCGCTTTTTCCAGCAGGATATCCAGGCTTTCCATCCGGCTCACGCCCCGCATCCGACGGTTGTCCGCCTCGGTGAAAGGGACGTTCAGCTGCTGCGCCAGCGACTGCCACGCCGCGAAATGAAAGCGGTCGGTGGAGCAGAGCACTCCGTCCAGATCGAAGATGACGCCTTTTATCTCCATCGGACCACCTCAGCGTGCGCAAGCTCTGCCGGCAGCTGCACCTGCTCGCCGTTCCACCGGATGACGAGCGGCGGTGCGTCAGGGACGGCGCGCAAGGCGTATTCCCCCGCTTCGCCCGCCAGTACCAGCCGCGGCAGGGCGGCCGTGTCCGGG
>JABLTR010083144.1_pt1 | contig 30100 bp, 19 predicted proteins | sample 7160071 | NCBI WGS metagenome assembly JABLTR01 (sample SAMN14651230, study PRJNA627086) | human gut metagenome | isolation source: feces | host: Homo sapiens | reverse complement strand
GTATGCAGACACACCTATTGCTCGAATATGGCAAAATCGGGAATGAATCCCAAGACATTGCAGTACCTTATGGGGCATTCAGATATATCGGTCACAATGAATGTGTACACGCATATCGGATTCGATGATGTGGAGGAAGAATTGAAGCGGATGGAAGAGTTTAGGAAGGCACAGACGGAGGTTGAACAGAAAAATGAGAAACCGATGTCGCAGAAGATGTTCAAGGTAGTTTGATATGGAAGATAGGAAATGCTCTGGCTTAGGCTGGGGCGTTTTTTGAGTTGAAAAGAAGTGAAAATGACGATATAATAGATAAAGTAAATGAGTCTTTGATGGAGGAACAATTATGAAAATTAGAATGCCCAATGTTGATGATAAAGAATGTTACATTGAAGATAAACAGTCAATTGTGTTATTAGGAGCTAATGGAGCTGGAAAAACTAGAATGAGTGTATGGATTGATGAGAATAATCCTGAATTAAATATACATAGAATCTCTGCACAAAAATCTCTTAATATGCCAGAATATGTGAGTCCAACTGAATTAAAGAAAGCAGAAGATAAATTTTTGTATGGAACTACAGATGATAATAGAGATTGGCTAAAAAGATATGGAAAGAAAAGTAGTAGATGGGGGAATGAGCCAGAAATTCATATGTTAGATGACTATCGGCCACTTATGGAGTTACTTATGACAGAAAACTTTGAAAAAAGTATTGAATATCGAGAGAAGCATAAAGATGGTGATCAGGAGTTTGATAACGAAACAAAATTAGAAAAGATTAAGAAGATATGGGAAAAAGTAATAACACATAGAAAATTGAAAATATGTGCTGGTAAAATTGAAGTTGAGAGTATAGAGGGAATTTCAGAGACATACAACGGAAATTTGATGAGTGATGGTGAAAGAGCCATATTTCATTTTATTGCAGAGGTGGTTTCGGCAGAGAAAAATTCTTTAATTATTATAGATGAACCAGAGAACCATTTGCATAATTCAATATTAGAAAGGCTTTGGAATGAGATAGAGTCTGCGAGACAGGATTGTGTATATTTATATATAACACATAATTTGGATTTTGCGAGAACTAGAAATAATACACAGATTGTTTGGATAAAAAATATGATTGACAAACAGAAGTGGGATTATGCATTGTTAGATTCAAATGAGTTTTCAGATGATTTGTTACTTGAAATATTGGGCAATAGACAAGGGGTTTTATTTGTAGAAGGAACACAGGATAAAAGTATTGATATAAAATTATATTCTAGACTATTTCCAGAGTATAGTATTATGCCATTAGAAGGATGTGCATCTGTTATACAAGCTACAAAAGCATACAACAAGTTACCGATGCTTCATTATAAGACAATAAAAGGTATTGTTGACAGGGATAGAAGAACGGAAGAAGAAATAGGCTCACTGCTAAAAGAAAAAATATATGTTCCATTAGTTTCAGAGATAGAAAACTTGTTCTTGATTCCCAAAGTTATTGAATTAGTTGCAAAAAAACAAAATATTGAAAATGTGGATGATTTATTGGAACAAACAAAAGCAAAAACAATTGAATTTTTGCAGGAACATTTAGAGGAGCAATCATTACTATTCGCAAAGAAAAGATGTCAAAATACGATTAATAATATTTGTAATCAACCAACAAGTACGATAGAAGAGTATAAAGCATCTTTAGATGGGGTGGTAGATATTGTGAATCCACAAGAAGAATATAATAAAGTGAGAGAAGAATTACAGAAAATTATTGATGACAAAGATTACCTTGCAGCCTTGAAGGTGATAAATAATAAAGGACTTTTACCATCTACTAATTTACCAAATGTGTTTGGTTGGAAAAAGCAATACTACATTGAATATGTAATAAGGCTGCTTGAGTCTAAAGATAGTGCTTCTGAGGAGTTGTGTGATATATTTAGAGAATATGTTCCTGTTGAAATATAAAAATTCTTAGTAGTAAATATCTCTCATTTTACTACCAACTTTACTACTAACAGCCCATCACAACTTGCTCCATCTTGCCCTATTTTGCCAAGATGTCAGCCAATACACACATTTTACAAACCCCGGAACCCCTCGCAAAACAGGGCATTCCGGGGCAAAACAAGGAGAAATAAAATAATGATTAAAGTACTTTTCATCTGCCACGGCAACATTTGTCGCAGTCCAATGGCTGAATTTATTTTTAAAGAAATGGTCAAAAAACATGGTTTAGAAGATCAATTTTTAATTAAGTCAGCAGCAACTAGTACAGAGGAAATTTGGAATGGAATTGGAAATCCAGTATATCCGCCAGCTAAAAAGGAGTTAGCTCGTCATGGAATTTCTTGTGACAAAAAGCGGGCAGTACAGATGTGTCGTGCAGATTATGAAAAATATGAATATTTGATCGGGATGGACGACCGGAATATTTCTAATATGATTCGTATCGCAGGTGGTGATCCTGCGCACAAAATCTACAAACTTCTTATGTTTGCAGATGATCCGGGGGATATTGCAGATCCATGGTACACGGGTGAGTTTGGACGCACATATGAAGATATTGTCAGAGGCTGTGAAGGGCTGCTTAAACATTTGGTTGAGAAATAAAGAAAAGGTTTTCTGTGTACAATCATAGAAAAATCCTATAACAGGTTATTTTGCTTTCAGATTGGACAAAAGACATTTCGCAAAGTATCATAAAAGAGAAAAAGAAAAGAAAAGGTATGGTACGCGAAATGAAAAACAGCATACGGGAAGCGCTTGTGAAGTCACTTCCTATTTTTTTTAGCTATATCTGTGTGGCATTTGGATATGGACTTTTGATGCAAAAAGCAGGGTTTGCTTGGTACTATGCATTATTCACGAGTTTTATTATATATACGGGTGCATTCCAGTTTGTATTAATCACATTTCTAAAGAGTGGTGCATCAATTGTTACGATTGCGCTTACGGCATTCCTTATGAATAGCCGTCAAAGCTTTTACAGCCTGACATTTCTGAAAGACTTTAAGGCAATGGGCAAGGCAAAATGGTATATGATACATACGATGACAGATGAGACGTATGCGGTAAATTGTACGCTTTCACCAGAAGTCACAAATCGCAGACAGGTAATGTTCTTTGTCGCATTGTTTTCTAGAATTTACTGGATGGCAGGAACAATACTTGGAGGCTTATTTGGTCAGCTGTTAGGTCAGATTCCAGATGGCATTGATTTTTGTATGACAGCTTTGTTCGTTATTATTTTTATGGATCAATGGGAGAAAGCAAAGAGTCATATACCAGCATTGATTGGACTTGGAACAGGGATTATTTGTCTGCTCTTTTTTGGAAAAAGCAATTTTATTTTGCCGGCATTGATTATTGCATCTGGCATTTTACTTTTATGGCAGAGAAAAGAGAAAAACGAGGTGCATTATGAGAAATCCTATTGAAATTTTTTTAATTATTATAATGTGTGCAATTATTACGTTTGGACTTCGTGCACTTCCGTTTGCTGTTTTTTGCGGGAAACGCAAGATGCCTGTGTGGTTAGAGCAGTTAGGAAAAGCACTGCCGCCGCTAATTATGGCAGTTCTGATTGTATATTGCCTAAGAGATATAACGACTGATCCAAAGCATATTGGAATCGCGCAGATGGCAGGCGTGTTAGCAACTGCAATAAGCTATAAATGGAAACATAATACGCTGCTTAGCATTATATCAGGTACAGCTGTCTATATTTGCATGATTTCAGTAATATGAGAATATAAGAAGTAGTGTAAGATAGGATAAATTTTTGCGAGATTGTCCATTGTATCTTATATTTATGTGTGATATCGTACTTTTGTACAAATGGCAGATAAATGAAAGCCAAGCTGTTACAGAAAGGACATTGGACAAGTGAAAAATATGACAACAGGAAAGCCCATGCCTTTAATTGTGGGATTTGCCGTTCCACTATTAATAGGTGGTGTGTTCCAACAGGTGTATAATCTAGTTGATGTAATGATTGTGGGAAGATACCTAGGAGAGCAGGCATTAGCCGGAGTGGGCAGTACAGGCAGTCTAACTTTTTTTATGCTGTCTCTTGTAATGGGACTTTGTAATGGAGCAGGTATTTTGGTGGCGCAGTGTTTTGGTGTTGGAAATTTTTCCGATATGAGGCGAGCAGTGACATCAATCATATGGATAGCAGGAATACTTACGACTGTAGTAATGCTGATTGGCGTGTTTGCGTGTCCATTTTTTTTACGGCTTCTAAGTGTTCCAGAGGATGTAATTGACTATTCGGTAACATATATGAGAATATTGCTTCTGTTTACTGGAGGAAGTGTAGCATACAATGGTGCATCTGCCGTGCTTAGGAGTCTTGGTGATTCCAAGACACCATTAACAGCGCTGATTATTGCATCTGTAATTAATATTTTGCTTGATCTATTACTAATCGTTGTAATTCCGCTTAAGGTGGCAGGTGCAGCAATTGCAACAGTCATTGCACAGCATGTGTCTGCAGGATATTGCTTGTTTTATCTGTATAAAAAGAGAGAAGAATTTGGCTTAGTGGGAATTTTGACTAAGCCAGATCGTGATATGACAGTAAAGATTTTTCAAATTGGTGTTCCAACTGCATTTCAATCCTGTCTGATTTCAATTGGAAGCATGAGCGTACAGCGTTTGATAAATTCTTTTGGTACATCAGTTATGGCAGGCTATACTGCAGCAGCTAAGATAGATAGTATTGCAATTCAGGTTATCACTTCACTTGGCTCTGCACTTTCTGTTTTCACAAGTCAGAATATTGGAAATCGCCAATTTAAGCGTATTAGGGAAGGCTTGCACTGCACTCTTTTTATGAGTATTGTATCAGCACTTATTATTGCAGCAACAGCGATGCTTTGTGGACAACAGTTGATGCGACTCTTTCTTGGAACAGATCAGTCACAAGATGCTGTGACAGTAGGTGCACAGTATTTAACTGTGATGGGAATTGCCTACCTGATTTGCGCTGTGATGCAAAGTTATCAGAACATTATTCGCGGAGCAGGTGATGCTAATACTTGTATGATAGCAGGTTTCACAGAACTAGCAGGAAGAATAACATTTGCGTATCTACTTGCCCCACATTTAGGTGAAATGGGAATTTGGATTGCTACGCCATTATCGTGGGGCTGTGGATGTGTAGTTCCAGTTTTTCGTTACTATAGCGGGAAATGGAAGAATAAGGCATTGGTTGGCTGATTTTTTACACCTTGCAATTTCCCCATTTATATGTTACAATGGCTTCTCATGAAAAAAACACAGGAGAATAGAAAAATGGGGAATTCAGAAAGTAAAACACAAATTTTACAAAAAACATGGGTGGTATGTGCACTGGCATTAGTATGTACATTCTTGTGGGGAAGTGCTTCGCCATGTATTAAGCTTGGATATGCGTTATTCGAAATACCATCAAGCGAAACATGGACACAGATATTATTTGCAGGTATCAGATTTGTATTTGCAGGAATCCTTACGATACTGATCGGAAGCGCATTAAACCGCAAGCTTCTTCTTCCTACAAAAAGCTCAGTTCCAAGCATCGCTAAATTAGCAGTATTTCAGACAATACTCCAGTATATCTTCTTTTATATTGGACTTGCTCATAATAGTGGTGTAAAGGCATCTATTATTAATGGATCAAATACATTTTTTGTAATACTTGTATCAAGCCTTATTTTCAGACAGGAGAAGCTTAATCTTAAAAAGGTAGCAGGCTGTGTGATAGGTTTTGCCGGAGTTATAGTTGTAAGCATGAATGGTCAGAAAATAGATATGAACTTAAGTCTTATGGGTGACGGAAGTTTATTTTTATGCGCTATTTCATATGCGGTTTCATCCTGCCTTATGAAAAATTATTCTAAAAAGGATAATCCAGTTATGCTCAGCGGTTATCAGTTTATATTCGGTGGAATTGTAATGGTAATTCTTGGACTGATAATGGGTGGAAGAATAACACATGTATCAGTAAATGCAATGCTTATGCTATTTTATCTTGCATGCATTTCAGCAGTGGCATATTCTATTTGGGGAATCCTTCTTAAATATAATCCTGTATCAAAGGTTGCCATTTTTGGATTTACAAATCCAGTATTTGGTGTATTGTTATCAGCATGGTGGCTCCGTGAAGGCAGCAAGGAGCTTGGAATCAATGCACTTATAGCACTTGTACTTGTGTGCATAGGAATTAGTATTGTAAACATTAATAAAGCTGCGGAAAAATAATAATTAAAATATAGCTGGCAGATGAATGCATAAGATCTAAGGGATGATATGCATATGTTTGCCAGTTTTTTTGTAAAAAAAAGAATGACAATAGCGACATTTGCTGATATACTAGTTATAATGAGCAAAATTTTTAGGGGAAATATATGAGATGAAATTGAAATATAAGTAAAATTTTATTTTATATAGAATAAAGGGAGGATTATTATGAGAAAATTAATTTCACTCGATGAGAACTGGACATTGTCTTTTCCTAAAGGAGAGCGTCTGGCAGAAAAGGTTACATTACCACACACTTGGAATGCGGTGGATGGTATGGATGGCAACGGCAGTTATCTGCGCACTACAGGTGTGTATCGCTGCACATTTCTTAAGCCAGAGCAGCCGTTAGAGGGTGGTCGTGTTTATGTTGAAGTTTTGGCGGCAGCATTAGCAGCTGTTGTCAAAGTGAATGGAACAGTTGCTGTTACGCATGAGGGTGGATTCTCTGCATTTCGTGCCGATATCACAGATTTGTGTAAGGAAGGAAACAACGAGATGACAATTGAGGTTAGTAACGAAGATACGCCTTCAATGTATCCTGCTTCAGCAGACTTTACTTTTTATGGTGGCTTGTATCGCGGTGTTAATCTAATCAGTGTTCCTCATACTCATTTTGATTTGGATTACTACGGAGGTTCTGGCATCAAAGTGACACCAAAGCCAACAGAAGACGGCGGTGCAACTTTTGAAATTGAAAGTTTTGTTACTAACCAAGAGGACTGTTTTACTGTTATGTACAGCATTGAGGATGCATGTGGATGTGAGGTCGCTGCTGCTGTTCGTCCGGCAGATGATACTGCAGTGACAATCTATGTTCCAGATGCGAAGCTGTGGAGTATGGACGAGCCAAATTTGTATACAGTAGTTGCCCGTCTGCAGAAAAACAACGAGACATATGATGAAATTCATGTAAATACTGGTGTACGCAGTTATTCTGTTACATCGGATGGTGGATTTTTTATTAACAACAAGGCTGTTTCACTTCGTGGTGTATCGCGCCATCAGGACAGGCTTTATAAAGGAAATGCGCTGACTGCAGAGGAGCATGTTCAGGATGCTAAGATTATTAAGGAACTGGGGGCTAACACGATTCGTCTGGCACATTATCAGCATAGTCAGGATTTTTATGATGCTTGTGACAGACTGGGATTTGCAGTCTGGGCTGAGATTCCGTTTATCAGTGTGTTCAAATCTGGAAAAGATGCACATGAGCATTGTCGCCGTGAACTGACTGAACTGATTGTTCAAAATTATAATCATCCGTCTATTATGTTCTGGGGTATTTCAAATGAGATTCTTATTGGCGGAATCAGTCAGGAGCTGGTAGACTGCCACCATGATTTGCAAAGATTATGTAAGGAGCTTGATCCTACTCGTCTGACAACTATTGCACATGTTAGTTTTACACCTGTTTCTGGTCCTATGCATCATATTACTGATGTGGAAAGCTACAATCACTATTTGGGATGGTATGGTGGTAAGATTGAGGACAATGCACCATGGTTAGATAAGTTCCATGCTGATAATCCAGATATTTGCATTGGTGTTTCTGAATATGGCTGTGAGGGCATTATCAATTGGCATAGCAATAAGCCTCAGTGTAAGGATTATACGGAAGAATATCAGGCACTGTATCATGAACACATGGCACAGGTGTTTGAGGATCGCCCATGGATCTGGTCAAGTCATGTCTGGAATATGTTTGATTTTGGATGTGCTGCCAGAAATGAAGGCGGAGTGCGTGGACGCAATAATAAAGGACTTGTCACGATTGACCGTAAAACGCGTAAAGACAGCTTTTACGTGTACCAGGCATATTGGAGTAAAGAGCCGATGGTACATATTGCAGGACGCCGTCATGCACAGCGCGCAGGTGAGACTACTGAGGTGAAGATTTATTCTAATCAGGATAGTGTGACGCTGTACTGCAATGGTAAAAAGGTTGGAACAAAGACGCAGCACCGTATTTTCGACTTTACGGTGACTTTGGATGAAGGAATTAATATACTGCTTGCAGTGACAGATAAGGTGAAGGATAGCATTACGCTGGAAAAGGTTGAAAAAGAACCAGACAGCTATACGCTTCCAGAGTTTAATGAGCGTCAGGAGGGTGTTGCCAATTGGTTTAAGCAGATGGGAAGTCTTGATTTGAAGGCACCAATGGAATTCCCAGAGGGCTTTTATAGTGTACGCGACACTCTGGAAGAAATTTCTAAAAATGAAGAAGCTTTGGAAATTACGTCAAAAGCACTCAAGCTGGCAACTAATTTTGATATTAAGCCTGGCATTGGCATGTGGGATATGTTGAAAACGATGAAGCCAGAAGCGATGACAAATATGATTTCAGGAATCCAGGATGGCTTTATCGAAAGTTTGAATTCAAGATTGATTAAGATTAAGAAGTAAAAAAATGAAAAAAGTTTTAGTAACGCTTGCTGTATTAGTCGTGAAAGTATTGTGTAAATAGAATGTAAAATATCACAATAGAAACTAGTATATAGAAAATAGGATGACAATAGATATAATTAGTGCTATACTATTTCCAGTACAAATAAGAAAAACTGGAAAACGTATAGCAGGTGTATTAGCACTCGCAGCTGCTGCGGCAGTTTATGCGGGTGCTTTTTATAATTTGATTGAAAATATATTGGGAGGGTTTTTATATGGATCAAAATTGGTTTTATAGGGGAAATGCGCTTATTCATTCCCTGAGCGAGCAGGAGACTACAAGTCATTCTGTTGCAGTCTGGAGAATTGGACAATGCGGTGTTTTTCTGAAATATAATGGAAAAATTATTTTGATTGATCCAGTTTTGGAGCCAATTTATGGAACGGATGGTTTTTGCCGCACACATTTTGAACCACCATTTTCAGCAGATGCTAATTTTTCTGTGGATGCTGTATTTTGTACACATAATCATCTGGATCATTTTCAGCCAGACACTATATGCAAACTAGCGGCTTCTCATCCAAATGTAAAGTTTTTTGTTCCGACAGGGATTTTAGATGAAATTCAAGAATGTATTGCATTATTTGCTGATCGTGTGACGGGAATCCGGCAAGGACAGCAGCTGGAATTGTTTCAAAATATTTCAGTGACTGCGGTAGCAGTTCCACATGATGTGTATCGTGCTGATGCAAATGGTAATGAGAAAGCACTTGGCTATGTTTTTTATATGGGAGATATTACGATTCTTCATTGCGGAGATGCAGTTGCAACAGACCGTCTTGTTACAGATGTTTGCAAGGCTGGCCCTATTCATCTTGCTTTTTTGCCAATCAATGGCAGAGATTGGGTTAGAGAGTCGCGTGATATTATTGGTAATATGACACCTCAGGAGGCGGCTCTTTTTGCAAAAGAGATTGATTGTACAACTGTTATTCCAACGCATTATGATATGATGTGCGGCAATGAAGAAAATCCTTTATTGTTTGCTTATTATATGGAGCATACGCAGCCAAATCGCGCATGGCACATTTTAAGAAATGGTGAGCCATATTTGTATACACAGTGATAATTGGGAGGAGAAGATAATGACAGGGAATAAAGAAGCATATTTTTATTTGGCAAGCAGTTTGGAAAAAATATTTCCAGATACGGACTGTGCGAAGAAAAACGATCAGTACACAATTTCAATTTTTAAAGGAGAGCTTCCGGCATTTTTGCTTGTATATGGAAGCAGCAGTAATTACGATGGCGATAGGAAACGTTTTGCAGAAGGCTTTACTTATGAGATAAAGGGCAGCCCGTCACCTGTGCGTGTGCGCGATGTGGAGCTTGTACCTAGCGCTTTTCCATGTTATGAGCAGACGGACGAGTGGTATTTAAAGAGTCAGCCAGGATTATTTCCTGATCTTTTATGTCCGCGCGAAACAAATTTTGTTCGTTTGATTCCTGGACAGACACGTTCACTATGGATTGATTTTTTAGATACATCTGCAATTGTACCTGGTACATATCAGATTGATATTTTAATATATGGAAAGGATGAAAAAGAACCTTATCAGATATTGACAGTGAATTTAAATGTGTTGGACAAAGTGCTTTCAGAACAAACGCTTATTCACACTGAATGGTTTCATGCAGACTGTCTGGCGGATTATTATCATATTCCTGTATTTTCAGAAAAGCATTGGGAGATAATGGAAGCACAGATTGCGCTTGCAGGAAAAGAGCTTGGAATCAATATGCTGCTGACACCTATTTTTACACCGCCTCTTGATACTGCAGTAGGTGGGGAGCGTACAACAGTGCAGCTTATAGATATTGTGCAGGATGCAGATGGATCTTACAAGTTTGATTGGTCAAGATTAAAACGTTGGTGTGATCTTTGCCTAAGAAATGGAATAAAGTATCTTGAAATACCGCATTTGTTTACACAGTGGGGTGCGAAAGCAGCACCAAAGATTGTTGTAACAGTAGATGGAAAGAACGTAAAAAAGTTCGGATGGCATACGCCGGCACTAGATTCATCGTATCAGAGTTTCTTAAAGCAGTTTTTACCAGAGCTTCAAAATAAATTGATTGAGTTTGGATATGATAGAGATCATGTTTTTTTCCATATCTCAGATGAACCAGGAATGGATTGCCTGGAAAGCTATAAGGCGGCACGAGAGAGTGTAAAGGAAAGCCTGAAGGGATGGCAGGTAGTTGATGCACTTAGCGAGTATTCTTTCTATGAAAAAGGAATTGTTCAGCATCCGATTGTGTCAAGCAATCATATAAGTGTCTTTTTAAAGAATAAGGTCCCGCAACCATGGGTGTATTATTGCTGTGGGCAGTCTGTTACAGTACCGAATCGCTTCTTTGCAATGCCAAGCTGGCGAAATCGTATTATGGGAGTATTGATGTATCTTCATGGAATTAAGGGATTTTTACACTGGGGCTTTAATTTCTATAATTCGCAGTATTCGATTTCTCATATTGATCCATTTTTTAACACACATGCAAGTTATGCGTTTCCATCTGGTGATGCATTTTTGGTTTATCCAGGTCCAGATGAAAAACCGATGTCATCTATTCGTGCACAGGTGCAGCGAGAGGCTCTTGATGATTTAAATGCACTTACTACATTAGAATCGGTGGTTGGCAGAGAACGTGTTGTTGCACTAATCATGGAGAATGCTGAGGAACCGTTTGATTTTGAGCATTATCCTCACGGGGCAGATTATATTTTGCAGCTTCGTGAGCGTATGGCAGAACTCTTCATACAGGAAGAACAAAAATATTAATTTTAAAGTGCACATAATGAAAAAGAAAGGAATATGATATATTTTAGGTTTTGAACAATGAATGCTACAGATATGACCAAGGGAAAACCAATGAAACTGCTGTTTTTGTTTTCTCTTCCTTTGATGTTTGGCAACGTTTTTCAGCAGCTTTATACAGTAGTTGATACAATGATTGTAGGTCAGACGCTTGGTGTTTCTGCATTGGCAGCACTGGGCGCTGCAGAGTCTCTAGGCTGGATGAGCCTTGGAAGTATACAGGGATTGACACAGGGATTTTCCATTCGCATGGCACAGCAGTTTGGAGCGAAAGATGAAGATGGGCTTCATCAGGCAGTTGGACACAGTATTGTGCTGTCAGCCTTGCTTGCAGTTTTGCTTACTATAGTATTTCAGGCAGCTGTTCGTCCAGTACTTGCTATTTTACAAACACCAGAGGATATTAAGCCAGATACGATTTTATATCTTCGTATTTTATTTTCTGGTATTCCCATTGTTGTTGCATATAATTTATTAGCATCTATGCTGCGCGCAATTGGAGACAGTAAGACACCTCTTATTGCAACAGCCATTGCTGCAGCCAGCAATATTGTATTAGATTTGCTTTTTGTATGTGTGTTTGGATGGGGAATTGCAGGGGCAGCCGAAGCGACACTTATTGCTCAGTTTATTTCCGTAGGATATTGCTTCTTTACAATAAGAAAGCTTACGCTCTTACATCCAAGAAGGAAAGATTTGCGCTTGGAAATTGAATTATCAGGCAAGCTGATGCTTCTTGGTCTTCCGATGGCTTTCCAAAATTTTATTATTGCCATTGGATCTATGATTGTACAGCGTTTGATTAATTCGTTTGGTGTTATTTTTATTGCAGGATTTACGGCAACGAATAAGCTGTATGGAGTATTAGAAATAGCGGCCACCTCATATGGCTTTGCCATGGTTACTTACACAGGACAAAATCTTGGTGCAAATCAGCCTAAACGCATTCGTGAAGGTTTAAAGGCAGGTGTAATTATTGCACTTATTACCTCGACAGTTTTAGGCGTCATTTTGATTCTTTTGGGAAAACCATTGCTGTCGTTGTTTATTTCAGGTACGGAAGAAGAAATTTCACAGACACTTGCGATTGCATATCATTATCTTTCTATTATGAGTGTATGCCTGCCAATTCTTTATATTTTGTACGTATTTCGTTCTACTCTGCAGGGATTAGGTGATACAGTAAGTCCTATGCTGTCTGGTATAGCAGAGTTTGTGATGAGAACTGGGTGTGTGCTTCTTCTTCCTTTATGGCTCGGGGCAGAGGGTATTTTCTATGCAGAGGTTCTTGCATGGACAGGTGCAGATCTTGTATTGATTCCAAGCTGCATCTGGGCACTGAAAAAGGATCAGTAATTTTTATATTGAAAAATAGGGGAATAATAAAAATGAAAAAATTAAATTATATTGCGCTGCTCCCTATAGGCGTGTTTTTGGTTTTATATCTTGGACTAGGAATTTTATTTGAATATGTTATGGAAATTCCAATGGGATTTGATAATGTACCAATTGTGGTGGCATTTTTGGCAGCAATTCTTACGGCATGTCTGCAAAATCCGAAGCTACACTTTGATCAGAAGCTTGAAATAATGGCACAGGGAGTTGGCGATAAGAATATCATTACGATGCTTTTGATTTTCTTATCAGCAGGATCTTTCGTAGGAATTGTAGGAAGAAGCAGTGCAGAAAGTGTTGCCTATTGTATGTTGTCATTGATTCCGGCGCGCTTTTCAGTAGCTGTTTTATTTGTAGTAGCTTGTTTTGTATCAGTTGCCATGGGAACATCAGTAGGTACAATTACGCTTCTTGTTCCAATTGCAGCTGCTGTCTCTAAGGCATCAGGTTTTGATTTGCCGTTTTGTGTTGGATCTGTTATGGGAGGAGCCATGTTTGGCGACAATTTGTCCTTTATTTCAGACACAACGATTGCTGCGTGCAATGGTCAGGGATGTAAGATGAAGGATAAATTTAGAGAAAATTTTGGAATTGCAATGCCAGCGGCAGCAGCAACGCTGATTGTGATTTTAATCTTGTCATTCCAGACAACAATCAAGGGACATGTGAGCCAGCCATATAATTTAATTCAGGTTATACCATATGTGCTTGTATTGATAGGCGGTGTGGTTGGAATTAACGTATTTTTAGTTTTGCTTATTGGAATTGGATCGGGTGCATTGATTATGCTGATTGGCGGCTATGTGGAGCCTGTGGAAATGCTCATACGTATGGGAAATGGTGTTTCTGGAATGTTTGAAACATGTATGGTTGCGATTCTGGTGGCGGCAATGTGTGCGCTGATAAGAGAATATGGCGGATTCGAGGCACTTTTAGGAATTATTAGAAAGGCATTTAGAGGAAGAAGAGGCGGTCAGCTTGGAATGGGACTTTTAGTTGGTGCTATGGATATTGCAACGGCCAATAATACAGTTGCAATTGTAATGGCTAATCCAATTGCAAAGGAAATGGCAGTTGAATATGGAATTACACCAAGAAAGGCAGCTTCCATTTTGGATACGTTTTCCTGCATTTTTCAGGGTGTAATACCATATGGTGCACAAATGCTTGTTGCTATTTCAGCAGTCAATGAGCTAGGCAGTCAGATTTCTGCTTTTCAGGTTATGCCAAGACTGTACTATCCAATGTTTCTTTTGATCAGTTCTCTGATTGCTATTGTTGGTGTAAAGGGACGCAGACGTCGTTACAGAAAAATAAGGTAATTAAGAAAGAGGAAGCATAATGGATTTTTTATCCTTTAGAGAAGAAGTTACAAAATACATTTTTGCAGAAGATGTGCTGCAAAAGGCTGATATAATATTGATTCCAGGAAATGCATATCCGCAAAATGCTGAGCGTGCGGCAGCATTATACAGACAAGGCTATGCACCGTATATTTTGCCAAGCGGAAAATACAGTACATTAGTCGGACATTTTGCAGGTGTTTGTGAAAAAGCAGATCGCTATAATAAGGAGTACAAGACAGAGTGGGAATTTTTAAAAGATGTTCTTGTTCAAAATGGCGTGGATGAATCAGCAATTTTAAAAGAGGATCAGGCAACCTTCACATGGGAGAATGCTAAAAATTCAAGAATTGTCACAGATCAAAATAAACTAGTGATACAAAAGGCTATTTTGTGCTGCCGCAATGTACATGCAAGAAGAAGTCTTATGTATTATCAAAAATCTTTTCCAGAAGCGAAAATATTTGTCAGCCCGTCAGTGATTGGAAATATTACAAAAGAAAACTGGTATACAACGAAAGATGGAATTGATGCAGTAAACGCAGAACTTTCCAGAATCTTATATCAGTTTTCACTTCTCGTATAAAATAAAAAAGCCTGCTAGTTTTTTGCTAGCAGGTTTTTTGGGTTCTATTAATCGCGAATCACCGGAAAATAGACTTGATAAGGTTCATATCCAATGTCGTAGATAGGGATGAAACGAATACCTGTTTCCTGATAGCGTGTGCGGAATGTGCGCTTCCAGTTTCCCCATTCACGTTCATTATCATGAAGCAAAAGTGTTTGAAGCTCATGACCGTGTGTGTGAAGCGAGTGCTCTTCACTGCAAAGGCCGGCAAGCGCGATTGGTCCAAAACGAAATGCAACAAGATCTGGGTCATCGTCTGCAGCGACTGCAGTGATGCAAAGAGGAAGAATAAGGCGAAGTTCATCACCATTTTGCCAGTTGCGTTGAATGGTAAGAAATCCGTCTTTTGCATCAGCAGGCAGCTGTTTGCCGTTAAGTTCAAAGCAGACATCCTGAAATACGGCTGGATTTCCAGCGTAGGAATCGGTGCGTGCACATGCCCAATCTGGAATGCGAAGTTTTAATGAAAAATCAGCGCAAGGGGAATTCATTTCAATGCGCATGCAAATTGCCATACAGTCTGGCTGAATTGGATAACGCTGTGTGTTTTCATGAATCGCCTGTTCAGCAGAGCTTGTACTTGAAATGTGGAAGCTTCCGCTTAAGCTATCTTGCTTTTGGATTAAAGTAACATTTGTACTGCCAATTGAAAAGTGTGCAGTGGAGTCGAAATATTGAGCAGCATATAAATTTGCACCATCCTGATAGTACAGATACTGGTTATGGGCAGCATTTGCCTGTACGACAGAGCCATGACAGCAGAAGAAGTCTTGTGTTTTGGAAGCCCATCCCTTGCGTGATCCAGCGCGCATTGGAAGAAAATATGTAAGAAGACCTTCTGATGGATAAGAAGATATCTGACCATTTGGAAGATCCTCCTTCCAATAGGCTTGCGCAAGGATGCCATTGTACAGATTTTTTTCGATATAATCCAGATAGGAAACATCGCCAGTCCAAGTAAAAAGAATGTTTGCAAGACGAATCATATTGTACACACTGCAGTGCTCTTGATTTCGTTCTCCAAGGCGCGATGCCTGGCGATGCTTTGGTGTCCAAATTTCACCGTTTGTCTGACCTCCGGTAACGAAATAGCCACGATCTGTAACAGCACATTTCCAGTAAGCAAGCACAATATCACGATAACGTGTAATTTTAGTTGCTTCATAAACGGCGGCACAGCCGATGATTTCTGGTATAGTTGTATTGGCATGCATATTTGTTAGTACGTCTTCTCCAGCTAAAAGAGGATCAAATAGGCGATGACGGTCATAACGCTCAATTAAGGTTAGATACATGTTGTCCTTTGTAATATCATAAAGCTGAGCCCATATTTCAAGCATTCCACCAGTTTCAAAATCAAGAATGTCATCAAGCTGTTCTCTTGTACGATTGTCTGTGTAACGAAGAAACCATTTGGAAAAATCAATTGCAATGGTGAGGGCTTCCTCATTTTTTGCATATAGATACATGTCAATAAGTCCCATAAAAGTTTTATGTACGTTATAGTGAGGGGCCCAAACCTGCTTTTTGATAGCAATCCAGTGAAAATATTTTTCTGGAATAGAAGCAGCCCATTCGCCGCCATTGTCAAGCTGACAAAGACGAAGCTCATGAACAATTTCATTTGCTTTGCCAAGCAGAGCCTGATTGCCAGTTTCATCATAGTGAATGGCAGCCGCGCTCAGCCAGTGACCAAGAAAGTGACCACGCAGCTGACAGGAGGGATCTTCCCAGCCGCCATGCTTAAGTTTTTTGTTTCCAAAATTTTGATAACGGCCAGCCTCTTGCGTAAAATTTTGCAGCAGAGCATCGCTTTCTAGCTCCATCAGATAGTCCATATTTTGCTGCTCTTTGTTAAGTAATAATTGATCCTGTAGTGTGACATCAAGTCCTGATAATTGTTTCATTATAATTATAATATCCTTTCTGGCAAATGCCTTTACGTTTTTATTTACTTATAGTATAATCGGAAATGAAATAAATAAAATGAAATTTATTCGGTATTTTTTATAAAATAATCGCATATAAAATTGTGTTTTGTGAATATATTTGAAGATTGCGGGAGTGCAAAGCACGTAGCAATCCGGTATCAAACATCATAGTATGAAAGGAATAATATATGGAAAGCGAGTTACAAAAAAAACAGCTGCTTTTGGCAGCAGATGAAATGCCATTGCTTAGGGAATGTGCTTTTTTTAAAAGTGAAGATGGTTTTGTGCATCCTAATCGTGTATTAGATTTTGATGTGCTTATTTACGTTGTGAGTGGATCAGTGCAGGTTGTTGAGGATGATCAGGAATATTGTATTTTGCCAGGAGAATTATTATTTCTTAAACATGGTTGTCATCATTATGGAACGAAGAGAAATCCACCTATGACAAGCTGGTATTATTTTCACTTTTATCTTCCGGAAATTACGGCACAGACAAGATTTGATCCTTTTGAAAGTTTTACATATGCCCGCAGTTTAAACAAGGAAAATCATAGCTTTTTTTATCAATTGCCAAAGAAGATGAAACTGGAATCTTATTCAAATATAGCTCAGATGCAGGAAATTTGTGATTTATTTGAAAAACGAAATCCACTGGAAAGACTATTGCAAAACACAATGCTTTGCAGCCTTTTATTGAATCTGTACAATGATAGTGAATCAGACAGAAAAGTAGCACTAAGCAGACAAAGAACAGATCAGATGATTGCGTATCTGCAAAAACATTGTGAAGAGAAATTTTCTTCAGTTGACATTGAGACATATATGGGATTGTCATATAAGCATTTGAATGATGTATTTAAGAAAGAAACAGGAATGACGCTTCAGAAATATCATTGTCAAATGCGCATGGAACGAGCAGCGAGACTGCTGCAGCAGACAGACTTAACTATCACGCAGATTAGCGAAAAACTAGGCTTTGATGAAGTATTTTATTTTAGTAATGTTTTTAAAAAACAGATGAAGCTTTCGCCTATGAGCTATAGAAAAAAATGTGTAAGAATTTAAAAAATGCCTTGACATGGTGTATATTATAATATACAATAAAGTCAGGAGGAATTAACGATGAATGAGAACAATATTCAAATAGAACAGCAGTCAGAAGCACAGGCAAAGCGATTACTGGCATATTACAGCTACTTGAGAAAAAGTCAAAAAATGACTCAATCAGAATTAGAGCGCATTACTGGATTGTCAAGAATCGCAATTAACCGCTGTGAAAATGGAAAATTGATGCCGACGATTCGCTCTATGAATAAACTATTGGCACCACTTGGATATCAGCTTGGCATTGTGTCGCTTGATGAACTAGACAGTGGGGATTATAATGAAGAAATAAATGAACGGCAGAACGAGAAAAACGAGTTGGAAATCACGTATTTCACTGAGCTGGCAAAAGAGGAAGAGAGGTTCAGTAAGAAAAAGGCGGCAGAGCTGTTCAAAAACAAACTATTGGATACACTAGAGCCTGGCAGCTACGGCGCACTGCAGACCATTCATAAACATCTTTTTAGTGATATTTATGAGTTTGCCGGTCAGACACGAACAGTGAATTTTGCAAAAGGGAATTTACGATTTGTACCTGCTATGTATTTGGATGCGGCACTTGAAAGCATCGAGAAGATGCCGCAGTCCACATTTGATGAGATTGTAGAAAAATATGTGGAGATGAATATTGCACATCCTTTTCAGAAAGGAAATGGACGAAGCATTCGTATCTGGCTGGATCAAATATTAAAAAAAGAGCTTGGAAAGGTTATTGACTGGAGTTTAGTTGATAAAGAAGAGTATTTGACAGCGATGAAGGTAAGTCCGATCAAAGATGTGGAAATCAAAATGCTCCTAAAAGCTGCATTGACAGATAAGATTAATAACAAAAAAATATTTATGAAGGGTGTTGACCAAAGCTATAGCTATGATGGCTACAGCAGCTATAAAACAAAGGAGTTTGTCCCTAAAACCTGTACAAAAGCAAAAACAAAAATACAGGAAGTGAGGGAACAGGATGAAGAAATGGAGCAATAAAAAAGCAGAATGGTTGTTAGTAATGTTAGCTGTATCACTAACGGCATCTGCTTCATGGACGATTACGGCAGAAGAAAAAAGCGAAGCTATAGATCGATATATTATAGTTGAACTAGAGACTCTTACTGTGCCAAACGTTGATGCAGAAGAGATGGAATTATCATCAGAATCAGAGCAGTCAACAGAAGAAACAGTTGAAGTAGAGTCTGAGGTTGTGCTGTTTTCACTTCAGGACAGCCTGGATTCAGAAGAGTACAGTGTAACCGGGATCAGCGTGGACGAACCAATCATTGCCCAGCTTCTGGAACAAACAGCGGACTATCAGAACTATGATACCATTGCCTTGTATGATATTACTTCTTATCAGCAGACAACTGATGAGCCATATGACTTTAATCTCCAGATTCCAGAGGATGCGGATATTACACTGTATCAGACAGTGGATGGGCAGCTTCAGGAAAGTACTCTGGATGTAATGTGTACAGAGGATGAGTATAATCGTCTGCCGTTAGTCAGTTACCAGTCCGAGACGAATCACTGGTTGGTATTTTATCTGGGAGCAAAACAGATTGATGAAGCCGTGTCCGATTCGGACACAGAGGATGCAGTCAGAGAAACAGAAAGTGCCGCAGAATCATTGGAAGGGAAAACTGAGTCGGAGATAGATGAAAGTCCATCTGCGAGTGAGGATGTAAAGAAACATTCTGCATCGAAAACGGAATCAGAGACAACAAAGCCAAGTCAGCAGACAACAAAGGAAACAGAAAGTACCAAAGTACCAGATACTAAGCCAGCGACACCGAGTACGGTTGCTCCGACAACAAGCACACCAACGACAAGCCTGAGTACGACAGCACCAACCAAAGTACCTGAAACACAGCCGCAGACAACAGCACATACACATGCATGGGTTCCAGTGCCATCTGTTGTCCATCATGATGCAACGTATAAGACTGTGTGGGTGCAGGACTTTGCAGCATGGGACGAGACAGTGATCACAAAAGCGGCATGGGATGAGCAGGTACTGGTTCAGGATGCGTATGATGAAAATGTGATGATTTCAGATGCGTATGATGAACCAGTTTATGCATGGGTTGGAATTTGCAATGAGTGTGGTCATAAGTTTTTAGATCCAAATGAAGATATTGATGTTCATATGGGTGCTGGCTGTTGGTCAAGTTGGCATGATGAATGGATGCAGGTTGGAACAACGCACCATGATGCTGTTTACCAAACAGTTCATCACGAGGCAACATATCAAACAGTTCATCACGAGGCAGAGACAACAATAGTCCATCATGATGCAACAGGTCACAACGAACAGGCAGTGGATCAGGCAGCATGGGATGAGATAGTAATTACTGGTTATACCTGCTCTGGCTGCGGAGCAGCAAAATGAAAGTAATATATCAAGATACCAGAGTCAAAAAGTAAGAAATCCGATGCAAGAGGATTTTTGATATTAATAAATAAGTAACAATACATAAGAAAAAGCATCTGCATAACTTCTGAAAATAACAGGATTTATTGTTGGTGCTTTTTTCATGCTCTTTTTACATTGTGTTCAGTTTGGACATGCGAGAAAACACAGAATACTGTGTAAAGGTTGTGGCAGAGATGCCATGACCTTTTTTCGTGGAAGAAACAGAAAGGAAAACATATGGATCGTCTAAGAGGACCGCCTGTTTTAAAGGCAGGCAATAAGCAACAAACAGATTCTGTCAGATTTTCTGACGGGATTTCCCATAAGAAAGGCATGACGATGAATTTAAAAAACAAAAAAGGAAAGAGATTGACTTCTACACTGATGGCAGTACTTATGAGCGTATCGACAACGCTGACACCAGTAAACACCATGGCATCAGAGCTTGAGACATCGTCCGTGGCAGTCGAAAGCACGCTTGAGGAAACAACTGCAGAGACACAGGTGCAGACCGTATCAGAGACGGCAGTAAGCAAGACGCAGGAACAGACCGCATCAGAGACGGCAGCTAGTGAAGCACAGACGTCAGCATCAGAAATGCAGCCGGTGCCTGAAACGACAGAAGAAGTTTGTACAGAAGAAGTCCAGACCTCTGGAGAGAGCGCAGAAGAAACATCTGCAAATGAAACACGTGGACCGGATGAAACACAGGAAAACAAGACAACAGCTGAATTTGAAAATGAAACAGAAGAAGTGACTGAAACAGAGATGGTTGAAGAGACTTCAAGCGAAGAACCGACAATCGACCTGTCTGTCGCAACAAGGGAAGATATCATTTCTTACATCGAAGCAATCGGTGGAGATGAGAGTGATGTATTCTATGAATTCATCAGCAGTCTTGGAGAGTATGACTATCAGCTTGTATGGATGGCACAGTATGGCGCACAAGAGGATCAGCTTTTAGAAAGCTTCGGATTTGACTATGATGCAGCTAGTGATTTGGATGTTGCAAAGTATATCCACAAGCTGTCCGAGGAAGAACTGACTGACTTTGTAGAGTCCATGACATTTGAGCAGTATAGAAGATATCTTTCCATCAGAGAAATGATGGCAGAGATGGATGAGAAAGATTTCGCAGATGTAATTGACGAGGAAGAGTTTACTGCTGACCGTACATGGGATTATGAAAGCTATGACGCGTTTGCAGAAAGCTTGACAGGTGTATCATTACAGAGAACAGAGCAGACAATGCAGTTTTATAACACCTATGTTGATCCGTCAAAGGTTCAGGCAGGTGTGACTACCATTGACGGTCTGCTTGATTCTAATGCAGACTGGTACTCAAATGATTACATCCTGAGCTTAAACCCAGAGATGTTTAAGGAAACCGTTCCTGTCTATCATGGAGCTGACGGAAATTACTACGTTGTTTCCACTGTTCCGACATTAAATGGTGTTGAGTCTGCTGACTATCAGCCTGCAACAAGCTTCTATAACGGCGGTGTTGAGGCACAGGCATTTACCGATATTGAATATCTTGGAAACGGTGTGTACCGTATTCCAGGCAGCCGTTACCAGTATTGCTTCACGGAACAGTATGTATCCGATATGGGAACGCTGTATGGCATTTCCTTCGGACTTCGTATTCAGGTTCTTTACGGATTCATACCATCCGGTGAGATCACTATCGCAGCAGATGTAGTTTATCCTGATATGACTGAAAGATTCCTTCCGGCAAAATTAAATCTTTTGGCAGGAATTGCAACAGTAAGAGTCTTTAATGATGATTACGATGATTCTGTTGACAACTATCTTGTATCTGCATCAATCAACCGCGGAGCAAGTCTTCCAGACAGCGTGGGAAGCATGAATGACGGAAAGGTTCTGCAGTTTGTTGTTAATGATGCAAATGCAGTAGGAAGTCTGGATGTACTTATCGGATATAATGCCGCATCAAAGTACTCAATGGCAGCCGAAGTAACCACTGCGGAATTGACCGGATCAGTTTCAGCTGATGAGAGTATAAATCTTGCAGCAGAGATGTATAATGGTGCCTATTTAAAGCTCGATCAGGGAAGTGTACCGAAAAATCTTGCGGTAGGAGACAAGTTCATTTACGCCAATACTGCACTGACTATTACAGGTGTTACAGCCGCATATGATGGTCGGGGAGGTATGCATATTGGTGCAACCGAAGTTCCGACACATGATGCACAGTCTTTCTGCTTATATAACGGACTTGGTGTAGAACCACAGATCAGCTCTTGGTTTAAAACACAGTTAAATACCAATTCGGCAGACCCAGGCTATATGGTGCAGATGACTGCGGCAAATATCAGTAAACGAGCATCATACAATGGCAGTTCCGTTAACCTTGGTGGAAATAAAATCTTTGGCTACAGAACTGACGGACTTGGTTCGGTAAGCGGTACCGATGGAAAGGTTTTAAATCTGGAGGGAACTAATGTCCTTCTTTCCTGTATGCACGCATGGGGTAATGAATCAGCAAGCACACCACAGGATATCGTAGATGCGATTAGTACTTTTACAGGACGTACCCAAAAGGATTATGCAATAGACGAAGGCTTTGGACATTACCATCCAAATGTGGCACTCCAGTGTACCGATGTGCATGACGGCAGAGACGGCAACATGTATGCAACCTTTAAGGTCGTAACATCAATGCTGCAGGTTGGAGGTGTCGTGCATCCTCAGAACTATCAGTGCGCATTCGCAACAATTAGTATCGTATATCCGTCAGCACCAAAGAATGGATATTTAAAGATTCATAAGTCATCTGCAAATCCTGAGATGACAGACAAAAACAGCTGCTATAAGTTTGAAGACATTCGTTATGGAATCTTTACAGATGCGGCTTGTGTTAACAACCTTGTTGTTCTTACTCTTGATGCCAATGGATACAGCCAGCCATATGAGCTGCCAGAAGGCACTTACTATGTAAGGGAAGCAGATGCAGCTCCGGGATCAGGCTATCAGACAAACGGTACTGTTTACACGGTAAATGTAACAGCAGGAACAACAGCCGATGCTCCTGTCATGTGTGAGACAACTGACGTTCCATTAAACGACCCGTTGGGCATTCAGATAAATAAAATCAATAGCGATGGAACGACTACAGCTGACTTGTCTGGTGCTGAATATACTATTACTTATTATCCAAAGCAGTATACTAGTTTAGTAGAAATTAAAGAAGAAACTGATCCAGAGGTAAAGCCAACTGTATGGGTAATTCAGACAAAAAAACATTCAGATGGAAGCTATTATGCTTCCTTAAGAGACGAGTGTATTGTTCCAAATAGTAATAGTGCAGGTGCAGTTTTTGGAAAAAACCATACTGGAACTTACGTTATTCCACTTGGAACCATCACTGTTGAAGAAACAAAAGCACCGGCAGGCTTTACAAAAGATGGAGCTGTTGTAAGCAGTGCAAAAACTGGTGCAACGATTTCTGGGACTAATAACGTATATTTATTCCAGCTGGTTGATGAGAACTCGGCAGTATATTTAAAGAGCGGCAATGCTCTTTCAACGTCTCTGGATGATGAGACTGCCGTAACCTTAACATACGCAGAGCGTCAGATCAACGGCACTCCAAAGATGGAAAAACATGATCTTGAGCTTAATAAGAAAGCTTCTATGGGTGGAACAAACTTTACCGGTATCACCTTTGAGGTTTATTGTTTAGATGATTCTGTTATCATTGGCAATACCACTTATAAAAAGGGTGAGACAATTGAGACAGTAACCTCAGATGCCGAGGGAAATGTGACCATGATTACTCAGTATCCGATTGGTCATTATGCTGTTAGAGAAAAATCAGCAAATAATTATTACACGAATGATGGTCAAATCCATTATTTCAATGTTGTTGAGTATCAGGGTGGAGCTTTCATTCAGTATGAGACAAACATGAATGCAGTTACCTTTACAGACCGTGTTGTTCGTGGTGATCTGTCCTTCGTGAAGAAAAATTCTGACACAGGTGAAGCACTTGCTTACATTCCGTTTAGCATTACCAACAATGCAACTGGTGAAACACATTACATCTTAACTGATGCGAATGGAAACTTCACTTCCACAACCGGAAAGACCACAAATACAAATGCAAACGATGATGTTCTTTCAAAGTACGGAGAAAAGGACGTTGTTCCGCAGAGCGTAATTGATTCTCTGGCAAAGGATGCAGGACTTTGGTTTGGCATGGGCAGTGAAGGAACTATGACAGCTGCAAATGATTCTTATGGAGCATTTGTATATGGCACGTATACCATCACCGAGTTAAAGACCGAAGCAACCAGAAGCATGAAGATGTATACCAACACCTTCACAATCGACACCGACGGAAAGGTTCTTGATCTTGGAACAGTTAACAACGTTCCGATGGGAATTAAAACAACACTGGTTGATGTAAATGGAGAACATTTCACAGAACCAGTATCCTCCATTACCTTAACCGATCATGTTGCTTATAAGAATCTGGATACCGATAAGACCTATACCTTAACAGGAACTCTTTACATTAAAGATGGAGAAGTATTGACTGAGCTGATGACTCAGACAGTTGACTTTACTCCAACTGAGAAGAATGGAACACAGGATGTTGTATTTACATTTGATGCATCTGCTCTTGTTGGAAAGTCAGTAGTTGCTTTTGAAGAGCTTTCCTTGAATGGCGAGTTTTGTGCAGAGCATAAGGATAAGGACGATGAGAATCAGACAGTTACATTCCCTAGCATCCAGACAACTGCACGAGATTCAAAGACCGAGGATCATGTAGCAAATGCAACTGATTCCGTAAGTATTATTGATACTGTAACCTATTCTGGCTTGAAGGTTGGAGAAACCTATACAATCACCGGAACTTTGATGGATGCTGACACTGGCAAGGCTGTTCTGGACGATGACGGTAATGAGATTACCGCATCAAAAGAATTTGTCGCTCCGGCAAAAGATGGTAGTGTTGACATTACATTCAATTTTGTAGGTGTATCTTTAGCAGGTAAGACGATTGTCGCTTTTGAGGAAGTATACTACAAAGGCAGAAGATATGCTGTTCATGCAGATCTTTCCGATGAAGGACAGACTGTCTATGTGCCAAAGATCCGTACAAAAGCACTTGATGCCAATACTGGACTGAATCAGGTAAAAGCAGACAGCAATGCAACTGTTGTTGATACCGTAACTTACGAGAATTTACTGCCGGGTAAGAAGTATACCATGAAGGGTGTGCTGATGACTTCAGCAGGAAATGCTCTGATGGTAAACGGAAGAACCATTACTGCAAGTACCGAATTTACCCCAACAACACCAAACGGATCAGTCGATGTTACCTTTACTTTTGACGCATCTGAGATTGGTGGAAGAAAGCTCGTATTCTATGAGTATCTGGAATTAGATGGTGATACAGTTGCATCTCATACCGATATTTCAGACACCGATCAGACGATCTATGTTCCGAGTATCAAGACAACCATTATCGACTCTGAAAATGGCATCCATAATGCAGCAGCTGATAAGGAGATTACACTAATTGATACCGTTCGCTATAATGGACTAGAGGTTGGTCGTAAGTATTCTGTAACAGGAACACTTGTTGATAAGGAAACTAGAAAAGCACTTCTTGATGATGCAGGAAAAGAGATCACTGCATCGAATGAATTTACTGCTGAGAAGCCAAATGGAGCGATTGAGATTACATTCAAGTTTTCAGGTGTTTCTCTGGCAGGAAAGACCACTGTAGCATTTGAGCATATGTACACAGAGGGCAAGGAAGTAGCCGTCCATGCTGATCTTCGTGATGAGGGACAGACCGAGTACTTCCCGTCAGTACATACAACAGCAACAAGCGATGACACAAAAGATCATGTTGTCGGTGCTAACGAGACGGTTACAATCACCGATCAGGTAGCACTTAAGGCACTGAAGCTTGGCACAGAGTATACACTGAGCGGAATTTTGATGGATGCAACGACTGGAAAGCCGATTGTGATTTATGGAAATACCATTATTGCAAGAAGAACATTCACAGCCGATGCACACGAAATGACCGTTCCACTGACCTATGAGTTGAATGCTTCACAGCTTGCAGGAACTACCACAGTTGTATTTGAAAACCTTTATTCTGACGGCGCACTTCTGGCAGCACATGCTGACCTTGAGGATGCAGAGCAGACAGTATATATTCCAGAGATTCATACAACTGCAAAGGATCAGACAACAAAGATTAACCATACCGAGGCAAACAAGACAGCCACCATCATTGATACAGTTTCCTATACAAATCTGCTTCCGGGCAGAGAATATACCATAAGCGGAACACTGATGGATAAGGAAACAGGAAAGGCTGTTATGGCTAACGGCAGGGAGATTACCGCAAGCACCACCTTTACCCCGGAAAAGGCAGAGGGAAGTGTTGATGTAATCTTTACCTTTGATGCAAGTGTTGTAGCACCTAAGACAGTTGTTGCATTTGAAACCCTTACATATAAGAAGATCCAGATTGCAGTTCATGCCGAGATCACCGACAAGGATCAGACAGTTTACATTCCGAAGGTATATACCACTGCAATCGCAGATGATACAAAGGATCATGTAACAGAGGCAAAGAAGGATGTAACCATTGTTGATACTGTTTCCTATGAAGGACTTGAAGTTGACAGAGAGTACACCGTAAAGGGTGTTCTTATGAATAAGGCAACAGGAAAGGTCATCACCGTAAATGGTAAGGAAGTAACCGCAGAGAGTACATTTACAGTAAAGGCACAGAAGGGAACAGTTGATGTTACCTTTAAGTTTGACGGATCTGCATTAGAGGATACCATGATTGTTGTATTCGAAACTCTGTACACTGAAGGTAAGGAAGTCGGTATCCATGCAGAGATCGGGGATGAGGCACAGACGGTATACCTTCCAAAGATTCGTACCAATGCAAAGGATGGCATTACAAAAATTAATCACATTGAGGCACTGCCAAAGGCAAAGATCATTGATACAGTTTCCTATTCTTCCCTGTTACCGGGAAAAGAGTATACCGTAACCGGAACACTCATGAATAAGAAGATCGGAGAACCAGTCCTGATTGATGGTAAGAAGGTAACTGCAGGCACCACTTTCGTAGCTGAAAAGGCAGAAGGAAGTGTAGAAGTTGTATTCGAGTTTGACGCATCAGCAATCGCAGGAACTACAGTAGTCGCATTTGAGTCTATGGAGTACAAGGGAATCGAAGTCGCTGTTCATGCGGACATTGAGGATGAGAACCAGACCGTCTATATCCCGGATGTTCATACCACAGCAACTGCAACTGACACTGAGGATCATGTAACTGGTGCAAACAAAGAGGTAACAATTACTGATGAAGTTGCACTGACAGGATTGAAGGTTGGTAACGAGTATACTGTTAAGGGTGTTCTGATGGACAAGACGACTGGAAAAGAGCTTCTTGTTGATGAAGAACAGATCGTATCCGAGGAAACCTTTGTTGCTGATAAGGCAGGCATGACAATCACATTAACCTACACACTGGATGCTTCTAAGCTTGCAGGTACAACAACCGTTGTATTCGAAACTCTTTACACGGAAGGCAAAGAGGTCGGAAGACATCACGATCTTACCGATGAGGGCCAGACGGTTTATATTCCAGAGATCCACACCACGGCAGCCGATCAGAAGACTGAGATTAACCATACGAAGTCCGAAGAGACTGCAACCATCATTGATACCGTACATTACAGTCATCTGTTACCCGGCAAGGAGTACACCGTTAAGGGAGTGTTTATGAACAAGGAGACAGGTGAAGAGGTACTTATCGACGATAAGCCGATCACTGCCGAGACTACATTTACACCTGAGAAGTCCGAGGGAAGCGTTGATGTTATCTTTACATTCGATTCTTCACTTGTTGCTCCAAAGACTGTAGTAGCATTCGAAACCTTAGAGTATAAGGGTATCGAGATCGCAGTTCATGCTGACATTGAGGACAAGGATCAGACAGTTTATGTTCCAAAAATCAAGACAACGGCAATCGGAGAGGATACTGAGGACCACATCGAAAAGGCGAAGGAAGATGCTGTTATCGTTGATACAGTAGAATACAAGGGCTTAGAGGTTGGCCGCGAGTATGTAATGACCGGAAAGCTTGTTGATAAGGTTAACGGAGAAGTAATCACAGATGCCGAGGGCAATGATATTATCGCATGTGAAACCTTTATCGCAGAAACCGAAGAGGGAAGCATCGACATTACCTTTACCTTTGATTCTTCCGCATTAGCAGGAAAGTCACTGGTTGCTTTCGAGACTCTGTATACAGAGGAAAAGGAAGTAGCGGTACATGCCGACATCACCGATGAGGGCCAGACCGTCCATATCCCGGAGATTCATACAACCGCAACAGATAAAGTAACCGGCGATCATGACGGTGTTGTTGCAAAGGAAACTACAGTACTGGATGAAGTATTCTACACGAACCTGATTCCTGGCAAGGAGTATACCGTAAGCGGCAAACTTATGGTTAAGGAAACAGGCGAGCCGTTAACAGTTGACGGAAAGGAAGTAACGGCAGAAAAGACCTTCGTTGCCGAAGAAGTAGACGGAAGCATCATTCTTGAGTTCACATTTGATTCTTCTGCACTGGCAGGAAAGAAGATCGTTGCTTTCGAGGATGTCATTTATGAGGGAATCTCCATTGGAACCCATGAAGATCTGACAGATGAGGATCAGACAATCTCTTATCCGGAGATTCACACAACAGCAGTAAATGGTACTGACGGTTCAAAGACCATGGTACTGGGAACAAATGTAACTTTAGTGGATACCGTAACATACAAGGGTCTGACGGCGGGAAAGACCTATGTGGTAAAGGGAACCATTATGGATAAGGCAAGCGGAGAGCCGATTGGTGTAACCGCAGAAACTACCTTTACAGCTGAGGCAGCAGATGGAAGTGTAGAAGTAACCTTCACATTTGATACCACAAAGCTGCAGGGAAAGACACTGGTAGTCTTTGAGAAACTGTATGACACACAGAGTAACCAAATCGTTGATCACAGTGATCTTACAGATGAGGATCAGACGGTAAGCGTACCGGTACAGCTGGTGATTCCACCAGTAGTAACAGGAGATGATTCGAGTCCGATGCCGTATGTACTGAGCCTGTTGGCAGCACTGGTAGCAGCAGTAGCAGTAGCGACGGTACTGGTAAGAAGAAAGAGAAAACATGCATAAAGCCTGAAAAAAATATATCCACGAGACAAAACACAGGCAGCCCCGGCCCCAAACCGGGGCTGTAATTAAATAGTGAATGTGTAAAGTGAGGATTATAAAAAAATATTGGCAGCTGTTATTATAATTGCACCGGGCTAGTAATGGCGAATATTGTTAGTTTAAACGTCGAAATGTTGAATCTGCGGGAAAGGAGCTTTGGATACATTTATGAAAAAGAAGAAAATCAGAATCAGCACCGTGTTGCTTCTTGTGCTTTTATTTGTTTTGCTTTTTGTGGTAGCGGGGGCTGGATGGAAGCTGTATCGCTACTATGCAGATTACTCAAAAGATCGTGACTTATATTCTGATCTTCGCGATGAGGTTATAAAATCGGAAGAAAAAGAAAACGAAGCAGAAGAAACAACAAAAGATTATTTGAAAACAACTGAGGAATATTTGGAGAATGGGGGTATCGCCATTGGATTCCGTATATTATCAGATGAGATAATACGTAATGTTAACTGGAGTG
>JABLTR010002591.1_pt1 | contig 30205 bp, 31 predicted proteins | sample 7160071 | NCBI WGS metagenome assembly JABLTR01 (sample SAMN14651230, study PRJNA627086) | human gut metagenome | isolation source: feces | host: Homo sapiens | reverse complement strand
GCCAGCACGGCGGCCACCAGGGACAGGCCCAGCGTGAACCACTCCACGGCCTCGTACACCCTGGGGTGGCGCTCCCGTAAGCGCTTCCACATCTTGTTCCCTCCTCACGCTTCATACCGCCATGCGGCTGCGCACGATCTTCTCCGCAACCAGGTCGGTTTCGTAGCCCTTACGCTTGGGGCTGACCATGATTGCCTCCACGCCCACCATCTGGGCCCACGCAACGCCGCCCCCGCGGCTGCGGAAGCCAAGCTCCCGGTCCAGATCAGCCGGCGACATAACGCCCCCGTAGATCTCCCGGAGCTCCCGCTTTTTCTGGGCGATCTGTTTGCCCAGCAGGCTCTTGGCCGTCAAGTCTTTTCCCTTTTCAGCCAGGGGCTTTCCAAGGGGTCTCACTTTCGGCATGATTGATCCTCCTCTCCACAGTACACTGCCAACTCCAGTGCGATATGTTCTCTTATCCCACCCAGCTGTCCAGGCCGCACGCGATGGCGAACACGGTCAGCATGGTCACCGCCGCCTTCACATTCTCTACACACCAACGGCGCCGCTGCTGCAGGGTCATGGACTCAAACTCTCTCTTTGTCATGCGCTATCCTCCCTTCTATCTGTCACTCTCCGCGCTCACAGAAGCGCAGTTCCATACCGCACTGAATCAGCTCCTTCAGATCTTCCACGATGGCGTCGAACTCCGGCCGCTCCTCCTCGTCAATGCGGCCGTCCTCGGCGATCTCCAGCAGCCGCTCCACCGAGTGGTTATTGAAAAACCGGGTCAGGCGGTTGAACAGCCGCACCACAGCCTCCATCAGGCTTCTGGGGTGGATGATCGGGATGATGCTGGAGGCCAGCTCGTCATACAGATTGACGTGCTGCACGGCCAGCCGCTGGGCGTTATAGCAGATCACCATGCGGGACACGACACGATTGGGCGGGATGCGCTGGCCCGTTTCATAGGCGCGTACGCTTTCCACGCTGATTCCCAGCTGCTCGGCAGCCGCTTCCTGGGTGATACCGGCATTCCGTCGGGCGGTTTTATAGATGTTCATGGTTTCCTCCAGCATGGGAACTCCCTCCTTTCTGGGGTAAAATGGTATCAGGCGGAGGTGCGGCCAGGGGGTTCCCGGCCCAGCAGCTGGTCGGCGGTGCAGCCAAACAGGTCGGCCAGGGCAATCAGGTGTCTCACAGAGATCCTTTTGATTCCCAGTTCCCAGTGCGCCACAGAGGACTTCGCCACTCCGATCGCGTCGGCCAGCTCCTGCTGGGTCAGGCCCTTCTCATCCCGGAACTTCCGGAGCATCAGGTTATATTCCATCCGGTACACCCCCTCTCTTTTTTGTGTTGATTGCTATTAGCAAACGTGATAGAATAAATTGATATTTTATCGGGAGGACTTGGATACGTGGATATGTTGAGTAACGTTCAAGTCCAGCTTTTATCTTGGCTCAAGACCTGTCAGCGGCCTATCTCTATCGCAGAAATGCAAGACTTACAGGTTCCCGCATTTTCAGAACAACGGGTCAATTTACTAAGAAAAACAGGATATCTTTCTTTTGAATACGTTGTTTATTGTGGAGAACTGGTAGGTGGTTACATCGTCAGCGACAAAGGAAAGGCGTACCTAGAGCATCTGGAACAGCTTCGTCAGGATCACGCCCAGCAACGCGCCGATATACGAACCAATCACAAGATTACGGTATTTGCTTCGATAATAGGCGCGGTCGCCGGCTCTCTCCTGACGCTCCTGATTGAGCACTTTGGCGAGATCGTTCAGCTGGTACAATCTGTGTTTCGCTAAGTTTTCTTGGTACAAGGACCAGAATGTTTCAAACTGACTGATATCGGCTCCGGTCTCCGTTTCGGGAATCAGACCGCTATCAATGGCCGCCAGAACGGCGAGCCCTTTATCCGAAACCGTCAATCGCCTGGGATCTGTCACCTCTATCCCCCCTCTCGTTCTTGCCTTTTCGTTTGCTGTGAGTAAATCATAAATCCGCAATTGCGGATTGTCAATAAATATTTGTGCGCGTTTTCCAATTTATACGCAATTGCCAATTTCTTTTTATATAGGAGTGATGTCGCTTGGATGCCACGACTTTTGTGCAAAACATCAAATACCACTGTGCAAAGAAGGGCATTAAGCCAACAAACGCCTGCAAAGAAAGTGGTGTTGGTGGGAGCTTTATCAATGATATTGAGCGAGGGAGAACCCCTTCTGTTACTAAGGTACAGATGTTAGCTGACTATCTCGGCGTCACTACCAGCGAACTTTTAGGCGAAAAAATAGAGCCCGGCACAAATGCCGGGCCCCCGTCAGAGAATGAGTTGGTTTTTAGATCGCTTCCTCCAGATCTACAGGAGGAGGCGCTGCGCTACATGCGATATCTGGCGCAGACTGCTGCGAAACCGCAGCAAGAACAGACGCAATCTGTTGAGGAGTGAGCAGGCGCTCCAACACCCTAAACTCTTGGATACGGTTCTCTGCTTGCTGGTCCATGACATCGCTCCTCTCTGATCTATGTTTGACATTATAGTACGTTTGTTCTATAATTGCAATAGACTTGACTTAAAATAAAATCCTAAGGCCAGGTGATTTATTATGCCAAGATGTCCACAATGCGGGAAAGAGTCAAAATCACTATATATTACCTCATCTGGTGTTTGTGTAGAGTGCAATCGATTGAATTATCAAAAAAAGGAAGAAAAAGAAAAGGCTACCTCGGAGCCTGTCATTCAAGAACCTTTCGAGGAAGTCTATTTAAAGTGCCTGCAAGAATCCAAAATTTTGAATATCCCCACAAACGGGTTTACAACAGACGAACTACACAAACTGGTGACCGTGCAAATCGCCAAATTCCTGAAAAATACTTTCTACTTGCTTATCTTGATTTTGGTGGTAATTCCTATCATCAATATCATCATTTAACGAGATGAAAAACTTTGTGTCCGATTTGAACATACTGGGGGTCTTTACATGAACCGAAAAGTCTCTCTCTCTGCTTTTCTGATTATCTCACTTCTTTCCCTTAGTTCTTGTGGAAATGGCTCCTCCTCCTCGACCCCAAAAATTACAAATGTAGAGAATCAGTCCATATCTATCACTTGGGATTCCTGGGACGGTAGCGCAAAAGAAATTTCTACTATCACGCGGGATGGCACCTATAGCGGGGAAATGATTGACGGAATTCCGAATGGTCTGGGATCTTTCTCTTCGACAAATAGCGCAGGAATAACATGGACATACACTGGCGGATTCTCAGATGGGAAATTTAATGGATATGGAAAAACTGTCTGGGAGGAAACTGGAGAGATAGAAGAAGGAACTTATATTAACGGCGTATTTACCCCAAATACGTATGAGCTATTTAATACACTTTCTTCCAGGCTGTTTGTTCCATATAGTTTTTCAGACAAAAATGCATCATTTATCCAGGATAATCTTGATATCTTCCCCGCAAGCACTGCTGAGTCGAAGGAGAAAGCTTTGACCTTTATCAATGCAGATCTTTCTTATCCCATGATGACGAAAACTTTAGAGGGGTTGGAGGGACAGTTGTATCAATGCCCGGAAGCTCTTGCCACGCAGGTTTTTCAAGAATCGCTCTACGGGCATGCTGTTACCAGCTTAGTCGCATATGATGAAAACCACAACTACTATGTTATCCTATACGATGGGGAGCTTCCTGATCTATACGACAATACCTTAATTAGCTTTGTTGGTCTTCCAATCTCTTACTCCGGTTACGATAACGTAAGTGGGGGTACCACAACAGTAATTGTGTTAATTGGTTCGTCTGTTCAGGTAGAAAGCTAATCTTATCAATAGAATTTTACATGATAGAAGGTAAAAAGAAGCCGCCCCTCCCGGGCGGCTTCTCAAAACCCAACATATAGAACATTTGTTTTGTGAGGGAGGCCAATGAAGTACATCAGAAAAACCGCCCGCTATAACGGAAAGAAATACGAGGCCACCGGGAAAACGGAGCTGGAAGCCCTCACAAAGCTGGCCGAGAAACTTGCGGCCGTAAAGCGCGGTGAGGAGCTGATCTCGGGGTCTATGACCGTAGATGCCTGGTATGCTCAGTGGAAGGCCACCTACAAAGATCCAAAGGGGCTGACATCCAAGAGCCTGGGCATGTATGACGAGAAATATAACAAGTACATTAAGCCCGTCATTGGCCGGCTGCGGCTCCAGGATGTACGGGACACGCACCTCCAAGGGATCCTCAATAAACAGGCCGGGATGAGTCTGTCCCATGTCGAGAAGGTGCGGCGGGTGCTGCGGGAGATGTTTTCCAGGGCACGCAAGTCCCGGCTCATCCCCTATGATCCCTCAGAGGATCTGGAGCTGCCGGCCGTGACAGAGGGAAAGCACCGATCCATCACAGAGGAAGAACGAAAACTGATCCTGGATGTCGCGGAATATCACCCGTCTGGGCTTTGGATCCTCACCCTCCTATACACCGGGATGCGCCCCGGGGAGGCCGCCGCGCTGAACTGGCGGGATGTGGACTTTAAAAACAACATGATCCACATTCACGCCGCCCTGGAAAGCGGCTCAAACCGTCTCAAAGCGCCCAAGACGGAGGCAGGGCTCCGGGATATCCCCATACACTCAGACCTCCTGTGGCGGCTCCAGGAGGCCAAAGGGAAACCGTTCGACCCTGTTTTCAAGACCGAGCGCGGAAATCGGCAAAACAGCGGGTCCATTTCCCGGCTCTGGAAGGCATTTAAACGGGAAATGGATATCCGGGCCGGGGCGAAGGTCAAGCGCAATAAGATCGAAGAATCCAAGCTGGCCCCAGACCTCACTATGTACTGTTTGCGGCATACCTTTGCCACTGACTGCGCCAGGGCCGGAGTCCCGTTGGAGACGGTGCGGTGGCTCATGGGCCATGCCGATATCTCTACCACGGCAAACATCTACCAGCACCGGGATGACACCACCCTGCGGGCAGGAATGGCCCTTCTGGATGGGTCCGGTGGAAAAGATGGTGGAAAAGAGCAGGAGGAAAACGCGCAATCCATTGGGGCTCAGTCGGTTTGAGATTTTTCTTGGCCTGGTTCCCAAGCTGAACACGGGGGTTCGATTCCCCTCACCTGCTCCAACGTCGCCGCGGACACCATATCGTTCGCGGCGACTTTTTTATAAAAGTCACCGCTCACTCATTTTGTCGCGTCTCCTCTCCAAATCACAACCGCTCCCGCTGGGTTGTGATTTGGTTATGGGTGCAAACCTGGCAGCTGTGCCATCTATACTGTCTCGATGTGCCAAAAGGAAAGACACGGCTTTCGTCGTGTCTTTCCTTTTTGGCTTTGCGCGAAATGGATGACTTGCCGGGGCCAGCGCAGCGGCCCCGGCACGATTTTTATTCTTCCTACATTATAATATAGAAATGGAAAGAAAACGGGAGTCATTGACTTTCCCCGCTCCTGTGAATATAATAGCCACAGGTCCCAAAGACTAAACCCAACTATCAATACAAGGGAGGCACCTAATATGAAGTTCTATCTCTGTGAGCATTGCGGCAACATCATCACCTTTGTGGAGTCCAAGGGTGTGCCTGTTATGTGCTGCGGCCAGAAAATGACCGAGCTTGTTCCCGGCACCACCGACGCCGCCGCGGAAAAGCACGTGCCCGTGGTCGCCGTTGAAAACGGCCAGGTCACCGTCACCGTGGGCTCTGTGGAGCACCCCATGCTGCCTCAGCACTATATTCAGTGGATCGCCCTGGAGACCAAGCAGGGCTGCCAGCTGAAGTATCTGGCCCCCGAGCAGGCCCCCAAGGCCGTGTTCGCCCTGACTCAGGACGACGAGGTCGTGGCCGCCTACGCCTACTGCAACCTGCACGGTCTGTGGAAGGCCTGATTGCCCTTTCAACGCAAAAAAACACGCCGGAATTCCGGCGTGTTTTTTTATTCTTCTGTTTTCTCTGCCTTGGGGGCGTTCAGGCGGCGCTTCACATCCCGCTTGAGCAGGGCATACAGCACCGAGGCCACCGGCACACTGAGCAGCACGCCCAGCAGACCAAACAGGCCGCCGCCCACCGTCACTGCGGTGAGCACCCAGATGCCGGGCAGACCGATGGAAGTGCCCACCACACGGGGGTAGATCACGTTGCCCTCGATCTGCTGCAGGATGCCCAGGAAGATGAGGAACACCAGCGCCCGCACCGGGGAGACCATGACCAGCAGGAAGGCGGACAGGATGGCGCCCACATAGGCGCCCATCACGGGGATCAGAGCGGAAACGCCCACGATGACGCCGATGAGGGCGGCGTAGTCAGCCTGAATGAAGAAGGTGCCCAGGGCACACAGTCCGCCCAGAATGCAGGCCTCAATGAGCTGGCCCAGCACGAAGTTGGTAAAGATCTCTCCAGTGAGCCGGATGACTTCACTGACAGGTCCCACAAACCGGGCAGGCAGGTAGGCCCGCAGCAACTGTCTCCCCTGCCCCAGCAGCTTCTCCTGGCCGGCCAGCATATAGATGGAGAACACCACCGCCAGCACCAGGGTCACCAGCATGGAGATGATGCTGCCCGTCACCGCCATGATCTGGGTGGCGGCGGTAGACACGCTGCTGAGCACACCATTTAAAATATCCCGCAGGTAGGTGCTCAGCTTGGACAGGTCCAGGCTCTTCAAATCCAGATAGCCCGCCACCTGGTCCAGCAGCTTTTGCAGGTTCTCCACGTAGCCGCTGACGCTGCCGGCAAACAGGCGGATGCTCTCCATCACCTGGGGCAGCACAAAGGAAAACAGGGCCACGATGATGACGATCATCAGCACATAGGAGGTCAGCACCGCCAAGGGCCGCCCCAGCTTGCGGAAGCGGGGGGCCAGGCGTCTCTCATATTGCCGAAGGAAAAAGGCGCAGGGGCGGTTGAGCACAAAGGCGATGGCAAAGCCGATGAACAGCGGCTTCATGCTGCTGGCCAGGGCAGCGCCCACAGCCATGATCTGGTCAAATTTCACCAGCGCAAGCACCAGCAGCACCGTATAGGTAATGATGGCCAATGCGCTGCGCATCCAATTTTTAGGCATAAAAAACTCCTCTTCCGTACCTTCGTACAGCAGTATCCAAAAGGTGCTACCACTATACCACGCCCACCTGATCCCGTCAACCACGTCTCCCCTGCCCCGGCGCAGGACTAAAACGCTGATATTTGGGCAATCCTTTCCTTATCTTTCGGATTTCTTTCTTTTTTCCTCAATTATGGTTTGACATCCAGACAGTTTTCCCCTAGAATGGAGGGAAGGCGCGGCCACTGTACCGCGTCACATCAATAGAGAGAGAGGGATCCCCATGGACAAATCCAACGCGGATCGTGCGGTCCGCAGCAATCCCGCCGCTCTTTTGCCCATTCTGGTTTTTCTGGCCCTGTATTTGGGCTTTGGACTGCTGTTCCAGTATGGCTTGGGCATTGAGGAGGGATTTTATCAGACTCCCGCCATTGTCATCTTCCTGATCGCCCTGGCGGTGGCCTGCTTCCAGAACCGGAAGCTGGACTTCAACGCCAAGCTGAAGGTCATGGCCAACGGAGTGGCCGACGAAAATATCCTGACCATGTGCCTGGTCTTCCTGGCCGCGGGCGCGTTTTCCGGCGCCATCTCCGCCGCCGGCGGCGCGGACAGCACCGTCTACCTGTTCCTCACCTTCCTGCCCAGCAACTTTGCCGTGGCCGGTCTGTTCCTCATCGCCTGCTTCGTGTCCATCTCCATGGGCACCTCGGTGGGTACCATCTCCGCTCTGGCCCCCTTCGCCGTGTCCATGAGCCAGGCCACCGGCTTTGACGTGGTGCTGTGCATCGCCGCGGTGGCCTGCGGCGCCATGTTCGGTGACAACCTGTCCATGATCTCGGACACCACCATCGCTGCCGTGCGCACCCAGGGCTGTGAGATGAAGGACAAGTTCCGCATGAACTTCCTCATCGTCCTCCCCGCCGCCATCATCACCCTGGTGCTGTTCATCGTCCTCACCTGGGGCGGAAGCGGCCAGGTCACCCTGGAGTCCTACAGCCTGTGGAAGGTGCTGCCCTACCTGGTGGTGCTGGTGGGCGCGGTTCTGGGCGTGAATGTGTTCTTGATCCTGATGATCGGCACTGTCCTCAGCCTCATCGTGGGCATTGCCTCCGGCGCCTTCCCCTGGACCCAGATGTTCTCCGTCATGGGCGACGGAGTCAAAGCCATGTATGACATCACCGTCATCTCCATCATCGTGGCCTGCATCGGCGCTCTGGTAAAGGAGTACGGCGGCATCCAGTGGCTCATCGAGTTCATCCGCCGCCGGGTCAAGACCCGCAAGGGCGCCCAGCTGGGCATCGCCGGTCTGGTGGCCGCTGTAGACGTGGCCACCGCCAACAACACGGTTGCCATCGTCATGTCCGGCTCCATCGCCAAGGAGATCAGCCAGGAGTACGACATCGACCCCCGCCGCACTGCCTCCCTGCTGGACATCTTCGCCTCGGTGATGCAGGGCATCATCCCCTTCGGCGCACAGCTGCTCTATGCCGCTGCCGGTGCAGGCGTCACCGCCCTGGAGATCATGCCTTACATGTTCTACTGCTATCTCATGGCCATTTCCGCCATTGTGTTCATCCTGTTTTTCTCTGACCGGGATCGAACGAAGGCGTCTTAACCTCATATCCGTCTGGTACATAGGGGCCGATCCAACCCATCGGCCCCTATTTTCATTTTCAAACCGCCCAAAAAGGAGGCCTTTCTATGAATATTTCCGCCCTGGTCCAGGAGCAGCAGACCTATTTCCGCTCCGGCGCCACCCTGCCCCCCGCCCAGCGCCGCAAAGCGCTCCAGGCCCTGCTGGCCGAGCTGGACCGCCGGGAGCCCCAGCTGCTCCAGGCCCTGAAGCAAGACCTGAACAAGGCCCCCTTTGAAGGCTATATGACCGAGCTGGGAATGATCAAAGAGGAGCTGCACTTTCACCTGCGCCATCTGGATGGCTGGTGCAAACCCCGTCGGGTGCCCACTCCCATCTCCCAGTTCCCCGCCCGCTCCATCCGCCAGCCCGAGCCCTACGGCGTGACTCTGGTCATGGCCCCCTGGAACTATCCCCTGCAGCTCTCCCTGGTGCCCATGATCGGGGCCCTGTCCGCGGGTAACTGCGTCATTTTAAAACCCTCCGCCTACGCCCCCGCCTGTTCCCAGGCCCTGGCCGAGCTCATTGCCGCATGCCTCCCCCGGGAGCTGGTGGCCGTGGTGGAGGGTGGCCGGGCGGAAAACCAGGCTCTGCTGGAGCAGCCCTTTGACTTCATCTTCTTCACCGGCAGCCCCGCTGTGGGCCGCCACGTCATGGAGATGGCCGCCCGCAACCTCACCCCTGTGGTGCTGGAGCTGGGTGGCAAGAGCCCGGTGATCGTCACCGCCGACGCCGACCTGCCCCTGGCCGCCCGGCGCATCGCCTTCGGCAAGCTGCTCAACGCCGGACAGACCTGCGTGGCCCCGGACTACGTTCTGGTGGACCGGCAGGTAAAGGACCGGCTGTGCAGCCTTCTGCAGGAAGCTGTCATCGGGTTCTTGGGGGAAACGCCCCTGGACCACCCCGATTACCCCCGCATCATCAATGAAAAACATTTCCACCGCCTGGAGGGGCTGCTCTCCGGAGGCCGCATTCTCTGGGGCGGCCAGCAGAAGGACGGGCGCATCGCCCCCACCCTCATGGACGAGATCGCCCCCGGGGCCGCCGTCATGGAGGAGGAGATTTTCGGGCCCATCCTGCCCATTCTCCCCTACGACACCCTGGAGGAAGCCATGGACTTTGTCCGCAGCCGCCCCAAGCCTCTGGCCCTCTACCTGTTCACCCGGGACAAGCAGGTCCAGCGGCGGGTGCTGTCCACCCTGCCCTTTGGCGGCGGCTGTGTCAACGACACCATCGTCCATCTCACCTCCCCCCACCTGCCCTTCGGCGGAGTGGGCAACAGCGGCATGGGCTCCTATCACGGAAAGGCCAGCTTCGACACCTTCTCCCATTATAAAAGTATTCTCATTCGGGGCGGCCATCCCGACCTGCCCCTGCGCTACCACCCCTACAGCGAGAAAAAGCTGGGCTGGCTGCGGAAATTTTTGGGTTGAAAATTTTTTTGAAATTTTTTCTCGGGAAAGAAGGAATCCCGTCTTCCGCTGCGTATATAAGTATGTAGGAATTTGCAGACTGCCGGGGAAGGAGGCCGGGATGACGCCAAGAGAGCTTCGTGAACAGCTGGAGGAGCGCACCCTCTCCCCCTACGCCTGCCAGTCCCGGAACACCCGGGGCCGGAAGCGCAAGGAAGAGGAATGTCCCATCCGCACCTGCTTCCAGCGGGACACCGACCGCATTGTGTACAGCAAGGCCTTTCGCCGCCTGAAGCACAAGACCCAGGTGTTTCTCCAGCCCGAGGGGGACCACTACCGAACCCGCATGACCCACACCCTGGAGGTCAGCCGCATCGCCCGCACCATCGCCCGGGCTCTGGCCCTCAACGAAGATCTCACCGAGGCCATCGCCCTGGGCCACGATCTGGGCCACACCCCCTTCGGCCACGCCGGAGAGCGGCTGCTCAGCTCCCTCATGCCCGGGGGCTTTGCCCACTACCAGCAGTCCCTGCGGGTGGTGGACCGGCTGGAGAAGGATGGCGAGGGGCTCAACCTCACCTGGGAGGTGCGAAACGGCATCCTCTGCCACACCAAGGGACAGCAGGCCGCCACTTTGGAGGGACAGGTGGTCCGCCTGGCTGACCAGATCGCCTACATCAACCACGACATTGAGGACGCCCTGCGGGGCGGGGTCATCTACCCCATGGACATTCCCCTGGCCATCTCCTCTACCCTGGGCTTTACCCACGGGGAGCGCATCACCGCCCTGGTCACCGACGTCATCGACGCCAGCCGGGACCAGGACCACATCTGCCAGTCCCCCCAGGTAGGCGAGGCCATGGCCGCCCTGCGGGAGTTCATGTTTGAAAGCGTGTACACCAATCCCCTGGCCAAGGGCGAGGAGAGCAAGGCTCAGGACATGCTGCGCCGTCTCTTTGAGCACTACCGCCAGGACCCCGACCAGCTGCCTCCCGATTTTCAGGAGATCCGGGTGGAGGAAGGGGTGGACCGGGCGGTGTGCGACTACATCGCCGGCATGACTGATCCCTTTGCCATCGAGCAGTTTACCAAGCTGTTCATCCCCATGTCCTGGAGCGTGAAATAGCGTAAACTGCCCGACAGGTCTTTTCCTTTACACTTCTTCTTGGATAAAGACCACACCCTTTGGTCAACAATACTTTTACGGAAAGGAGGAGGATTTTTATGCCCTGGCCGCCCCAATTTTTGGACGAGCTGTTGGCCCGCACCGATCTGGTGGACCTGGTGTCCGAGTCGGTCCGGCTGACCAAAAAGGGAAACAGCTACTGGGGCTGCTGCCCCTTTCACAGCGAAAAAACTCCCTCCTTCCACGTGGTCCCAGACCGGCAGATCTACAAGTGCTTCGGCTGCGGCAAGGGCGGCGGGGCCATCAACTTCGTCATGGAGTTGGAGAATCTTCCCTTCCGGGACGCGGTGGCCGTGCTGGCCAAGCGGGCGGGCATGCCCATGCCTGAGTCTGGGGGCTCCCCGGGCGGAAGGGAACGTCGGGAACGGCTGCTCACCATCAACAAGCAGGCTGCCCGGGCCTTTCACAAGTGGCTCTACCAGCCCCAGGGGGCCCACGGCCTGGACTATCTCCGCCGACGTGGCCTGTCTCAGGGCACCCTCACCCGGTTTGGCCTGGGCTTTGCCCCGGACAGCTGGGACGCCCTCATCCGGGAGCTGGGCGAGCAGGGCTACGAAAAGCGGGACCTGCTGGACGCCGGGCTGGCGGTGAGCAACAAGGACGGCCGCATTTACGACCGCTTCCGCAACCGGGTAATGTTTCCCATCATCGACGTGCGGGGGGACGTCATCGGCTTTGGCGGGCGGGTCATGGATGACTCCACCCCCAAGTACCTCAACTCCCCTGACACCCCGGTGTACAACAAAAGCCGCAACATTTTTGCCTTAAATGTGGCCAAAAAGTCCAAGGCGGGCCGGGTGATCCTTACCGAAGGGTATATGGACACCATCGCCCTGCACCAGGCGGGCTTTGACAGCGCGGTGGCCTCTCTGGGCACCGCCCTCACCCCCGAGCATGCCCAGCTCCTCTCCCGCTACTTCCCCCAGGCCATCATCGCCTACGACGGGGACGGCGCGGGCGTCTCCGCCGCCCAGCGGGCCATTCCCCTGCTGGAAAAGGCGGGGCTGAAGGTGCGGGTGCTGCGCATCCAGGGGGCCAAGGACCCGGACGAGTTTATCAAGACCTACGGTCGGGAGGCCTTCGCCCGATTGCTGGACCAGAGCGAGAACCAGGTAGACTATCGCCTGGACCAGCTAAGGCAGAAGTTTGACCTGAACGACGACGCCCAAAAGGTGGCCTTCCTGCAGGAGGCCGCCCGGCTGCTGTCCACCCTGCCCAGTCCCGTGGAACGGGAGATCTACGGCGGCCACGCCGCCCAGACTGCGGGCATCACCCCCGAGGCCATGGCCCAGGAGGTCAAGAAAGCCTTTCAGCAGCGGGTGCGGAAAGAGACTAAGAAGAAGGAGCGTCAGGACCTGACCCCGGCCATGCAGCTGCAGCCCAAGCAGCGGGGCCTGCGGTATGAGAATATCCGCTCCGCCCGGGCGGAGGAGGGCGTCATCCGTCTGCTGCTGCTGGACAGCGGTCTGTACCGGGATATGCAGGGCCTGGAGGAGAAAGAGTTCTCCTCTCCCCTGCTGGGCCGTGCCTACGGCCTTTTGATGCAGCGGGCCCGGGAGGGCCATTCCACTCACCTGGCCTCTCTGGCCGGGGATTTTACCGGCGAGGAGATGGACCACCTGGCCTATGTGGCCGGGCAGCCCCAATCCATAGCCAACAGCCGCCAGTCTCTGGCGGATTACATATCCGTCATCCGCACAGAAGCAATCAAGCGGGGCGCAGCGGATGACCGGGAGCTGTTGTTAGCCGCCCAAAAGAAGAATTTAGAGAAGAAAGCATATATGGAGGAGAAACCATGAGTACCAAAAAGAAAGACACTGCCACCGAAACCAATCAGGACCGCCCTGTGATGATCCTGGAGAAGAAGGGCCGGGGCAAAGCCCCCAGCGCCGAGGTCCAGGCCCGCATGGAAGCGGGTAAGGTCGAGGTCATGAAGGTGGTCGAAGGCGTTCCCGGCGCGGAAAAGCTGGCCGAACTCATCGAGCGGGGCAAGAAGAAGGGAAATCTCTCCTCCACCGAGCTGATGGATGTACTGGAGGACATGGATCTGGAGTCCGAACAGATGGACAAGATCTATGACGTGCTGGAGAACCTGGGCATCGACACCGTGGGTGAGGACTACATCCCCGACCTGCCCGACGACGCCGATCCTCCCCTGGAGGCCATGGAGGAGATCAGCGAGGAGGAGATCGTGGACCCCAACACCATGGTGGACTCCTTCGGCACCGATGACCCCGTGCGTATGTACCTGAAGGAGATCGGCAAGGTGAACCTCCTCTCCTCCGATGAGGAGATCGACCTGGCCCAGGCCATGGGCGCCGGAGCCGAGGCAAAGGCTCAGCTGGAGGAGCTGCAGGCCACCGGAGAGGAGATCCCCCAGGAAGTGATGACCGAGCTGAACCGGGCCATCAAGAAGGGCGAGCGGGCCAAGCAGCGTCTGGCCGAGGCCAACCTGCGTCTGGTGGTCTCCATTGCCAAGCGCTACGTGGGCCGCGGCATGCAGTTCCTGGACCTCATCCAGGAGGGCAACCTGGGCCTCATCAAGGCGGTGGAGAAGTTTGACTACACCAAGGGCTATAAGTTCTCCACCTACGCCACCTGGTGGATTCGTCAGGCCATCACCCGCGCCATTGCCGACCAGGCCCGTACCATCCGTATCCCCGTGCACATGGTGGAGACCATCAACAAGGTCATCCGCGTCTCCCGTCAGCTGCTCCAGGAGCTGGGCCACGATCCCACCCCCGAGGAGATCGCCGAGGAGATGTCCATGCCCGTGGAGCGTGTGCGGGAGATCCTGAAGATCGCCCAGGAGCCCGTCTCCCTTGAAACCCCCATCGGCGAGGAGGAGGACAGCCATCTGGGCGACTTCATCCCCGACGAGGACGCCTCCGAACCCGCCGAGGCCGCTTCCTTCACCCTGCTGAAGGAGCAGCTGGTGGAGGTGCTGTCCACCCTGACCCCCAGAGAGGAGAAGGTGCTGAAGCTGCGCTTCGGCATTGAGGACGGCCGCACCCGCACCCTGGAGGAAGTGGGCAAGGAGTTCAACGTCACCCGCGAGCGTATCCGCCAGATCGAGGCCAAGGCCCTGCGGAAGCTGCGTCACCCCTCCCGCTCCAAGAAGCTGCGGGACTTCCTGAACTAATGAAAAAATCCGCCAGGTGAAATCACCTGGCGGATTTTTTATCCTTCTTTTTGTTCCTTCCGGAAAAACTGGTACACCGATTGGGCGGTGTTCTTGGGCACCACCCGCTCCAGCTCCTCTAAGGGGGCCTGGCGGATGGCTTTCACTGACTTAAAGGCTTTCAGCAGCTCCTTGCGCCGCTTCTCCCCTACCCCGGGGATCTGGTCCAGCACCGAGCCCTGGACCCGGGCCTTGCGCTGTTGGCGGTTGAACTCGATGGCAAAGCGGTGGGTCTCCTCCTGGATCTGCCCAATGAGGGCAAACACCGCGGGGATGGCCTGGATTCCGATCTCCCGCCCGTCGGGATGCACCAGGGCCCGGGTGCGGTGGCGGTCGTCCTTCACCATGCCGAAGGCGGGGATGTTCAGAGAGAATTCCTCCAGCACCCGCCGGGCCACCCGCACGTGGTTCTCGCCGCCGTCGATGAGCAGCAGGTCGGGCCGCTGGTCAAACTTCTCGTCTCCGTCCAGATAGCGGCGGAACCGCCGGGTGAGGACCTGCTCCATGGAGGCGTAGTCGTCCGGCCCCGCCATATCCTTCAGCTTGAAGTGGCGGTAGTCCCGCTTCAGGGGGCGGCCGTTTTCAAAGACCACCATGGAGGCCACGATGTCATCCGAACCAGTGTTGGAGATGTCGTAGGACTCGATGCGCTTGGGAGCGCCATCCAAGGCCAGCATCTTTCCCAGAGCTTCCAGCAGCTTATTCTGCCGCTCCTCCCGGGTGGTGGCCCGCTCTACCTCCTCCACGGCGTTGTGGTTGGCCAGGCGGATGAGGTCAGCCTTGGCCCCACGCTGGGGGGTGACCAGCTCCACCCGGTAGCCCACCTGCTCGGACAGCATCCGCATGAGGGGCACCTGGTCGGACAGCTCGCAGGGCAGCAAAATGTGCTTGGGCAGGCGGGTGCGTCCGGCGTAGTACTCCCGTACAAGGGCGGAGATCGCCTCCCCTTCCTCCTCCATGGGACTCTCGATGAGGTCCATGTCCTTGGCCGCCAGCTCGCCGTCTACGTAGTGCAGCACCACAAAGCAGCTCTTGGCCGCGCCCCGGAAGTAGCCCACCACGTCGGTGTCCGCCAGGGACCCGGCCACCACCTTCTGCCGCTCGCCCAGCAATTGGATGGCCTTCAGGCGGTCTCGGATCTGGGCCGCCTTTTCAAAGCGCAGGTCCTCGGCGGCCTGCTCCATCTCGGCGGTAAGGTCGGCCTTCACCTGCTTGAAGCGGCCCTCCAGCAGGGACCCCGCCTGGGCGATGGCCTCGTCGTGGCGCTCCTTGCTCATGTCGGGGCGGCAGTAGCCGTCGCACTTGCCCATGTGGAAGTTGAGACAGGGCCGCTCCTTTCCGATGTCCCGGGGAAAGCGCTTGCCGCAGGAGGGCAGGCGCAGGGCGCCCCGCAGGGCGTCGATAATGGCCTGGGTGCTGTGGCGGCTGGCATAAGGCCCAAAGTACCGTGCCCCATCGTCCGCCACCCGGTTGGCCAGGGAGAAGCGGGGATACTCCTCCCCCGACAGACGGATATAGGGATAGCCCTTGTCGTCCTTGAGCAGGATGTTGTACTTGGGCTGGTGCCGCTTGATGAGGGAGTTCTCCAGCACCAGGGCCTCAAACTCGCTGTCGGCGATGATGACATCGAAGTGGTCAATTTGAGCGACCATGTTCCGGGTCTTTTCCGTGTGGGAGGCGGAATCCTGGAAATACTGGCTCACCCGGTTTTTCAGGGCCTTGGCCTTGCCCACATAGATGACCTGGCTCTGGGCGTCCTGCATGATATAGACGCCGGGCTTCAAAGGAAGGGCGTGGGCCTTCTCCTTCAACTCCTGAAAGGTCATGGCTCAGTCCTGTTCCAGGTCCTGGGGCATTTCAAGGGTAAAGCGTCCCAGCTTGCCACCGCGGTACTCGTCCAGCAGCACCCGGGCCATGCGCTCGGTGTCAAATTCCCCTCCGGAAATGCGCATGCCCCGCTTCTGGGCGCACAGCTGGAGCAGACGGTAGCCGTAGGCCACGTCGTTCTCCTCCTCTTCCCGCTGGGGCAGCTGGGTGAGCTTATAGGCCCCCAGCGCCTGGGGGTAGCGCTCCTGGAAGAAGGACATGAGGTGGCAGCCCAGGGTCTCCACGTCCATGATGTCGTCCTTCACCGCGCCGGTGAAGGACAGGTGCATGCCGATGCGCTCATCCTCGAACTTAGGCCACAGGATGCCCGGGGTGTCCAGCAGCTCCAGTCCCCGGTCGATGGTGACCCACTGCTTGCCCCGGGTGACGCCGGGACGGTCGCTGGCCTTGGCGGACTTGCGCCGGGCCACCTTGTTGATAAAGGTGGACTTGCCCACGTTGGGTACGCCCACCACCATGGCCCGCACAGGGCGGCCCACCAGGCCCTTCTCCTGCCAGCGGGCAATCTGGTCCTTCAGCACCTGGCGCACCACAGAGGCAAACTGATTGACGCCCATTCCCGACTTGGCGTCGGTCTCCAGCACCCACCAGCCCTTCTGCTTGAACCAGGCGCCCCAGGTCCGGTTGCCCTCGGGGTCGGCCTGGTCGGCCCGGTTCAGGATGACCAGGCGGGGTTTCGCCCCACAGATGGAATCAATATCGGGGTTGCGGCTGGAGATGGGGATGCGGGCGTCGACGATCTCCACCACCAGGTCCACGTTTTTCAAATCGGCCTCGATCTGACGGCGGGTCTTGGTCATATGGCCGGGATACCACTGAATATTCATGGAACACTCCTCCTCTCTGGGATAACGAAAAAAGGAGCGGTGGTACACCGCTCCTTTCTCGCTTTGGATTACAGGGCCTCCTTGATCTTAGCCGCCTTGCCCACGCGGTCGCGCAGGTAGTACAGCTTGGCGCGGCGGACCTTACCGTGACGCACCAGCTCGATCTTCTCAATGGAGGGAGCATGAACGGGGAACACCTTCTCCACGCCGATGCCGTAGGAGATACGACGCACGGTGAAGGTCTCCTCGATGCCGCCGTGCTTCTTGGCGATCACAGTGCCCTCAAAGACCTGGATACGCTCACGGTTGCCTTCCTTAACCTTCAGGTGCACGCGGACGGTGTCGCCCACCTCAACCACGGGGGGCTCAGCCTTCAGATGCTTCTGAGTAAAAGCCTGAATCAAATCCATTGTAATTTCCTCCTGTTGTATAGGCGTTCTTGCCTGTTTGGTACCCGCACCCCTGTGCGTTCCTAGGCAGAGGACCGCCCGTTATTTCAGACCAAGGAATCATATCATATCTTTGGGAAAAATGCAAGTACTTTTTTACTTGGTGCCGAAGATGCGGTCGCCGGCGTCGCCCAGGCCGGGAACGATGTAGCCGTGCTCATTGAGCTTCTCATCCACGCCGGCCACATAGATGTCCACGTCGGGGTGGGCCTTGCGCACGGCCTCGATGCCCTCGGGGGCGGCCAGGACGTTCATGAGCTTAATGTGCTTGCAGCCGTAGTTCTTCATAAAGTGGATGGCAGCCACGGCAGAACCGCCGGTAGCCAGCATGGGGTCCAGCACGATGACATCCCGGTCGGCGATGTCGCTGGGCATCTTGCAGTAGTACTCCACGGGGTCCAGGGTCTCAGGGTCCCGGTACAGGCCGATGTGGCCCACCTTGGCGGAGGGGATCAGGGACAGGATGCCGTCCACCATACCCAGACCGGCGCGGAGGATGGGCACGATGGCCAGTTTCTTGCCGGCCAGCTGCTTGAAGGTGCCGGTAGCCACAGGGGTCTTGATCTCCACATCCTCCAGGGGGAGGTCCCGGGTGGCCTCGTAGCACTCCAGGGCGGCGATCTCAGAGACGATTTCACGGAATTCCTTCACGCCGGTGTTCTCGTCCCGCAGGATGCTCAGCTTATGCTGAAGCAGGGGATGGTCCAAAACATGTACTTTGCTGTCAAACATATTCAATACCCCTTTTACTTTGTTTGTCCTTCCCGTGCCAACCGCTCCCGCTCTGCCTGGGACAGGCGGTGGTAGACAGGGACCAGGTCCTTTCCCTTGACCAGCTCGTCCCGGCGCACATGTTCCAGCGCCTGACGGGCAACCCCCCAGGCACTCTGCTGGCGCAGAGCGGGAGGAGCCAGCCGCAGGTCATCCAATTGCTCTCGTAGGGTATTATAACACAGCTGGGCTCCATCTCCAACGACTATTTTGGGTTTTTCGATTTTTTTCAGTTCTTCTCCCAAATCGGCCAGAGAGATGGCCCGGTCGGGGGTCAGACGCTCCAGCTCCTCCCCCTTGGCCAGGAAGAGGGCGTTATACACCTGGTTTCTCCGGGCGTCCATGGCGCACACGATGACAGACCCCTCCGCAAAGGCCAGGGGCCAGGCCATAGAGGCCAGCGTGGAACAGGCGGCGCAGTCCTTGTCCTCGCCCCAAGCCAGTCCCTTGGCGGTGGCCACGCCGATACGCAGCCCGGTAAAGGAGCCGGGGCCCGCCGCCACGGCGATCACGTCTACCCCAGCCAGGTCCTCCCCACAGTTTGCCAGCAGGTCGTGGACCATGGGCAGCAGGGTGCGGCTGTGGGTCAGGCCGCTTTGCTGAAAGGACTGGGCGATGAGGCCCTCCTCCCCCCACAGGGCAGCGGAGCAGGCAGTCGCCGACGATTCCAGAGCTAAAATCTTCATAGGATTTCCTTCCTCATTTCTTCCGGGCTTTCACACCGCCGCCGGTCTGTCCTCCTGCCGGCGGAAGGGACGGTAGACGGTGAAATACATAGTCAGAATACAGGCCATACCGCCCAGCAGCTGGGAGACGGCCTCGGCCACAAACACGCCGGTGGTCCCCATCCAAATGGGCAGGATCACGGTGAGGGGCGCGTTGATGATGGCTTTGCGCAGCAGGGAGAAAAAGACCGCCTGCTTGGAGCGGCCCAGGCTGACGAACACGCCCTGCCCGGCCATCTGCAGGGACATGGGGATAAACAGGCAGAAATAGATCCGCAGAGCGGGGATACCGTGCTGGATCACGTCGACCTCATTATTGAACACCTGAATGAGCAGTCCGGGCACCGCCATAGCCAGGGCCCAGAACACTGCGGCGTAACATACCGTCACCGACACGCTGAAGCGGATGGACTGGCACACCCGGCTATACTGCCCCGCGCCGTAGTTATACCCTGTCACGGGCTGGGCGCCGTTGGACAGGCCCTGTACCGGCATGGAGAACACTTCCCGCAGGGAGTTGATGATGGTCATGATGCCCACGTACAGGTCGCCGCCGTAGGCCTGGAGGGTGGCGTTGCACACCACCTGGACCAGGCTGTTGGTCAGGTTCATGAAAAATCCGGACAGACCCAAGGATATGATGCGCCGCACCCGGGAGGCCTTCAGCTTCATGCACCGCACCCGCAGGCGTAAAATGGCCTTTTTCCCCGTGAGGAATTTCAGCACCCACACCGCGGAGCAGCCCTGGGCGATCACTGTGGCCAGCGCGGCCCCCTTAACGCCCATGTCCAGCAGGAAGATGAAGATCGGGTCCAGCACGATGTTGACCACCGCTCCCAGGCCCACCGTCATCATCCCCACCTTGCCAAAGCCCTGAGAGTTGATGAAGGGGTTCATGCCAAGCCCGATCATGACGAACAGGGTTCCCATGAGGTAGATGGTCATGTAGTCGTTGGCATAGGGAAAGGTGGCGTCGCTGGCGCCGAAGAGGTACAAAACCGGCCTGCGCAGAGCAAGAAAGAAGGTCGTCACGGCAACGCCAAAGATCAGAAGCATAGTAAAAGAATTTCCCATTACATATTCCGCTTCTTCGTCGTTGCCCCGTCCCCGCTGGATGGAGCACAAGGGGGCGCCTCCGGTGCCGCACAGATTGGCAAAGCCCATGATAATGGAGACGATGGGGATGGTCAGCCCCAGGCCGGTGAGGGCCAGGTGGCCGGGCAGCCGTCCCAGATACATGCGGTCCACCACACTGTACAGCACGTTGATGAGCTGGGCCGCCGTCATGGGCAGGGCCAGGGACATAATGTTGCGGGGGATGCTCCCTTTTGAAAAATCATGCTCGCGCGGGGTCAAACAGGTCTCTCCTTTCCGGATGGTTCCATCCTGTTCCTGAAATCTCCTGTCCTTTCAGGAAGTCGATTTTATTATTTTACACCTTCTCCCTCCCCGGGGCAACCTTTTCTTCCCCTTTTTACGCCAAAAATGCTGTAAGGCGATTTCGCCTTACAGCATTTTCTTACCGTCTTGCCGCCTTCAGCCGGGCCAGAGCCCGGGCCAGGGCTGCTTTGGAGTTGTAATACTCCCGCATACTCAGCTTCTGGCGCAGGCGCTCCTCGGCCCGCTCCCGGGCTGCCTCGGCCCGCTTCAGGTCGATCTCGTCGGGGTGCTCCGCGGAGGCGGCCAGGATCATCACCCGGTCGGGCATGATCTCCGCCAGCCCCTGGCTGACCACTGCCACCGTCCACTTGCCCTCCGCCTGAAAGCGCAGCTCTCCCGGCTCCAGGGCGGTAACGGTGGGTTCGTGGCCCGCGTAGACGCCCAGCTGGCCGTCAATGGCAGGCAGGACCAGGGCTTGGGCCTCGCCGATGAAGAACTGACGGTCTGGGGTGATCACCTCCAGATGGAAGGTAGCCTCCGCCATGTCAGATCACCCCCATGTCCCGGGCCTTCTGCCGCACCTCGTCCACACTGCCCGTCATGCTGAAGGCCGCCTCGGGCAGGTGGTCCAGCTCGCCGCCCAGAATGGCCTCGAAGCTGCGCAGGGTATCCTCCAGCTTCACAAAGCGGCCTTCCATGCCGGTAAAGGGTTCCGCCACGGAGAAGGGCTGGGAAAAGAACTGCTGGATGCGCCGGGCCCGTTCCACGGCCAGCTTGTCGCTCTCCGACAGCTCCTCCATGCCCAGGATGGCGATGATGTCCTGCAGCTCCCGGTAGCGCTGCAGCAGCTCCTGCACCGCACGGGCAGTCTTGTAGTGCCGCTCCCCTACCACCTCGGGCTCCAGGATGCGGGAGGTAGATTCCAGGGGGTCCACCGCCGGATAGATGCCCTGCTCCACGATCTTACGGGACAGGACGGTGGTGGCATCCAGATGGGTAAAGGTGGTGGCCGGAGCCGGGTCGGTGAGGTCGTCGGCGGGGACGTAGACCGCCTGCACCGAGGTGACGGCGCCGTCCTTGGTGGAGGTGATGCGCTCCTGAAGCGCGCCCAGCTCGTTGGCCAGGGTGGGCTGGTAGCCCACGGCGGAGGGCATGCGGCCCATGAGGGCGGACACCTCGCTGCCCGCCTGGACGTAACGGAAGATGTTGTCGATAAACAGCAGCACGTCCTGCTTTTCCTTGTCCCGGAAGTACTCGGCCATGGTCAGTCCCGTCAGGGCCACCCGCATACGGGCGCCGGGAGACTCGTTCATCTGGCCAAACACCAGAGCGGTCTTTTCAATGACGCCGGACTCGGTCATCTCCCGCCACAGGTCGCTGCCCTCGCGGGTACGCTCGCCCACGCCGGTGAAGATGGAGTAGCCGCCGTGCTGGGTGGCGATGTTGTGAATGAGCTCCTGAATGAGCACCGTCTTGCCCACGCCGGCGCCGCCGAACAGGCCGATCTTACCGCCACGGGCGTAGGGGGCCAGCAAGTCGATGACCTTGATGCCCGTTTCAAAGATGTCCACCACAGGCCGCTGGTCGGCAAAGCTGGGGGCCTGGCGGTGGATGGACCAGCGCTCCTTGGTCTGGACCGCACCCTTGCCGTCGATGGGGTCGCCCAGGACGTTGAACATCCGTCCCAGGACCCCCTCCCCTACGGGCACCGAGATGGGCCCGCCGGCGCTGGTAACCTCCATGCCCCGGCCGATGCCCTCACTGGGAGAGAGCATGAAGCAGCGCACGATCTCGCCGCCCACGTGCTGGGCCACCTCCATCACCCGCTTCTTGCCGTCCACTTCCACCCAAAGGGCGTCCTGAATGGCAGGCAGGCAGTTGGGCTTGAACTCCACATCCACCACAGGTCCCTGGACCTGGACGATGGTTCCTTTCACTTCTGGCATACCGCATCACACCTTTCCTTCGCGGTCAACTCCTGGTATTCCGCGCCCCGCCGGCCACCTCAGTGATCTCCTGGGTGATGGCCGCCTGCCGGGCCCGGTTATAGGTCAGGGAGAGATTTTTCAGCATATCCTTCGCGTTGTCGCTGGCCGACTCCATGGCGGTCATCCGGGCGCTCTGCTCCGAGCAGTAGGACTCCACTAGGGCGCCGAAGATCATGCCCCGCACATAGTTGGGGATGATGTTGTCCAGCACTGCTTCCTCTGAGGGGACGTAGCGCACCTCCATGCGGTAGCCCTCCCTTTCTCCTTCCGGCTCCTGCCAGGGGAAGGAATCCCGGTCCAGGGGCAGCAGCTTCTGCTCCCGCACCTCCAGGCGCAGGGGGGAGACCATTTCCGTATACAGGATGCGCACCTCGTCCAGTTCCCCGTCCAGGAAACGCTGCACCACCTCGTCGCTGATCTCTCCCGCCCGGCGCATGGTGGGATTCTGGGCCACGTAAGAGAACTCCTCCACAATGGGGATGTGCCGGTTCTGGAAATAGATCCGGCCCACCACGCCCACCATGAACAGGCTGAACTGGGGGTGTTCCTTCACCCGCTGCTCGGCCAGCTTCAGCACGTTGTGGCTGTAGGCTCCCGCCAGGCCCTTGTCGCCGCTGACCACGATGCAGCCCACCCGGCGCTCCCGCTCCAGGCCGGTGCGCTGGTCAAAGAAGGGGTGCTCCAGCTGGGGAGAGTGGTGGAGGATATGGGCGATGGTCTCGTAGATCTTGGTAAAATAGGGTACGGTGCTGTCCAGCTTCCCCTTGGCCTTGCGCAGGTTGGCCGAGGAGATCAGGTACATGGCGTTGGTGATTTTCAGCGTCTGCTGTACACTTTTGATCCGGGTTCGGATCTCCTTCATTCCGGCCACGCCGTCTCACCATCCTTTCCTCCCCTTATGCCGGGATCAGCATCTCTTTCTTGTACTGCTCCAGAGCGGAGCGCAGAATCTCAATGGCCACACCGGACAGGTTCCCGGTGCGCTGCACCTCGGCGGTCAGCTCGCTGTGCTCCAGCTCCATGCGGTCGGCAAAGCCGGCGGCAAAGTCCCGCACCTTGTCCAAAGGTACATCGTCCAGCAGGCCGTTGGTGGCGATATACAGCAGTACCGCCTGGCGGCTCACCGACATGGGCCGGTACAGGGGCTGCTTGATGAGCTCCAGCAGCCGCTTGCCGTGGTCCAGGGTGCGCTGGGTGGCCGGGTCCAGGTCGGAGGAGAACTGGGTAAAGATCTCCAGCTCCCGGAAGCGGGCCAGGTCGATACGCAGAGTACCCGCAGTGCGCTTGATGGCCCGGGTCTGGGCCGCGCCACCCACACGGGAGACGGACAGACCCACATTCACCGCCGGACGCTGGCCGGAGAAGAACAGATCGGTCTCCAGATAGATCTGGCCGTCGGTGATGGAAATGACGTTGGTGGGGATATAGGCGGACACGTCCCCCGCCTGGGTCTCGATAATGGGAAGGGCGGTCATGGAACCGCCGCCGTACTCCTCCGTGAGGCGGCAGGCACGCTCCAACAGGCGGGAGTGGAGGTAGAACACGTCGCCGGGGTAGGCCTCACGGCCGGGAGAGCGCTTGAGCAGCAGGGACAGGGCCCGGTAGGCCACGGCGTGCTTGCTCAGGTCGTCATAGACGATGAGCACGTCTCTCCCCTGCTCCATAAAGTATTCGCCCATGGCCGCGCCGGCGTAGGGGGCCACATATTGCAGGGGCACCGGGTCGCTGGCGGTGGCCGAGACGATGATGGTGTACTCCATGGCCCCGTGCTTCTCCAAAGTGTCCCGCACCCGGGCCACTGAGGAGGCCTTCTGACCGATGGCCACATAGATGCAGATCACGTCCTGGTCCTTCTGGTTCAGGATAGTGTCCACGGCGATGGCGGTCTTGCCTGTCTGGCGGTCGCCGATGATGAGCTCACGCTGGCCCCGTCCGATGGGCACCATGGAGTCGATGGCCAGAATGCCCGTCTGAAGGGGAACGTTTACCGGTTCCCGGGAGATGACACCGCTGGCCTCCCGCTCGATGGGGCGCTTGCCCGAGTGGAAGATGGGGCCCAGCCCGTCAATGGGGCGGCCCATGGCGTCCACTACCCGGCCCAGCAGGGCTTCGCCCACGGGGACGTCGGCGGGGCGTCCGGTGCGGGAAACCCGGCTGCCCTCTCCCAGGCCGTCTTCCCGGCCCAGCAGCACGCAGCCCACGGTATCCCGGGACAGGTCCATGACCATGCCCTGCACACCGTTTTCAAACTCCACCAGCTCGCCGTACACCGCACGGTCCAGTCCCTGCACCGTGGCGATGCCGTCGCCCAAGGTGAGCACCCGGCCGGTCTCGCTGCCCACAATGGCGCAGTCAAAGCCCTGGATGGTCTCCCGCAGGCTGTCCATCATGCCGCTGAGATCGTCGCCCTCGGCTTCGCTCTCCTGCATGCCCCGGGACAGGCGGTCCAGGCGGCCCCGGACACTTCGGTCGTAGGTGACCCCCTGAACATCCAAAATAAAACCGCCCAGCAAGGCGGGATCGATCTTCACCTGAAGGACCACGCGCTCCAGGCCCCGCAGCTTACAAACGGCCTTCTGGATCTCCTGCATGGTCTCCACGCTGGGCTGGCGGGCGCAGGTCATGACACACAGCGCGCCGCCCTGGGCCGCCAGCTCCAGCTGGCGGTACTCCTCCAAAATGCGGGGGAACTGCTCCAGCCGTCCCTCCTGGGACAGCAGGCACAGGAAGGCCTGAAGGGGTTCCCGCCCCTCCAAAGGCGCGGCGGAGCGGATGAGTTCCTCTTTGGTCTCCTCCGTCACAGCGGAGCTGAGCAGGGTCTTCCACAGCTCCGTCTGGTCCAGCATCTGCTGGGCCGCCTGTTTTAAATCGGGCACGTCGCTCTGCCCCAGGTTATACAGGGCGGCGGCGTAGCGTTGAATCATATCCGTCATTGCTTGTCACCTGCCTCCGCCAGGAAATCATCCAAAATCGCCCGGTCGGTCTCCCGGTCCAGGGCCCGTCCGGCCACCTTGGAGGCCGCCATCACAGCCAGCTGAGCCACCTCCTGCCGGGCAGAGCGCAGCATCTCCTCCCGGTCGGCTTTGTTCTTGGCCTTGGCCTGGTCGTGCAGGCGCTGGGCGTCGGCCTTGGCGCTGGCCATGATCTGCTGATACTCCAGCTCGCCCCGGGCCTTGGCCTGGGCAAGGATGCCGGTGGCCTCGGTGTGGGCCTGGGCCAGCTTCTCCTCATACTCCTGCTTGAGTGCATCGGCCTGGGCCTTCTCGGTTTCGGCCTCATTCAGGGTGTCCCGCACCAGGGCGGCACGCTCCTCCAGCACCTTATTCACCCGGCCAAAGAGAAATTTCTTCAGCAGGACATACAGAATCAACAGGTTGAGTACTGTGAAGAAGATGGTGGAAAGCTCTAATTGCAACATGGTGCTTCCCCCTCTCAGCCCATGAACAGGATGAGCAGAGCGGTGATAAAACCAAAGATGGCAGTACCTTCTGCCAGAGCACAGCCCAGAAGCAGGGCGCTGTTGATCTTGCCGGAAGCCTCAGGCTGGCGGGCGATGGCCTCGCTGGCCTTGCCGGTGGCGATTCCAATGCCGATACCGGCGCCGATGCCGGTCATAACAGACATACCGATTGCGATCATTCCGATTTCCATGATTGGTTTCCTCCTTAATGTCTGGCAGTTGCTGCCGCGTTTCAATCTTCTTCCTGGATCCCCTCGCCGGTAAACAGTGCGGTAAGGAACACAAAGACCACCGCCTGAATGGTACCGTCAAAGAGGTCAAAATAGATGCTGAAGGGCACCGGCACCACTGCCGGGCAGATGAGCTTGATAAGCTCCATGATAATGAAGGCGCCTAAGATGTTGCCGAACAACCGCATGCACAGGGCCAGGGGCCGGATGATGATCTCCATGAGGTTGATGGGCAGCAGCAGGGGCATGGGTTTGGCAAAGCGTTTCATGCCGCCCCGCAGTCCATTGTAGCGGAACTGGGCGCCGTAAATAAGGAAGGCGCTCATGATCGCCAGGGCAGCGGTGACGTTGATATCCTTGGTGGGCGGCACCAGGCCGAAGATGCCGATGATGTTGCTCAGCAGGATATACAGGGAGATAGTACCCAAATAGGGAGCAAAGACACTGCCGTGTTTTCCGATGCTGCTGTTGGCAAAGTTGTTTAAAAACTTTACCGCCTCCTCCAGGGCCAGCTGCGTCTTCCCTGGGTCCCGCACCTTCAGGTTTCGGGTGAGCAGCAGCGCCGCCACCAACAAAACCGCCATCAGCAGCCAGGACACCACAATGGACTCGGTCACCGGTATCCCGCCAAATATGGGAATGGTAAAGGCTGTGGGGGTTTGAAGCTCCTCCAGGAGCTTCTCTTTGATCTGTTCCAAACAACCACCTCCCGGTTGGTTCTCACGCATTGGTCCCGCTCTCGCTGAACCGTTCTTATCTTAAGGGAAATACCCCGTTTTTGGGTAGTCTTTTTAAAGTAAAAAAAACATAACTTTTTTAAGGGGAAAAATCCCCCGATTTCGGTCGCATTTTCCTGTTTTTTTGTTGTCCAGCCGCCAATTTCCCCGGATCGTTTGACAGCATAGGCGGGAAACTCTATAATAAACTTGAAACGAATGCCGCTTGTGGACTTGTATGGAGGAATACGGAATGAAAGCTCACTCTCCCAGGTCGATCCAACAAAAGCTCCAGTCCCTCAGCCTGTTTCTCGTTCTCATTACTGCGGTTCTGGGCATGACCACCACCCTGGCCTTCTCCCTGAACATGGAGTACCAGAACCTGGACCGGAACCTGATGAACTCAGCCAAGGTCCTCTCCCAGGCCCCCAGCGTGGCCGACCTGCTCTCCGGGGAATCCGACGGGCAGCTGGCCAAGGAATACCTGGACCGCACCATCCGCGGCGTACAGGACATTGACGCCATTGTGGTGGCAGACCGGGAAGGGACCATCCTTTACAGCCCAGACCCCTCCTACATAGGCCAGACCTACCCGGAGCTTGAGACCCTCACCGTGCTCCAGGGGGAGGACATTGAGGTGGACACCGGCGCGGGTATCTCCGGCGTGGAGCACCGGGCTCTGGCCGCGGTGCGGGACAACGACGGCAACCTTCTGGGCTTTGTATCCGTGGGCATCGGCGTGCGCAGTGTGCACCGCACCATCATCGACACGGTGGCCTGCTTTGCGATCCTCACCTTCATCGCGGTGGGCGTGGCCCTGGTGGCCTCCCGTCACCTGTCCATGTCCATTAAGGACTCCCTCATGGGCTACGAGCCCGACGCCTTCCAGCGGATGTTCCACCAGCGGGAAGGGGTCCTGGACGCCCTGGAAGAGGGCATTCTGGCCATCGACAACCAGGCACGAGTGGTTTACATGAACAAGGCTGGCCTGCGCATGGTCAAGGCCGCCTCTCTTGCCCAGGTCACCGGAAAACCCCTGGCCGACATCTATCCCGACTCCCACCTCCCCCGCCTGCTGGTCACCGGCAAGGCGGAATACAACGTCCACCTGCACCACATCCCCGGCCTGCGCTCCGCCCTGTCCGACCGCATGCCCATTCTGGAGGACGGTAAGGTGGTGGGGGCGGTGGCCATCTTCCGGGATCGTACCGAGGCCACGGCCATGGCCGAGGAGCTCACCGGCGTGCGCCACCTGGTGGAGGCCATGCGGGCCTACACCCATGAGTTCATCAACAAGCTGCATATCATTCTGGGCATGATCCAGCTGGGCCAGACCCAGCAGGCTGAGCAGTACATTTTGGACATCTCCCAGGTCCACCACCAGTCGGTGAGCCGGGTCATGCACCAGATCCAGGACACCGCCGTGGCCGCCCTGCTGGTGGGCAAGACCAGCCGCGCCTCGGAGCTGGGCATCCTGCTCCAGCTGGACCCCAAGAGCAGCCTGTCTGCAGACGAGCACTTCCTGCCCTCGGGGGTCATGGTGACCATTCTGGGCAACCTCATCGAAAACGCCACCGAGAGCCTCAACCGCTCCAACTGGAAGCAGCGGGAGATCACCGTCAGCATCCGGGAGTCCGAGGACAGCCTGCTGCTGTGCGTGGAGGACACCGGCCCGGGCATCGTCCCAGAGCTTCTGCCCTTCATCTTTGAATCCGGAGTCTCCACCAAGGGGGCCGGCCACGGCGTGGGCCTGTCCCGGATCAAGGAGCTGGTCAACCTCTATCAGGGAGAGATCCGGGTGGAGAGCGAGCCCAAGTCGGGCACCGCCTTCTTCCTCTCCTTCCATCCCCAGCACCCCTCAAACCACCGGGAGGATTAACATGTATCAAACCGTGATCGTAGAGGATGAACCCTCGATTTCTCAGCTTCACAAGGCCTTTCTGGCCCGGGACCCCCGCTTTCAGCTGGTACGGTCCTTCTCCAACGGGCACGACGCCCTGTCCTGGCTGTTGCTGCACCCTGTGGACCTTATCATCCTGGACGTATTCATGCCCCGCATGACCGGCCTGGAACTGCTGCGCTCCCTGCGGGGGGCTCAGTCCATGTGCGACGTCATCATGGTCACCGCGGCCAACGACCACAAGACAGTGGACGCCCTGCTGAAGCTTGGGGTCACAGACTATCTGGTCAAGCCCTTTGCCGCCGCCCGCTTTCAGCAGGCTCTGGACACCTTCTGCCAGCACCGGGCCGCCATTGACGGCCACGACAGCGTCAGCCAGCAGGACCTGGACGCCTTCCTGGCGCCCCCCTCCCCTGCCGCGGGCTCTGGGCCGTCCCAATCTCCCGCCGCCGGAGAGGAGCCGGTTCCCAAAGGGCTCCAGGCCAAGACCCTCGCTCTCATGCGGGACTGTCTCTCCCACATTCCAGCCGGCGGCTCCACCTGCGAGACCCTGGCCGCCAGCTGCGGCCTGTCCACGGTGACGGTGCGCCGCTATCTCACCTATCTGGTCCAGCACGGCGAGGCCATCAGCCGGGTGAACTACGACACCGGCGGACGGCCCTCCATGCTCTACTTCCGCCTGGAGCGCTCCTGACCAGATAATGATTCTAAATAAAGGTATAAAAAAAGCACGGACCTTTCTCCGGCGTTCCATAGGGACAATTTATGAACCTACCCATATAACTCAATATTTGTTCCTGTGGAGGGAGGCTGTGTTTCGGCACAGCCTCCCTTTTCTGCTCATGCAACCTCGTTTTGGATTGCTTCTGCCACGGAATTCGCCATACTCTGAGGCAGTTCATCCACCAGACCAATGTCGCGGTAATAGATACGCACCTCCTGAGGTGCTGTGCGGGAGTATTTCTCCGCACGCTCACCGACCTCCACCCGCTTGATGAAGATGCGCAAGATCTCAGCGGTCAGTTCCGGGATCTGGCTGTACCGTTTGGCGTTCTCAATGAACCGGGTAATATTGGAGCTGGAGTCTTTCAGTTCCTGAAGCCTTACTTCCATGGCAGGGAGCTGTTCTTGAATCTCTTTCTGCTCGGCAGTGTACTCTTGAGAGAGGATGCGATACTGCTCGTCCGGGATGCGGCCAAGGACGCTGTCCTCGTAGAGCCGTTTGAAGAGTTTTGTCAGCTCGTCCTGGCGCTTTTGCATGGTGTCGATTTTCTTTTGAAGCACCGTGATCTCTTGCTGCGCCTCCTTGCCCTGTTTCTTGCGGATATGCTCCGCAAACCGTAGCTCGTTCTGACGAGCGAAGTGCGTGACACGCCGGATGTCATCCAGCAGGATGGCACTGAGTTCCTGTTCTCTGATGTAATGCCCGGAGCAAACATC
>JABLTR010024859.1_pt1 | contig 30235 bp, 24 predicted proteins | sample 7160071 | NCBI WGS metagenome assembly JABLTR01 (sample SAMN14651230, study PRJNA627086) | human gut metagenome | isolation source: feces | host: Homo sapiens | reverse complement strand
GGAGACCGCCCCGGCTGCCAGATTTCAGGGACCGCTTCCGGCGCAATGCCTGCCGGCTGCATCCGGAATGCGGGATTGTACGTGTCGCTCAGAGAGCCTTATGACGCCCGCCGCGCCGGATCGTGCGGCGTGAGGGCGTTCCCCCGTTCCCCGGCCGAAAAACGGACGTCCTGCCGCGCGAAATCGAACGGCAGGAACGTCCGGCCCGTATTGTGCCGGAGCAGTAAAATATAATGGGGATTTTGGGCCTTCGGGTAATTCCGGAAACGGATGCGGCGGGACATTTTCTTCGGTTTTCGTTGGTGTGAATCCGCGTCCCGCAAAGGCATAAAAAAAGCAAGGGACGCGATAACATTCCTTACTGAAGGTATTAGGAGACCCCGAATGAGAAATGTACCGCGCCCTTGCAAGTCCCGTCCTTACGGACGGAACAAAACAAGGGCTGGCAACATTTATACCTCATTCTCGAAAAGTTCCTAATTTTTCAGTAAGGCATAAAGAGTTGCTGCTCTTTATTATGTCCGTCGGCTATGCCGAGTTATGATAATTCCGCATAATGATCTGTTGTGGTTTCTTTTAAGTGGCTCCTGCCACCTCATTTCGGAAACTTTTGCAGACTATTTGCAGGAATACAAATATAGAACAAATATAAGACATTTCATGGTTCGGACAAAGCGATTTACCAATTTTTTTCATAATTTTGTAGTTATGAAAAAGAGCGTCAATTTCTTACCCGAAAAGAAACAATCCGACCTGAAACAAATTGTCGATCTGATCCGCCGGAACATAAAGGATGTCGGCATGGTTATCCTGTACGGCAGTTATGCCCGGAATACCTATGTTGATTATGACCAGCGCGTGGAGTTCGGTGTGCCGACCTACTACATGAGTGATTACGACATACTGATTCTGACACGCAAGGACATAGGTGCGATTCAGCACTCGCTTTATTCCAAAATCAAAAATCAATTTTTCGAAGATAAAAACCGCCCGTTTCACACAAAGCCCCAATTTATCAATTACGGTATCGACGATTTCAACTTTGCACTGGCAAAGGGACATTATTTTGAAACCGAAATAAAACGGCAGGGAATAATTCTGTATGATTCCGGAGAATATCGGTTGGAGCGTCGCCGCAAGTTGAATTTCGATGAAATCAAAGAACGTGCGCAGAATTATTATAATGAAAAAACCGAGTGGGCCAATGATTTTCTAATGGCTTATGATGGTCTTTACAAACATGACCGTTATAAAATAGCATCATTTCAACTACATCAGGCGACGGAAAACCTATTACGGGTAATTCCTATGGTCTTTATTCTTTACGGCTATAAGGATCACGATCTGGACGATTTAATGACATATTGCAAAAGACATACGATAGAAATATTCAAAGTATTTCCGCGCGACACACCGGAGGAAGAACGGCTTTTCAAACTCTTGCAACGGGCTTATGTTGAATCCCGCTATAATCCCGACTTCGAAATCACGAAAGAGGACCTTGACGCCCTGCTTCCGAAAGTCGAACACCTCCGCGACATCGTGGAACGGGTCTGCACGGCGCAGATCGACTACTATTCGCAGCAGACAGCCCGATAACCGCCAAATACCCCTGCTATATGACCCAAAAACAAGCCATACAACTTTTCGAAGAACGCAAGGTGCGGACCGTCTGGGACGACGAAGCCGGGAAATGGTATGTTTCCGTTATTGATGTTGTTGGTGTCCTGACGGATAGCCCTGACCCTAAACGCTATTGGAGCGTACTGAAATCCCGCATCAAAAAAGAGAGCGGAAACGAACATACTACAATTTGTAGTACCTTGAAAATGCTGGCCCCAGACGGAAAGATGCGTCTTACCGATGTCGCAGACACTGAACAGCTTTTCCGTCTGATTCAGTCGATCCCCTCGCCGAAGGCCGAGCCGTTCAAATTGTGGCTCGCGTCGCTCGGACGCGAACGGTTGGAGGAAATGGACGATCCCGAAATCGGCATCGACCGCATGCTGGAGTACTACCACCGCAAAGGGTATTCCGAGAACTGGATAAACCAACGGCTGAAATCCATCGAGGTACGCAAGGAACTGACCGACGAGTGGGAACGCCGGGGCATAAAGAAAGGACAGGAGTTCGCAACGCTGACCGACATTATTACGCTGGGTTGGTCGGGAATGACGACGCGCCAGTACAAGCAGTTTAAAGGGCTGAAAACCGAAAGCCTGCGCGACAATATGACCAATCTGGAATTGGTGTTGAACATGCTGGCCGAAGCGACCACGACTGAAATCTCCAAAGAACGCAAGCCGCGAACCATAGCGGCGAACCGCATCGTAGCAGCGCAGGGCGGCCGCATAGCCGGAAATACCCGCCGCGAGATCGAAGCCCAGACGGGAAAGAAAATCGTTTCACGTCTGAATGCGAAGCAGGCGTTAGCGGCAAAGGAATCAGAGCGGATCGAGGGCGAAAAAGATTGACGGCGCAAAGTATGCCGCGAACGGTTTAATGACAAGCCGGGCATCGGAGTTATAAACTGCTCCGATGCCCGGCTTGTTTTATCCGCCGTTTTGCTTGTTATGGCAAACATTCCGCCCGGCTTCCGCATTTTCCGAAAAAGAAAAGTGGTTGATAACCGACTGATTATCAACCATTTACCGAGAGCGGAAAACGGAAACCGAACCTTGGGTTTCTTTCCGTTATGTATCAATATGTTACGGCGTTCTTTGGTTTTTTAGGTCACCGATAAGCAGCTCACCTTTTGCGCCTTGCTGCATTTCTATGCGTCAATACAAAGATACACAATCTTTTAGACATAAACAAATCTTTTATTCTATCTATTTTGGCGGAGTATTTTATCGTACCCGTCGAAATCCATCAGGTCGAACGATTCTACCCGCTCCCCCGCTTCCCGCCGGGCGGCTATCATCTCCAACAGTTGCCGGAATTGCCGGAACCGCCTTATCGCGTCGGCCCCCGACGGGGTTTGCCGGCCTCCCGCCCACATATCATGCCTTACGGCATAGGCGTATGCGAACACCTTGAGCGAAAGATGATCGTGGCGCGGCGTTTCCCGCAGGCGGAATATCAGGTCCGTATCGTCCGGGGTCGTCAGGTAATGATACCACCCCGGCGGCGGCGCGGACTGCCATTTGCGCACGAAGACCGTCGGCAGGTGTTCCGCCCGGATCACGAAATTGTTGCGCCGCAGGTAGGTGACGCTTTGCCGAATCTCCTGATAGGGATCGTAATAAGGGCCTCCGTATATTCGGTACTGCTTCCGGTCGGCCGGATAATGCAGGCTCGCATAGCCGGGATGGAGCAGTTCGTATTGCACGGGCAGCGGCACGGCCATATCCGTCAGCAGTTCGCGCAGCAGTCCGACCATCTGCGCCCCGGCATGGTGTTCTTGGAAAACAAGCAGGTCGCAACGCTCGATAAACAGCCGGAACAGCTCCGGAGGCGAAAAACGCTCCGCGCAATGTTTCATCACCTCCCGACGATCCGCCGCGTCGATAATCGGGTTACATTCGGCGGCTTTGCCGTACGAAACGTTTTGCAGATATTCCCGCCATTGCCGGGCCGTCAGCACGACGGCGACCTCCAACCCGGAGTGCTTCGCCCGTTGTTCCAAAAGGCAGGCCGCAACCGACCGCTCGGCTTTGCCCGTCAGGGCGATCAGCACCCGGACGCGCGACATGGATTTCAGATAGTATGTGGCGAGTTGTTCGAAATACTGCGCCGTACGGAAACCGCGGCCGCAGCCGTACAGGATGCCGAGGGTAAAGGCAGGTTCCATAGTTTGTGGTTGTCGGATTAAAAAGCGGATGCGGGGCCGAAACAATCAAGTGACGCAACTTCACAGATTGAAGAATTCGTTTCGGCCGCCCGCATCCGCAAAATAAAAAGGACGGCCGGGCACGGGATTACTTGCGTGTTACTACCAGATTTCAGGGCCATGCCCGCCGTCCTTGTGAAGCCCCCGGCAGACACGGCAATGCCCGCCGACCAAGGGCCGACGGATGCCAAAAACGCCTCTTTTCGATTGATTTGCCGTGACATAATACCGGGGTTGAGATTGTGTGAGTGCGCCCCGGATGGAAATAAAAAAGGGGCGCATTTGCAGCCCCGTTAAGCAGGTCGTGGAAAACCCGAATCAGTAAGCTGTCCTGCGCCCTTGTCTGTCCCGCCCGTAAAGGGCAGGACACAACAAGGACTGACAACTATTATACCTGATTCAAACCCTCCCGAAAGAGGTTTCCACGTTTGCTTAACGGTATAAAGAGTTGTTTACCCTTTATATGTTATGTCCGTCGGCTATGCCGAGTCGAGATAATTCCTTGAAGTTTGCATAGTAGTTGCTTGCCAGTTTGTTCCCGGACGGCCTCTACCGTCCCTATACAACGAAACTGCTTCAAGGAATCGTGAAACAAATATACGAACAATTTCGAATCTAATACCAACGGGCCGTGTGTTTTTGGAAAAATCTTGCTAATTTTGTGGGTATGAAGAACTCCATCGACTTTCTGCCCGAACGCAAACAGCGGGATTTACGCGAATTGGCCGCACTGATCCGCGACGAGGTGAAAGATGTCGTTATGATTATCCTATACGGAAGTTATGCGGCGAATACCTATGTCGAACGCGACGAACGGCGCGACTATGGCGTGCGGACAATCTACATGAGCGACTACGATCTGCTGGTCGTTACCAAGCGTCGGCTGGGAGAACGGGAAAGCACGGTAGAGGCCCGCGTTAGGGAGCGGTTTGCAGCCGGGAAGAACGACGAGAACCTGCCCCGACCCCAGATTATCAACGAAAGCATCTCCAAGCTGAACGACGCCCTGACGATGGGACGTTATTTCTACGTCGAGATCGTCGCAAAGGGAATCATGCTCTACGATTCGGGCGAATGTCTGTTAGCAACGCCCGGAGAGTTGGATTATGCCGAGATTAAGAAGATGGCGGAAGAGTATTATGAAGATAAGCTCACGGATATTGTTGATTTTTGGGGTGATGCAACAACGAATATTGCTCAACAGAAATACACGCATGCTTCTTTCTTCTTGCATCAAACCGCAGAAAATTGCCTAAAAGCAATTCCGTTAGTATATACCTTATACGGCTATAAAGAACATGATCTGCAATTTCTGATTGAGAAATGCAAGCCCTATACGCTGGAATTGGCTAAAGTATTCCCCTGCGACACGGACGAAGAAAAACGCCTGTTCGACTTGTTGCGCCACGCCTATCTGGAAGCCCGCTACAACAAAAAGAACTTCATCGTCACCAAAGCAGACATCGACGTCCTCGTCCCCAAGATCGAACTATTGCGCGACATTGTGGAAAAAGTCTGTAAAGAGCGGATCGCCGAATATTGCAGTTTTGGAGGATCGTCCCATCGGTAGAAATCATTTTTTATGAATAGAATTATACTTATAGGTAATGGTTTTGACTTGGCGCATGGCTTGAAGACTGGCTATAAGGATTTTATCGATTCGTATTGGGATGAGGTTGCCGTTACAACCTATGATAAATATGTGGACTATTTCAGAAAATCGGTTGTAACTATCCCAGACTCCTATAATGACAATTTAATCAGTATTCGAATATACAATGGGAAAGCCTCGATCCCGGACAGAGTTATTTCATCTTGTGAATCCCATAATCGATATGGTGTATTATGCTCATCTATCAACAAATTGAACAAGAGTAATAAACGACCGTTTTCCGCCGAGTTAAAATTCAAAAATAACTTCTTTGAGCATATATCGAATCAGTGTTCGTTAGTAAATTGGGTTGACATTGAAAATGAATATTATGAAGCATTAAAGAAATTGCTTTTAGTGGAAGATGCTCAAACGCGAAGCATAAGTGTCAAGAAACTTAATAAAGAATTTGATGCTGTTAAAGGACTTCTGGAAAAATATCTTACGGAGGTATCCAAATCCGTAATCGAGGCAAAAGAGTCGATTACAGATGTATTTAAGTCGAAAATAAGTCTTGATAATATAGCGGTTACTAAAAGAGACTTGTTTCGAGAGTTGGTTGTAGAATCTGCTCTATCTCATCGACCTGTTTCAACGCATCCACAAACATATTATCGACATATGCTTGAAACAGTAAAGGAAATCGAGAGAAAAAAAATCAGGCAGTCAATGGGCACGGACTTTGTGCCTGACAAAATATTATTACTAAATTTCAACTACACCAATACAGCTGAAAAATTATATGTCAAAGGTGGAGCTTATGAAGTTATCAATATCCACGGAGAGCTGAACAATAAAAATAATCCCATAATTTTTGGATATGGCGATGAGTTGGATGATGACTATAAGACAATCGAAAAATTGCAGGACAATGATTTTTTAGAGAATATCAAGTCGATCAACTATCATAAGACAAGAAACTATCGGCGATTATTAGATTTCATACACTCTGGGCTATATCAAGTGTTTGTAATGGGGCATTCCTGCGGCAATTCCGACCGGACTTTGCTAAACACACTTTTCGAACATGATAATTGCGTGTCTGTTAAGGTCTTTTATCACCAAATAGAAGCCGGTAAAGATGATTACAATAATTTAATACGGAACATCTCCCGTAACTTCAACGATAAAGCAAGAATGCGTGATACGGTAGTAAATTGGGAGGATTGTTCGCCATTGGTCCCTCTTGCCGAAAAATTGGTTATGGCATAAGGAACTTACTATAAGAAACATACAATCCATTCCGGCTGAAATGAGGTGTTCGTAGTATTAACGAACGCCTCGCCCTCTTTTCTTCGACGGTACTGTAATCACCTGCGGCCTCGGTTTTTGCAGCTGTTCCGGTTTCACCTGCGGCTTTGTGTCGGGCTTCATCTCTTGCGGCTGTCGCACGGATAATACGCACTCGGTTAGCATATCTTTCTGTCCGGGCTTTGCTTCCACCCCGAACCGGGAGCGGTAAACCGTTCCGTCCTGCCTGCGGAACGCCTTAATCAACCCCTGTTCGGAATACAACTGTTTCTGTTCCTGCACCGTCAGCCGACAGCCTTTTATCGCCGTAACCAATTCACGTGTAAAGGCTTCATCCCTGCGCCGCAGAGCGATAAGGGTGTATTGCAACCCGCCTGCATTGTCGAACCAGTATTCGCGCAGCATATTTGCATCGCTGCGGCGAACGATTATCCGCAGCATCCGGTTCTCCTGCAACTGCCGCCATTGCTCCTGCGTCAATCGCGTACCGCCGATTTCGACCTGCTGCGGCGCGCCTATATAGAAGTCCGCTATAACAAAAAGAATTTCATCGTCACCAAAGCCGACATCGACGCCCTCATCTCCAAGATCGAACTATTGCGCAACCTCGTGGAAAAGGTCTGCCTTGAACGAATCAATTTTTATGATCAAATATAGCATTCCGATTTATTAATTAGTCTGTATCATTATCATTCAAGGTTATATAATCTTCTATTATTTCTTCGCCTGCTTTTTCATCATCATGAATCGCTTTGTATTCAAATTCAGGTTGTATTTCTATCTTTAGTTCTCCTTCGCAATTATGATATCGAGAGAGCAATATCCATTTTATAGGGATTTCTTCTATATCTAACGGAGCTTTGAAATAAAATGCATCACACAGATATGTATCTTTGGGAACGATGCTTTTAACACGAAATGCAATAGTAGTATTATCAATATTGATATTAGAGGGAAACATTTGATGAAGATCATACAAAACACCACAATTTTCAATATTAGTCTTAACCAACTCAATGTCGTCACATTTAAAATGTATTCGAATCTTACACTCATCTAAGGGGCAATTACCTGTATTATGTAATTTGAATTGTATTTGACAATAACTGTGATTGGTTTTCTTATGTACAACGCTCCACTTTGCGACAGGAATTTGAGGAATTTGAGGAATTTGAAATTTATCTCTAAGAGCAGACAGTGCAGAAATTTGAGACAATAGGGAATTAGTAGAATTGATAAGTGCATTTCTCACTACCATTGGGGGCGTAATTTGTTTAGCTGAATAATATGTTAATTTGTTGTATCTCGGTGTACAAATTAAACATTCAGATTCATTGGCAAATGTTAATTTAGCAGCATATTGTGTATAAATAGCAACACTATTCTCATAATTTCGCCGAACAGATAAATGTATATCCATAAGATCCACAATATCATTCCAAGACTTTATGGAAATCGAAAATAATCCGTTCTTTCTGTTTTCGATATCTTTTTCTCTTACATATTCTTCAATTTTTACATCTTTATCTGCTGTGGTTGCAAAGACGAGCCGCTTTAGGGCAGGTTTAAAATCTATTGCGTTTTTTATTTCGATATCGATTTCCTCAGCTGATAATGAGGTATTTCCTAGCTTACATTTGCATTGTATGCCACTGTATTCAGTTTCGCCATTCTTTTGTCCGGATAGATCCACACCATGTTGGTTTTGACCATTGCGACCATTTTTTATCAAATCTTGACATTGCCATTCTTCTCGCCAAAGCATCCAGCATAATTTTTCAAAATCCTGCCAATTTGAGGGTTTCCGTAATGTTTTAGTAATTTCCATTATTGTAAAATTGATTTGACAACCGCATTGTGATAGAACTATATATTATAACCAAAAAAGCGCATCCCACAATCTGAATTTGAATTCATTAGAGGATATTTATCTGGGAAATAAAAGCCTATAACTTCTTGTACTGCTGAATCACCAAAGAATCTTAAGGATTGTGTAACTTTTTCTATTTTGGTTGATGTAATACTTCCGGTATGTAATAAATAATCCCACTGCTGAATAATCGTTTTGATGGAATTATTAGCTTTATTAAGAAATCTGGTGCGATTTAGTGGATAACTTGTATAGCAATGAAGGCAATCGACTACCATTTTTACATCTCTCCAGTTAATCCTATTAATGTTAGAGGGGGAAAGAAGATTTTGAATCGTATGGGTCCTATCTAATCGCCACAATTCTTTGTGCTTAATATAATAAGCTCGCAATTGTTTGAAATATTTTTTCAACTCACCCTCTTTACTAACAACAGTTAACACCCTTTTTTGGGTAACTTTATTAGATGGTTTTAAAGGATGTTCATGATATAAATAATTAAAAAAGTAATCTATTTCCTGAAAGAGAGTATAGCCATCCTGCACCATATCTTGATTCCTACCAGTGATGCTTTCGTAATAAGTTGCAAAATTTCTGTACAAATCGCATTTAGCTATGTATTTATCATTCACATTTTGTCGTGCTGAATAGGGTGGCAAATTGCATCGTTTAGGAAATATATCCCCATCTTGATATTCTGATTGTATGGGATTAATAGTTTTAGGAATAGTCGAAACAGGATGTGCTAATTTCCACCATTGCATGAAAAGCATCTCTATGCTTTCAATATCTTCAATGGTTGTCCCAATCTCATACCTTCGAGAAAATGCCGTTCCTGTAAGATTAGCTGATGTTATTAAACACCAATCATCAATCAAATAGATTTTAGCATGTAGGCTATGAAGAGATCGTATACTTGTTCCGTAATGCATAAATTCATTAAAAGTGTCGACCTTAATAAAACCATCTTGGATATCAGTTAAAATTCTAAAGTCAACAGAACTTCTCATCCAATTTCCTCCAATAATCCTTTTTATACTATTTATTTTGCCAATAAATGGAGAGGATATCCAAATTCTTTTTGATGCTTGATCACATTTTTTTCTTAATGTATCAACTAATTCTTGATTATAAAATATCATAATATTGTAGGCTATTAATGAATGATTTTTATAAAGATACAAGATTAATGCGACTAAACAAAGTCTGATTCCTACATTTTTACTATAGATGCCGTCCTCGTTTTTTAGGTGATATTGTAATCACCTGCGGCCTCGGTTTCTGTTGCTGTTCCGGTTTCACCTGCGGCTTTGTGTCGGGCTTCACCTCTTGCGGCTGTTGCACGGATAATACGCACTCGGTCAGCATATCTTTCTGTCCAGGCTTTGATTCCACCCCGAACCGGAAGCGGTAAACCGTTCCGTCCTGCCTGCGGAACGCCTTAATCAACCCCCGTTCGGAATACAACTGTTTCTGTTCCTGCACCGTCAGCCGACAGCCTTTTATCGCCGTAACCAATTCACGCGTAAAGGTTTCATCCCTGCGGCGCAGGGCGATAAGGGTGTGTTGTAATCCTCCTGCATTGTCGAACCAGTATTCGCGCAGCACATTTGCATCGCTGCGGCGAACGATTATCCGCAGCATCCGGTTCTCCTGCAACTGCCGCCATTGCTCCTGCGTAAAGCGTGTACCGCCGATTTCGACCTGCTGCGGCGCGGAGGGTTGCGGTTCGGCTGAAGCCGGTTGTGTCTGCCGCGACTGTTGCAGGCGGGGTGTTTCTTCCCGTTTGATCTGCGGCGGTTGCGGTCTTTCGACTTTCCGCTGCTTCGGCGTTATGTTGCGTTCCTGCTCCCGCCGTCTTTCCCACATGTATTTGATCTCCTCACCGGCCGTTTCCCGTGCCAACGCCTCGACCCGTTCGCGGATCGTCTTCGACAATCCGGCATAGCTGAATTTGCGGTCTACCTGCGAGCCTTTGAATGTCAGTCCGTCTTTGGTAAAGATTACGCCCTGAACCGCTTTCTTCGGGTCGTTGCCCCGGTGGATGAACTGCATGCCGATCCCCTGCCGTTTCAGCTTGGCCGACAGGTCGGCGATCCGGTCGCATTTGGGCAGGATGCGGGTTATGGCGTCGAACACCTCCTGCCGCACTTTGTCCGCTCCGTGCAGCCGTTCAGTCTTTATGTCCCGCCTGCCGTTGGAGAATGTCAGTCCGTACTGGCGTTTAAGCTGTTTGCAGACTTTGACGTTCCGGCGGCGTTCGTTCTTATCCGCCACAAGCGTCCGGTCGTATTTCACCCGGTTGTAGATAATATGCAGGTGGGGATGTTCCGTGTCGTTGTGCCGGGCGACGATATACTGCGTATTGGCAATGCCCATACACTCCATGTAGGCCGCCGCCAGTTCCCGCATCCGATCGTCGGTCAGCTTTGGTGCATCGTCTCGATGGAACGACAGCGAGATATGCCCCACGACCTTTGCAATCTCCCGGCGAGCCTTGCGCTGGAAGTTAAAGTCGTCGATTATCGACCGGATGCTTTCGGTATCTACCCCGTCGCTATCCAGCAGGCGGGCTTTCTCTTTCCTGAGGACATATTCGACGGCTCCGCCGAACGACTTGCCCGTTACGATCTTTCCTATCATTGTATGGGTGATTTCTACGTGTGATTGATTTCAACCGCTGAAACCAATTAGCGACAGCGTGATTTCAGACTACGGTTGATTTCTTCCTCTGCTTGATTCAGTCTTACGTTTCAATCGGTTTATAGTCTGGTTATAAAACCGGATGATCCGCATTAGTTCCGCTTCCCGCGTTGCGGCTCCTGCGGCATTCTGGACTTTGGCAAGCTGGTTCAGGTTGTTCTTCTCGCGGGTCAGTTCGGCGACGAGGCCCAGTTCTTCGGGGCTGGCCGGGGCGATGATCTTTCCGGCAAGCACCATTTGCCGGGCATATTCCGACAGGGTCAGCCTGCCTTTCGCTGCGCTTTGTTGCAGGGTTTGCATCTGGGCGGCCGTTACGCGGAAACGGACGGTTTCGGAGTGCTTTGCGGAGGCGGTTTTGGGCGGTCTGCCGCCCTTGTTCTTTCGGTTCTCGGCCATATGCGAACCCGTGTTAGTTCAACGCATGGCCGCACGTCCGACCGCTGCCGAATGACCGAGTAAAACGAGTGGAGCAGGCACGGTCGTAAACCCGCGTCGCAGACGCCCCGAATCCCAAGCCCGCGGCGACCGCAGGGAGCGGCGGGCGTTTCGGAATGCGACCCGTGCCGGGAGCAGTCCGAATGGGATGGCCTCGCAGAGCAAGGTTGTTTGAAGTGGTCGCAAAAAACGTCGGAGACGGATTTTTGTGGCACGAAAACACAACCTTGCTTCCTCCCGTTTCGGGAGCGGTCGATGCCGGGGCCGAAGCCCCGGACACGGCACGCCGAAGCTGGCCCGCAAGACCCGCCGGATATAGTCGGCGGAGCCTTAGGGCGGCAAAGGCGGGACGTATCGCATCGATGCTCACGCAAAGGCGCAGGCGGACGGATCGGGAAAGTCAGTACCCCGAAAGGCGGGAGATCGGAGAGTTAATTTCAGGGCGGGCGGCTCTTCACGACGGGCGGAAGGTCGCCGGAGTGGAATGGATGGTTCGGGTAGTCATAAATATGTCGGATTTTAAGGTTTGCGGCGAAGATAATACACAATTTTCCAATCTGTTACACGCCTGATATTATTGCGCCCTGCTGCGCAAAACTGCTCCGTAGTATGAACAAAGCCTCCGGATGTTGGATTTTGGCACTGATACCCCGAAACTGCGGCTGATTTTGTCCGGTTTTCGGGGTCAATTAGCACCGTTCATAACCGTTCACTCCCCGGACAGCACCAAGTCGGGACGCTGCCCTTATCTTGCCGCCAAGTTTGTAGGAATGCCGAGGGGAGAGGCCGGGAGTTATGCCGCGGAATCCGCCCGATTCATGGGGCCAATTAGGGCGAATGAGGGCGATCGGGGGACCAGCCAGTACCAAATCGGTCGACACACCTTATCTTGCCGTCGGATTTGCAGGAGCATCGAAGGCGGACGGTCTGGGCGGCATGGAGCGGCCATGGTTCCGGAAACCTTCGGTTCGGTATTACCTTGCAAATGAAATTTATTATTAACCTATTTAATTCAAATTTTTATGACAAGTATTTGTATGGACGAGCGCGTATGAAGAACGCTCACGGAACGGCTGAAAACATTGGCTGCTCAATCACAACGAACCGGGAAGCGTTATAACCCGCCGTCGCCCGACGGCTGACTGGACGGGGCGGAGGTTTGTCAGCGATTACGGATTTCCAAACGCACGCTCCAAAGCTACCGCGACAGGCGGGTACTGCCCTATTCAAATGTCGGCGGTAAGTTCTTCTACCGGGAAGCTGATGTAACCGGGTTTCTGCGGACGCGGACAATCAGAAAAGGGGTGTAACATGGAATCGGACTATTTAACGATGGAGAGCGAGGAAGTCCGGGAGTTGCTCGCTATGATCGATCGGGCCGAAGAAACCCTGCAACTGGCCGATAAGAACTATCGTCCTCCGGTCGGGGCGGAGAACAACCTGACGGGCAGCGAGGTTTGCGATCTGCTGCACATCTCTCCCCGAACCTTGCAAACGCTCCGCGATACGCGGCAGATACCGTTTGTCGCAATAAGCGAGCGTAACATCCTCTATCCCGAATCGGCGATCCGGGAGCTGCTCATGCAGCATTACAGACCTGTCCAAGACTCATTTTAGGTCGGTGTCGGTGTAAGTGAAAAGGCGGGGCGCACGGGATTCGGAATGATCCCTAATGCGCCCCGCCTTTTAATTTATATCATTGATAATACTATTCCATAGCCTCATATCCATATGCCTTTATGTAAATCTTTTTCTATATAGCTTGTTCCACTGGAATTGGGATTAGTAGTCGATTCCTCACCTCTTCATAGATGGGGAGTTCTACGTCCTCTGCCACTTCTAAGGTCACAGCTATCGCATATGGTATAGTTCCATCAAATGTTATAGCATCTTTTTTACAAATTACTCGTATACCTAAATTGCATCCATCTTCGAAAGGAATTGCACTTTCTCCAATGAATACTTCATGTTGTAAAGTACCTCGCTTTACAGTTTGCCAATCTACATCATCGCGATTAACTCCGAGAACATTTCTCTCTGCCTCAAAAAAAAGGCTGGCAACTCTATATTTTTGTGTGTTTGAGGCAATGGGACTAAACCAACCTAAGGTCACAGTAAGTTTCCTATTTTCTGGTCTTGCGGACAATGAAGGAGGAAGCGGAAGGCGGAATAAATGTACTTTGTCTGCCGTTAACTCTCCGAAGCCAAGAACTGTTACCCTCTGGGCTGTACATTCGGTTACCTTACCCATATCAGGAAGTCCATACCCAATCCATCTTGTGATTATTTTCTTTATATCTGGATCTGTGTAGGTTCCTCTTAATATAGTATAGAGCCTATTTTCTATTTCTTTCCAGCTACACCCGTGTGCGAGCATTACTTTTATAAGCAAAGAGAGATATTTCTTGTATGATGGATTATCATATTCATTTCCAAAAACATCTTTAAGCGCCTCGGCAATACCAATAGCACCTCTCGTAACTAACGCTGTAGCATTACTGGTACCTCTTGTAAAAATTGTTTTGTTGAATTCTGGTGAAGGCGCTGCAACAAGATGCCCTGGCTCCGCATTATTACAAGAGTAATGTAAGGGAGTTGGATTATTCTCTGAAAGAGCTTCATTGAAGAATTGCCGCCCTCCCGAAAACACCAAATCAGGCTTAATCGCTTTCCGGTAACCGCCACCGAATGCTGAATGAACATTCGGGAGTAATGTGGTAGATGGATTAATCCTACGATCGTACGCCCTTAGATTAGAGCTATCATGATGAGTAGACCCAACTGTAATATTATTAATACTTTCAGCCGGAGATAATAATCTCCGATTCCTCATGTCTCCGATAACTTTTTTATAGATTAACTTTTCTTTTTCAAGATCATTTAATATTTTAAAATCCTTATATGGAATAGAAAGTTCCAAATTATTTAGGTGATTGCCCGCACTAATAATAAACAAAACTTTATATTTAAAACTAAGCCAATCCAATAATTTGGCTACGGGACTCATTGTATGATAGAATACTAAGGAATTGTCTCCTATAGAAAGGTTGATAACCTTTATAGAGTCTATCGGCTCATTATCAATATCTCCCTCGAAAATTCTCTTTACAGCTCGATGCAATAAATCAACAAATAAGACATCATCTGGCACACGCTCTATCCGACCATTCATCCACGGTCTCAATTTCATAATTGGACGAACATATAAAGGAGTCGAAATAGGGGCGTTATTATTATTTAAGTCTCCGTGAATAATAAGGGAACTCATTCCCGTGCCATGAAATCTATATTGAGATTCATAATTTTCACTAAAATTATCAGGGTCATCAATTATCAGACGATTCGACAATAAGTGGTGATTCTCCATAGGTAATCCGTCGAATAACGCCGCGATTGGGGAACCATTTGGATGTGGGCTATCGTTTTGGTCAAAATCCAAAGTCTCGTCCAAATTGTAATCAGCTTTAATCGCAATTTGACCTGAGGGGCGAAAGAACATTACATCATCAAACCTTACTAACCTTGAGGTCGGAGAGTCAATGATTCTTTGTATCTCAGCAACTGGCAATTCGACCAGAAGGGCATGGTATGATATCTCAGGAATTATTGAACTAGTAATGTACCGTCCACCTAAAGACTCTAACAATTCTCGAATAATCTGATCGTTTTGCTGTCGTTTTGCCTCTGAATTGCTAAACCATAACTGGAGTTCGAATTTAATATTTTGCGCATTAGTTTGAATCTCCTGCTTCCAATAATCAATAACACCTGTTTCAATAAGTCTGTCTTGAACATCCCATTTGCGTATGTTTTTTAATTTTTTGAATAGCGACTTAAAACCGGCGAAGCCTCTTCTGAATTGAATATGCGGATTAGTAGAATATTGTTCCCATAAGGACAACATTTCATTAAGTGCTCTTTGGTTGGTCATTGTTAGAAACAATCGTCCTGACAATTTTCTCTCCCTATCCTCAGTATCGTAAAAATCCTCTGTTGGTAATAAATCATCCACCTCTATTTCTCCCATCCATTCCAATCCGTCTGTATTCCTAATTGCTGTAATGAAATCATCTACAGTGCCGATAGTTTCGAAGACAATAACCTGTTCTGGATCAACACCTTCAGGTGCTTGTTGGATCTCCATTCGCCTTGCCTCAAAAGCATCTCTTAAGGCTCTGAATAAAGGAGACAATCTTTCAGATTGTCTATCCGGTGATGGATAGTGAATCTGCCGTGGAGGAAAACTTCGACGGATCCTCTCTAATCTCAGAGGTTCAGGGAAAAATAACAAAGGATAATCTGCCATAATCTTTATTTTTGAGACTCGGAATCAATGACAATGTTAGTTCGATTTTTTAATTCGGCACTAACTATTTCTTTCATATTAGAGTTTGGTAAAGATAGAACATATTGACGCAATACAGACAGCCCAAATTCTTCTAATTCAGCATAATTAGTCCCTATCATCTTCTTTGCTATAGTTTCAGATGCATATTCAAATCTTATTTTATGTTTATGTTGAAATCTGTCTAACCATGTAGTAATATTAACTCTAGTGGGAGGTGGTAATGTCATTTTAATCTGGAATCGACGCCAAGCAGCTCTGTCTAACAATTCAGGATGATTAGTAGCTCCTATAACAATAACATGACTGGGTAAATTATCAATCTGTAATAATAGGGAACTAACTACTCGCTTAATTTCCCCCGTTTCATGAGTGTCTCCTCTTTCTTTTCCCAATGTCTCAAATTCATCAAAAAACAATATGCACTTTCTGGTACTAGCATAATCCATTAGATTTCTCAGACGAGACGCAGTTTCACCTAAATAAGCACCTATGATACTATCATACTTTACAACGAAGAGAGGAATTATCAAAGCCTCTGCAAGCGCTTCTGCTAATGATGTTTTCCCATTTCCTGGAGGGCCTATTAACAGAATTTTATTTCGTGGTTCAAGTCCATATGATCTTAATAAATCTACTCTAAATTGTTCTTGTATAAATTGGTCTATGATGATTGACACATCGGGAGGTAAAACCAAATCAGCAATTTTTTTTACAGGAGTTAATTCGGAGATTAAATTTTCTGCTCTATAATCAAAAGAAAGAGATCTCCCGGTGTTTTGAAGGATATTCTCTCTTTGGAAATTATCATTTGGCAATGGAGTTTTACGGAGTTCATTTTCCAATTTATCTGCTAAAATTGCATGTTGTTTATTCCTTTCTTCTGCGATTATAGCCTCTGTCACTTTCTTAATCATGGTTTTATTCCCTGTGACCGCATATTTCACCAAATCCACTAATAAATCTGCCCTTGCCATAGTTTGAACCTATTTTGTTCTATTAAACAGTTCTCGAATATCAATATCTAATATTTTTGCAATCTGAAAAAACATTTCTGCTGATGGTTGAGTTTCATTCGTACACCATCGAGAAATTGTAGCCTCGTTTTTTCCTAATGATTCAGCAAGCCAGCGATTTGTTCGTTTACTCTCTGCAAGAACAACCTTAATTCTATTTATTGGAATGCCCATATTTATACAGTTTGATGTATTATGCAATACATATGATTTAATAATATAACACAGGCAAATATACGACTATTTTTGGTTGTACGATGAAATATTAGGAAATTTCTCTTGCCTTTTATTGTAGTCACTGATTTATTTGCTTAAAATGATGGTGGAAACTATGCATTTATGTATGAGAATTGATTCGCCATCTTGACGATTATTATAAGAAGCACATCGCTTTATTTTCTAAAATCTAATTTAACAGACTCCCGAATTTCTGCATCTCCCGGCCTATCAGTCTTTCGGAGAACTTGGCATAGTGCCGTGTCATGTTGGTATTGGTATGGCCGAGGATTTTTGCCAGTACGTCTATGGGCATTCCGTATTCAACCGCCAAACAAGCGAACGTATGCCGGGCAAGGTGGAACAGAACCCACAAAGCAACCGTCAGCAAACAAGTAACGACAAAACGCAACCCGTTTGAAATGAGCGGATTTTCACTATTCTGCCAAATACCGGAAACGCAAGGAAGTGCGGAATATTGAGCCATTTCAGTTACCAAGTCGTTAGCTGCCTGTTACCGAAGCAAGGATAGGTGACGCACGGAAAATGAAATTGTTGGACAGCCATTTCTTTTGCACTGATACGCAGTGTTCTGCAAATCAATGAACGCTTACATAGAAAGTAAATTTGCAAACAAAAAAATGTGAGCGTATGAAAATTGAAAAATTCAAGGTATTGCTCTACCTGAAAAAGAGTGGAACGGACAAGTTGGGCAAAGCCCCGATAATGGGACGAATTACGGTAAACCGCACGATGGCGCAGTTCGGATGCAAGCTGTCGTGCAAGCCGGAGTTGTGGAATGCACGGGAGAGCCGACTGGACGGCAAAAGCCGTGAGGCAGTAGAAACCAATGCCAAGCTAGACAAGCTGCTACTTGCCGTAAATCATGCTTTCGACACCCTGGTGGAACGCGGACAGGACTTTGACGCTACGGCGGTCAAGGAACTGTTCCAAGGCAGCATGGAAACACAGATGACACTGCTTAGAATGACTGACCGTATCTGTGAGGACTTGAAGGCACGTATCGGCATCGACCGTGCCAAAGGAACTTATCCCGGCTATTACTACATGAGAATGAGATTGGGCGAGTTCATCCAGTGGCAGTTCAAGACGAAAGATATTGCTTTCGGTCAGCTTACCGAGCAGTTCATCCATGATTACCAGAATTATGTGATGGACGTGAAGGGACTGGCGGTAGATACCGTGCGCCATTATCTCGCCATTTTGAAAAAGATATGTCGTATCGCCTACAAGGAGGGATACGCAGACAGGTGTTTCTTCGCCAATTTCACCCTTCCACAAAAGACAGAACGCACACCGAGGGCATTAAGCCGTGAGGACTTCGAGAAAATCCGCAATGTGGAAATACCTACATGGCGCACCACGCATATCCTCGCCCGTGACCTTTTCCTGTTTGCCTGTTATACGGGAACCGCCTATGCCGATGCGGTGAGCGTTACCCGTGAGAATCTTTACACGGACGATGAGGGAAACCTCTGGCTGAAGTATCACAGGAGGAAAAACGAGCTTCGGGCAAGTGTCAGGCTGCTTCCCGAAGCACTTGCGCTGATAGAGAAATATCGTGATGACAGCAGACCGACACTTTTCCCGACGGTTCATTACCCCAACATGAAACGGCACATGAAAGCCCTTGCCGTCCTTGCCGGAGTGAATGGCGGCTTGTGCTATCATCAGGCAAGACATTCATTTGCCTCGCTGATTACACTGGAAGCCGGAGTACCGATTGAGACAATCAGCCGGATGCTGGGACATTCCGACATAACCACCACGCAAGTGTATGCCCGTGTCACTCCGAAAAAGCTGTTTGAGGACATGGACAAGTATATTGAAGCAACCAAGGACTTGAAGCTTGTCCTGTAATCATTAAAATCAGAAACTTAAAACATTACAATTATGCGCAGTACATTTTCCGTATTACCATACATCAACAGGAGTAAGGTAAAGGCAGACGGTACGACCGCCGTCCTGTGCCGCATCACCGTAGACGGTAAGAGTTCCACAATGGCGACAGGCATCTATTGCAGACCCGAAGACTGGAACAGCAAGACAGGCTCAATCCGTACCGTCCGTGAAAACAACCGCTTGCTGGAGTTCCGCAAGTCCGTTGAATTTGCCTATGAGGATTCATTGAAGAAGCAGAACGTAGTGAGTGCCGAGCTGCTCAAAAATACGCTGGCAAAGAAAGCCGTCATTCCGGTCAAACTGTTACAGATGGGCGAAATGGAACTTGAAAGGCTGCTTGTCCGCTCAAAGGAGATAAATTCTACTTCGACATACAGAAATTCAAAATACTATCAGAAGTATTTGACGGACTTTCTTGCTTCACAGGGAAAGAGTGATATAAATCTGGCTGAAATCACGGAAGAGTTCGGCAATTCCTATAAAGCTTTCCTGAAACGCTACAAGAACTTCAGACCGTCACAGATGAACAAGTGCCTGTGCTGGCTGAGTAAGCTGGTGTATCTTGCCGTTGATTATGAGATACTCCGTGCCAACCCGTTGGAAGACATGGAATACGAGAAGAAGCCCGCTCCGAGGCATAAGCACATCAGCCGTGCGGAGCTGAAGACCATCCTCGAAACACCGATGCCCGACCCCTTGCAGGAACTTGGGCGGAGGGCGTTCCTGTTCTCGATTTTTACGGGACTGGCATACGTGGACATCATGCTGCTCCATCCGCACCATATTGGCACGACATCGGACGGTAGGCGCTATATCCGTATCAACCGCAAGAAAACCAGCGTAGAGGCATTCATTCCCCTGCATCCGATAGCGGAACAGGTACTTGAACTTTACAACACAAAAGACGACACCAAGCCTGTATTTCCGCTTCCGAGCCGTGACGAGATGTGGTTTGAAATACACGAGATGGGGGTTGCCATCGGCAGGAAGGAAAACTTGTCCTATCATCAAGCCAGACACTCCTTCGGAACTTTTTTGATTTCGGAGGGTATCCCCATCGAGAGCATAGCCAAGATGATGGGGCACTCCGGCATAAAGACTACCCAACGGTACGCAGAAGTTACGGACAAGAAAATTTCAAAGGACATGGACAATCTTATGGCTGTCAGAAGATTATACGGAACAGGCGAATACAGGGAAAACAAGTTGTCAGCAAAAGACTAATGAGTATGGAACGAGGAATCATTACAATCAATGAAAAAGGAGTGGTCGCCATGCCGACCGCTCCCGTCTGGATGACACAGCAGGAAATGTCAGACCTATTTATGATATTCTGCTATGACATCCGCAAGGCTATCCGTGATATTTATAAGAATCATGAACTATTGGAAGAAACAACCATGTGCTACATCAGACAGGAAGACGGGACACGTTACGAGGTATACAGCCTTGAAATGGTCATAGCTCTTGCGTTCAGACTACGCAGCAGGGAATGTATGGCTTTCAGAATGTTTATTATGGAAAGGCTGTATGCGCCCAATCGGGAAAAGCCCATTCATTTGTTCTTTTCACTGTCCAAAACCAATCCACGATACAAATGTTAGTATTGTTTGTATCTATAATGATAATAATGCAAGAAGCCGATGGCTGGGTAATTTACCTATCGCCATCTGCTTCTGTTTCTTTCATACTTTACAAAATTACGTTTCCGTTCGGTAGGCGTTCCGATAGCCGCCCATCACCAGCTTTTCAATGTCCGATTCCTTGTAGAGAATCTTGCCGCCTAACTGACAGTAAGATACCATCCCGTTGTTGCGGTAGTCCTGCAAGGTACGTCGGCTCACCTTGAGCCATGCCGACACCTCCTTGTCCGTCAGGAAGCGTTCATTACCGAATGAAGCCCTGCTTTTTTCGTTCATGTTTTCAATGCCGTCAAGCATGGTGTCCAATTGCTCCATGAAGCCGACAGCCCATTCATCGTTTGTCATAATCGTTTTGTTCATTTATTACAGTGGATTTAATGGTACAATAAATTCAATTACATTCAGATGGTCTTTCCCCAACAGGCGGCATCCTTTCGTCTGTCTTCCACGAGCCGGACGATACGCAATACGTCCTCCGGATTGTAAAAAATCTTATGCCCGATTTGGGAGTAAGCCAGCGTACCGTTGTCGCGCAACGTCTGCAACGTCCTTGGACTGATGCGCAGCTGTTGGCAGACATCCTGATTGTCCATCCAGCGGCTGAGCCGTCCTTCCTCTCTCTTGCCGAGGATTTCATTCACCCGGTCGGAGAAGCGGTTGAACTTTCCGACCATTTCTTCAAATACGTCTTTCGAGATAATCACAAATTCATTCATTGCATATACTGTTTTTATTGTTGGTAATCCTGTTTGCCTGCAAAGTAAAGCCAATGCCAGCATCGGACAATGGCTTTACTACTGACTGGCAGCTTGTGGCTGCAAGTGGTAGGGATTGGCTTAATTCCATATTCCGCAACAGCCTTTCCGGTTGCCGACTGTACAAAGAAAAGCCAACTTCGGCAGATTCCAACCAACCCGCAGCATCGTGGCAGTATTTGGCACCGATGTGGTAGCCTGTGGCGTTTTTCGTTTTTATTGTGCTTTCACTAAGATTTCAGCATAAGTGAAGAACATTATGGTATCATTGGATATACAAATTGCCAATCATAACACACTTATTACTCAAATATACAACCTTATAGTTGTACTCCTCAGGTATTTATATTACCTTTGTATTCAAACAAGATAATCTTTCAATAAATACAATAACAAACAGAATGTATTGTGATGCCTTAGAAACCGTAAGATGCGCAGCTAAGCTTGGGCAGGACAACAAAGATTGGGTGAAGTACTCGCAACAGATTGCTACTACTATGTCCAAACGAATGGCGGAACTTAGTTTGACACAACAGATGCTTGCTGAAAGGATGAATTGCACCCAACAATATATTTCTAAAGTGTTGAAGGGGAAAAAGAATATGTCGCTGGAAACGATATGTAAGATAGAAAACGCATTGGGTATTGAGATTATCAAAAATCTGAACGGAAATAAATAACAAATAAAAGGCAGAGCAAAATATGTCAATACAAAGTGAAGCGGCATTGGAAGCCGGACTTATCGCTACACTTCAGCAAATGGATTATGAGTATATCCAAATTGCGGAAGAAGATAATCTTCAAGCAAATTTCAAACGGCAGTTGGAGATACACAACCGTAAACGATTGGCAGAACATGGTCGAACTGAATTTACGGCAGAGGAATTTGAAAAGATTCTTATCTATCTTGAAGGCGGTACGAGGTTTGAAAAGGCAAAGAAGCTCCGCGACCGTTATCCGCTTGACATGGCAGACGGCAAACGTATTTGGGTGGAATTTCTCAATCGTCAACAATGGTGTCAGAACGAGTTTCAGGTTTCCAATCAAATAACGGTGGAAGGTCGAAAAAAATGTCGCTACGATGTGACCATTCTTATAAATGGTCTGCCATTGGTGCAGATTGAATTGAAACGCCGTGGCGTGGAACTCAAACAAGCGTATAATCAGATACAACGTTATCACAAGACATCTTTTCACGGATTATTTGACTACATTCAGTTGTTCATTATTTCCAACGGCGTAAATACCCGTTACTTTGCCAATAACCCGAACAGCGGTTATAAATTCACGTTCAACTGGACGGATGCAGCCAATGTGCCGTTCAATGAACTGGATAAATTTACTGCCGCTTTTTTAGAGAAATGCACTTTAGGTAAAATCATTGGCAAATATATCGTATTGCATGAAGGCGACAAATGCCTGATGGTACTCCGTCCGTATCAATTCTATGCCGTAGAAAAGATATTGGACAAGGTAAAGAACTCCAATGACAACGGTTATATATGGCATACGACTGGAGCAGGAAAGACTTTAACCTCGTTCAAGGCTGCACAACTCGTTTCCGAACTGAACGATGTAGATAAGGTCATGTTTGTGGTTGACCGCCACGACCTTGATACACAAACCCAGTTGGAATATGAAGCCTTTGAACCAGGCGCAGTGGATGGTACGGATAACACAGATAAACTTGTAAAGCGGTTGCACAGCAACTCCAAGATAATCATCACTACGATTCAAAAGCTCAATGCTGCCGTCAGTAAGACGTGGTACAGCAACAAGATAGAATCCATACGTCACTCACGTATTGTAATGATATTTGATGAGTGTCACAGAAGTCACTTTGGGGAAAGCCACAAAAGAATAATGAAATTCTTTGATAATGCCCAAGTGTTCGGATTCACAGGTACGCCTATCTTCACGGAAAATGCTGTGGACGGGCATACCACCAAAGAAATATTTGGCAATTGCCTGCACCAATATCTTATCAAGGATGCCATTGCCGATGAAAATGTACTGGGATTCCTTGTAGAATATTATCATGGGAACGAGAATGTAGAAGCGGGTAATGCTAACCGAATGGAGGAAATAGCTAAATTCATCCTTAATAATTTCAATAAGTCAACTTTTGACGGTGAGTTTGACGCCCTGTTTGCCGTGCAGTCTGTGCCGATGCTTATACGTTATTACAAGATATTCAAGTCTCTGAATCCGAAAATACGTATCGGTGCGGTGTTCACATACGCTGCCAACAGTAGCCAAGATGATGAACAGACAGGAATGAATACAGGACAGTATGTCAGTGAAAGTACAGGTGAAGCAGACGAGCTTCAAGCCATCATGGATGACTACAATGAAATGTTTGGCACAGCATATACTACCGAAAATTTCCGAGCCTATTACGATGACATCAATGAACGCATGAAAAAGAAGAAAGCGGGCATGAAGCCGCTTGACCTCTGCCTTGTCGTGGGTATGTTCCTTACAGGTTTCGATAGCAAAAAGCTAAACACACTTTATGTAGATAAGAACTTGGAGTATCACGGTCTGTTGCAAGCCTTTAGTCGTACTAACCGTATTTTGAACGAGAAAAAGCGGTTTGGCAAGATTATATGTTTCCGTGATTTGAAAAGCAATGTTGATACAGCCATCCGGTTATTCAGCAATTCCAATAATCCGGAAGAAATAGTACGCCCTACGTATGAGGGGGTAAAAAAGGAATACCAACAGTTAGCCACGGACTTCTTACAGAAATACCCGGAACCAAGCAGCATAGATTTGTTGCAAAGTGAAAAGGATAAGAAAGATTTTGTATTGGCTTTCCGCGACATTATCCGCAAACACGCAGAAATTCAAATATATGAGGATTATAGTGATGAAGCGAACGACCTTGGTATGACAGAACAACAATTTATGGATTTCCGAAGCAAGTACCTTGACATTCACGATACATTTGCCTTAATTGACCCTGTCCCGCCTACAAAGCCGGGGGATGATGAAACACCAAGTGATGAAAGGCTGGAAGATGTGGACTTCTGTCTTGAACTCCTGCACAGCGACATCATCAATGTGGCTTATATTCTTGAACTGATTGCCAATCTTAACCCATATAGTAACGATTACGCAGAACGGCGCAAGAGTATCATTGATACCATGATAAAAGATGCCGAAATGCGCAACAAAGCGAAACTTATTGATGGTTTCATTCAAAAGAATGTGGATGAAGACAAGGAGAACTTCATGTTGCAACGGCAGAAGGCAGATGGTACAAATGAACTCGAAGAACGATTGAATAGGTATATCTCATTAGAGCGAGAAAAGGCAGTAAACTCATTGGCGCAAGATGAAGGGCTTTCTTCTGATGTGTTTGACCATTATCTGAAAGAATATGATTACCTGCAAAAAGAACAGCCTGAAATCATACAAAAGGCATTGAAAGAGAAGCACCTCGGTCTGATAAAGACACGTAAAGCTCTGACACGGATAATGGATAGACTACGTAACATTATCAGAACTTTTAATTGGGATTAAGATTATGGATAAGATAAAAGAACCGGGTTATGTATATATCCTAACGAATCCAAGTTTTCGTGAGGATTGGGTTAAGATTGGTAAAAGCGCACGTCCTGTTGATGTGCGCTCAAAGGAACTCGATAATACAGCCGTACCTTTGCCTTTTGAAATATATGCTACAATCAGAACTATAAAATACAATGAGGTAGAAAAACTCGTACATGAGTTAATAGACAGTCTTACAGATTTTCGCATCCGTCGAAATAGAGAATTTTTCAATGTCAATCCGCAAAGGGCACTAGAAATATTTAAAAAGATAGCACTAACTATAGACGATGCAGTTATAACTGAATATACTGATAACAAGCTTATTCCTAATAATAGTGGTTCGGTCGTTTATCAAGATAGCGCACATAACAAAGGCAAGGATTACACAAAATACTCCCTTAATGGGAATGGTGTTTTTGGCAAAGGTAAATTGGCTTTAGAGATTATACGTTGTTATGTCCAAGAAAATCAAGTCTGCTATCAGGATTTGTTTGCCATATTACCTAAGAAATTGATTAAAACGGTTAAAGAGGTTGATGATTGGAAACGGCTAACAGAAGACAAGAAGAAAGATACAAGATGGTTTGAACATGATGTACTTGAGAGCTGCGATGGTGTCAAATTTCTCGTATCAACTCAACATGGCAAAAATAATATAGACAAGATATTTGAGCTTGCGAATAAATTTGGATATGAAATTAAAGAACTAAAATAGATATGAGCGAAGAATTACAACAAAAACTCCGTGACCAGCTTTGGGAAGTAGCCAATAAGTTGCGTGGTAATATGTCAGCCAGTGATTTCATGTATTTCACATTGGGTTTTATCTTCTACAAATACCTGTCTGAAAAGATAGAAGCATACGCCAATAATGCTTTGGTGGATGATGGTGTATCGTTCAAAGATTTGTGGAATATGGAGGATGAAGATACCGTTGAACTACAAGAGGAACTGAAAAAGCAATGTTTGGAAGGTATCGGTTATTTTATAGAACCGACCTACTTGTTTTCATCGGTAATAGACCGGATAAAAAGGAAAGAGAATATATTGCCAATACTTGAACGGTCGCTGAAACGTATTGAGGATAGTACATTAGGGCATGACAGCGAGGAAGATTTCGGCGGTCTGTTCTCAGATATAGACCTTGCTTCTCCAAAGTTGGGTAAGACGGCAGATGACAAGAATACTCTTGTCAGCAACGTCTTGTTGGCTTTGGACGATATAAAGTTTGGAGTGGAAGCCTCTAATGAGATTGATATTCTTGGCGATGCCTACGAATATATGATTGGTCAATTTGCAGCAGGAGCCGGGAAAAAAGCCGGAGAGTTCTATACTCCGCAAGAAGTCAGCCAGATTTTGGCTGAAATTGTTTTTATCGGTCGCACACGGCTTCGCAATGTGTATGACCCGACTTGCGGTAGTGGCTCGTTGCTTCTCCGCGCAGCAAAGGTAGGTCATGCAGTGGACATTTATGGACAAGAGAAGAATCCGACCACTTACAACCTTGCCAGAATGAATATGCTGTTGCACGGCATCAGATTCAATAACTTCAAGATAGAAAACGGTGATACGCTGGAGTGGGACGCATTTGGCGATACGCAGTTTGATGCAGTCGTGGCTAATCCTCCGTTCTCCGCTGAATGGAGTGCAGCTGACAAATACAACAATGATGACCGTTTCAGCAAGGCTGGACGACTTGCACCGAAAAAGACAGCCGACTATGCTTTTATCCTGCATATGATTTACCACTTGAATGAGGGTGGAACAATGGCTTGTGTGGCTCCTCATGGTGTGCTGTTCCGTGGTAATGCCGAAGGTGTAATCCGTCGTTTCCTCATCGAAAAGAAAAACTATATTGATGCCATTATCGGTTTGCCTGCCAATATTTTCTATGGCACAAGCATACCGACTTGTATCCTTGTCTTTAAGAAATGCCGCAAGGAGGATGACAATATTCTGTTCATTGATGCAAGCAAGGAGTTTGAAAAGGTAAAGACTCAAAACAAACTTCGTCCGCAGCATATACAGAAAATTGTCGAAACCTATCGTGACCGCAAGGAAATAGAAAAGTATAGCCATCTTGCCACATTGCAGGAAGTCGCTGACAACGATTATAATCTGAATATTCCCCGATATGTTGATACCTTTGAAGAAGAAGCACCTATCGACATCAAGGCTGTAATGGCAGAAATTAAAGAACTTGAAGCCAAACGTGCCGAACTTGACAAGGAGATAGAGGGGTATTTGAAAGAGTTGGGGTTGGTTGAATAAAAGGAAGTGTAATGGCAAAGCGGTTTGAAATAAGAAACAGTACGGCAGAGTTCCTTATTTTCGCCATTGAAGGTAAGGAAGATGGCATACAAGTGGTGTATCAGAATGAAACTGTCTGGTGTACGCAAAAAGCTATGGCAATCTTATTTGATTGCTCTACCGATAATATAGGTTTACATTTAAAGAACATATATGCCAGTCAGGAGTTGCAAAAAGATGCAACTACCGAGTTTTTCTCGGTAGTTCAAATGGAGGGTGAGCGTCAGGTAAATAGAAAAACGTTGTTTTACAACTTGGATGCCATTATCTCTGTGGGCTATCGTGTAAACAGTATTAGGGCTACACAATTCCGCCAATGGTGTACCTCTGTCATTCGCCAGTTCTCTATCCGTGGCTATGTGATAGACAAGAAACGTATGGAAAACGGCTCATTTATTGGCGAGGACTATTTCGAGCATTTACTGGCAGAAATCCGTGAAATCCGCCTTAGCGAACGCCGTTTCTATCAAAAACTTACGGATATTTATTCTACAGCTATTGATTACAATCGTGATGCACCTACCACACGGTTATTTTTCAAAAAAGTACAGAACAAAATGCACTATGCAGTGCACGGTCAGACAGCCGCAGAACTAATTGTGAATAGAGCCAATGCTGAAAAAGAACACATGGGACTGACTACGTGGGAAAATGCTCCTGATGGGAAAATAGTCAAGACCGATGTAAGTATTGCCAAGAACTATCTGAAAGGTATAGAGTTGGAAGATATGGGACGTTTGGTCAATGCCGTGTTGGATATGGCTGAGCGTATGGCGAAGCGTCATATACCTATGACAATGGAGGACTGGGCAAAACGTATTGACATCATTCTTGAAGCTGGTGGCGATGCTGTCCTTCCAGATGCAGGTAAGGTTACGGCAGAATTCGCCAAGAAATTTGCCGAAACTGAATTTGAAAAATACCGTATCATCCAAGACCGTTTGTTTCAGTCTGACTTTGACCGATTAAATGACAATGATTTACCTTCACTTGATTTTAACGATTAAAATTGACAATTATGGCAGAAAATAAAGATAAGAAAGTCCTTAATGTTCCAGCTTTGCGATTTCCGGAGTTTACGGATAAATGGAAAAAAGGCTATTTCAAAGACGTGTGTAAAATAACCACAGGAAATAAGAATACCCAAGATAAAGACGAAAATGGCTTATATCCATTTTATGTTCGTTCTCAAAATATTGAGCGTATTAACTCGTGGACATTTGATGGAGAGGCAATATTAACAGCTGGAGACGGGGTTGGAGTAGGAAAAGTCTTTCATTATTCTATTGGGAAAATAGGTGTCCATCAGAGAGTCTATATCCTTAGTGATTTCAAATGTGATGGTAAATATTTGTACCAATATTTTTCCAGCCGATTTTATAATCGTGTAAAGCGGATGAGTGCAAAAAATTCTGTTGATTCTGTCAGAATGGAAATGATTGCAGATATGCCTTTATATCTACCGTCTGTTGGTGAGCAACATAAAATTGGTAAGCTATTGGCTTTGTTAGACGAGCGTATTTCTACCCAAAACAAAATCATTGAGGATTTGAAAAAACTAAAGTCCGCAATAACAGATTTACTCTTTCATTCAATAGCAGATGCTCATACCATACGTTTAGGCGAAATTGCACATATTACGAATGGTGCTGGTGACGTGCAAGATGCTAATACAGAACATCAAAAAGATTGGTATCCTTTCTTTGACCGTTCAGAAGAATTAAAATGGTTTCCAACTTATTCGTTTGACAAAGAAGCTGTTATTTATGCTGGCGAAGGACAAAGTTTTTATCCTCGATATTATAATGGGAAATTTGCTTTACACCAAAGGTGTTACGCCATAACGGATTTCGCTTCATGTATTATACCAAAGTATTGTTACCATTTTATGAATACATTAAATTCTTATTTTGTTAGAAATTCAGTTGGTTCTACTGTACCATCTTTGAGAATGGATATATTTCAAAAGGTAGAAATTAGACTACCTCCTATACCAAAGCAACAGCATATATGTAAAATTATTGATGCTTTTTATACTAAACTTGAAGTCGAACAAAGGGGCATTTCTATTTTACAAGAATTGAAGCAATTTTTGCTCTCGCAGATGTTCATATAAACATTTGCGAGAGCAGGTATCTTCGTTGCTGCTGATATTTAGAAAATATACTATCCACTAATGAAAGATTGTTTTCGATTTTTGAAATGTACTTACTGATATTCTTTTGTTGCTCAATACTTGGCAAATGAATTTCTATATTGCACAACTCCTCAAAAGTAAGACATAAGCGAACACTGCCTTCCAGGCGTTTATACATTTCATGTTTGAATGTTTGTGATGCAAAATAGTACTTTAGATAACTGGGTAATAATTCTGATTTTGTAGTAAAGCAAACATACATGGGACTAACAATACCATTACCGTCCATTTCGTACAATGCTATTGAGCCAACATTTATACGAGCAGGATTGTATGCAAACATACCTTTCTTCACAACCTTATAATTTGAGGTATCATCGCTTGCTACTTCTCTGTCCTCAAATTGGTCTGATTGAGCTATAAATCCGTATTTGTTACTAACCGAAAGAACTTGCAAATCAGAGCCACTGCGATTTCTATCAGAACATTGTTTGAGTAATTCGGACAGTGGAATCATTTTTGTTTGTGAAGAATAGCACCGATGAATAATTGCGGACATTACTGTACAGCAATCCTTAATTAAAGGGCTT
>JABLTR010052826.1_pt1 | contig 30458 bp, 28 predicted proteins | sample 7160071 | NCBI WGS metagenome assembly JABLTR01 (sample SAMN14651230, study PRJNA627086) | human gut metagenome | isolation source: feces | host: Homo sapiens | reverse complement strand
GTAATCGGGAAGACAGGATTCGAACCTGCGACACCTTGGTCCCAAACCAAGTACTCTACCAAGCTGAGCTACTTCCCGTAGCTAATATTAAATTTGTAAAACTTATTTGTTTAGTATCTTCATTTTCAAGAGTACTTGTTTCTCACTTATCGCAAAGTCCCAAATATTATTTTATAATTGCTAAATCCTTACCGATACTTCTCACATTTTGTAGGAGAGATCAGCTTTCAAATAAAAAAATGACTTTCGTCATATTTTATTTATGCAAGCGGTAGGATTCGAACCTACAACCGCCTGATTCGTAGTCAGGTACTCTATCCAGTTGAGCCACGCCTGCGTTTCTCTTAAACGACTATATTAGTATACCAAGTTTCCCAAAAGTTGTCAAGAATAAACTCATTACATGCAAAAATTTAAAATAAATTAGGTTTTTGTCAGCAAAAAAAGGAATAGATAAAATACTATTCCTCTATCAATTTATCTGCCAAAATACACTTGTTGTGCTTTTGCGCCCCCATTTCGAATATCCAATAAAGTACTGACAGTCACAAAAGTATATCCTTGTGCTTTCAAATTTTGAATAATTTGTGGTACGGCATCTACTGACCACTGATGAATATCATGCATCAAAATAATCGCACCATCATGAGCATAAGTCGCTACATTTTGAACGACCGGTGCGCTTGTACGATAACGCCAGTCATTAGTATCCACTGACCAATTGACTGCTGTTAAATCAGTTTGGCACAATACAGAATTATTGTAACTTCCGAATGGTGGTCTAAAGAGCGTGACATTTTTCCCTGTAATCTTATTGATTAATTGATTGGCACTTTCAATTTCTTGTTTTTGTTGAGCTGGTGACAAGGTCACCAAATCTTTATGATCCCAAGTATGTGAAGCGACTTCATTTCCTAAGTCAGATTCCTCTTTAATAATATCGGGATATTGCTGTGCTTCACTCCCCAACGCAAAGAAAGTAGCGGGAACTTTTGCAGCACTCAATGTTTTTAGTAACTGAGGAGTGGTGGTCGGGTTTGGACCATCATCAAAAGTCAAAGCAATCAATTTTTGATTTGCTAATTTATTTTTTTCATCAGCAATTCGTTCAGCCTCTTTTTGTCGTTCAACAAGAATTTGCTTATCAGCGGCGATTTGTTGAGCAAATTTTTCTTTATCTGTTTTTTCATAAGAAGCATTTAAAAGTTCAAGACCTTGCTCTGCTTCTTTTATCGTATCTTCGGTGATATTTTGATGCTCTTTAGCAACCAGTTGACTCACTTTATCAATATCTGCCAAATATGCCAAAAGTTGAGTAATTGATTGATTTAGACTACTTTTATCTTTCTCATGGAGCTTAACAATTAGTTTTTTTGCTTCATTAATGTCGCTTGTTTTTCTGGAATTATAGGCTTTATCTTTGGCTTCTTTTGCTTCATTTACCTGCTTTTCATAAGCAATATTCTGCTTACGAACTCCTTGATCGTAATAATATGTCCCGATTCCAGCGACAACAATCAGCAGGGCTCCCATAATCAACGTCAGTTTCCAAAAGGCCTTTTTTGAACTCTTTGATCTTGCACTTCTTTTTTGACTCATTTTTCTTCTTAAAAACTCCTATATATTTCAAAAAAGTTCTCTTTGTAACACCATTAATACAAAAATGTTATTTTAACTTCTATCTTTCTATAATAACATATCCCTATTCAATATTAAAGTCGTTAATTTATTTTTTTGTGAAAAAATCAGATATTATTAGTTCCTATTTGCTTTAATATCTAAAAATTGACCAATGGCTTCTACAGCAAAATCAAGCACTCCTTCATCAGCTTGCATTTTTTGAGAATGTAAAGTAGCTTCACTGTTAATCCCAAGCCAAAACATGACCCCAGGAATCTTACTCAACAAATAACCAAAATCTTCACCAGTCATTGCCGGTGCAATATCAATCAGATTTGCTTTTGTTTCATTTCTAAAAAAATCCATGAGTTCTTTTGCCAGTTTAGGATTATTTTCAACAGGAAGATAACCTCCTTGTTTGAGTTTTAAATCAATGGTCATATCAAAAGATTGAGCAACACCCTTGGCAAGTTCGGTCAAACGTTTTTGAGTCAATTCATTGACTTCTTGGGTCAAACTCCGAATGGTCCCATGCAAAAAGGCACGTTCAGCAATAATATTATTGGTTGTTCCGGCCTCCATTTTTCCGAATGTTACCACTGCTGAATCTAAGGGGTCAACATTACGGCTCACAATCGTCTGAACTTGAGTGACGAAATAGGCGGCAGCAACGAGTGCATCATTTGCCGTATGCGGAAAAGCAGCATGTCCTCCTGTCCCAACGAAAGTCAACTCAACTTCACAAGTTCCAGCAAAAAGAGTCTGTTCATTAGTGGCAATATCTCCTACTTTTAAGTCAGGTCTAACATGTAATCCGTAAAATTCATCGGGGAGCCAATTCTTAAAGGCTCCACCATCATACATCAGTTTTCCCCCTGCTTCATTTTCCTCCGCAGGTTGAAAAAGAAAAAGAAGATTATTCTTAGGCTGACTTTCACTCAATTTTTCAAGTAAACCAAGAGCAACAGTCATGTGAATATCATGTCCACAAGCATGCATTCGTCCATTTTTACTAGCAAATGGTAAATTAGTCAATTCTTCAACAGGAAGTCCGTCAATATCTGTGCGCCAGCCAATTGTTTTTTGGCCTTGACTCCCTTTCAAATATACCAAAAGACCAGTTTGCCAAGTTTCAACTTGAATAAAAGATTTATTTTGAATAATTTGATGAATGATCGTCAATAAATATTTTTGAGTTTTATGTTCTTCAAGTCCAATTTCGGGAATTTGGTGAAGTTGGCGTCGGATTTCGATTAAATTTATCATATTTGTCCTCATTACTAAGCTAAATTTCAAAAGTTTTTTTATTTATTTTACTCTTTTTTTCCTGTGAATTTCTACTTTTATCAAAAAAACTTTTGTTAAAAGTAACAAAAGTTCAGAAATAATCTATTTCCTGTAATTTACAAATTTCTAAGGGCATCTTCTAAAGCAGTTTTTTGCGCTGTTTTTTCATCAATTTCTTTGATGATTCGAGCAGGGACACCAGCAACCACAACATTTTCTGGGACGTCTTGAGTGACAATCGCGCCTGCAGCAACGACTGAGCCTGAGCCGACTTGGACACCTTCAATGACAACGGCATTTGCCCCAACAAGGACATTGTCGCCCACACGAACTGGTTCGGCACTTGCTGGCTCAATGACACCCGCAAGCACAGCACCCGCACCAATATGAGAGTTTTTCCCAACAGTTGCCCGACCACCTAGAACAGCACCCATGTCAATCATCGTCCCTTCGCCAATCTCAGCCCCGATGTTGATGATTGCGCCCATCATGATGACCGCATTATCGCCAATCGTCACTTGGTCACGGATAATCGCACCCGGCTCGATTCGAGCATTGATAGCTCTTGTATCAAGGAGTGGGACTGCTGAATTTCTGCCTTCAAATTCAATAGTGTAATCTTTATTCTCAGTCAATCCTTCCAGCAAGGGACGTACGGCTTGCCAATCACCAATGATGATTTTAAGACTGTAATGGGTGTGAAAATCGCCCAAAACTTGAATGCCTTTATTGGCAAGCGCCTTAAAGTTTGGTCGACCGTTTTCCGCAAGAAAACCGGCTGACTTAAAACTTGGCATTCCTGACAAAGTGACTTTGACACCTGTTTTTTTCTCGGCATTTCCGATAAATTGAATAATTTCTTGGGCGGATAATTTTTGTGCTTCCATTTTCACTCCATTCTAAAGTCATTTATTCATCAAATGACTATTACGGGCTTGTTTTCTAAATCAATAAGTTAAAAATTTACTGACAGACTCATTTTACCTACAATATTATTGTTTTATATTATAGCAAATTATCAAATATTTGGAAAATTTTCAATTCTGCTTAAATAAAAAACAGCCGAAACTGTTTTTTTACTGACACTTCTGCCATCATTCACTTCATAAAATCTAAAAGTGATTCTTTCTCTTCATCAAATTTGACGAAAGTTCCGTCAGCACTTCGTTTCATAAATGTGGGTACAGTGCTAATTTCGTGAGCTTTGCGAATGGCTTGCAACTCATTATCAAGGTCTGTATTTTCTGTATCAACATAGTAAATCGTTTGGTCAGCGTAGGCAGGGAGCTGTTTGACAAATCTTCTGGTCCAAGGACAAGTGACACGTCCAAAAAGAACAAATTGTCCTTCTGTCAGCTCTGACAAGCGTACAGGCGCAAGCGGTAGGACATCTTTCATATTTTCAAAAAATTCTGTCCGCATCTCTCCTGTATAAGGTCTTTCGACCCACTCGCCAATGATGATAATGGTGTTACCCTCAGGAGCGATAAAGGAAAATAGATCTCTTCCGTCAGCGCTTTTGGTAATTGGACTTAGTGGCAGTCCGAGTTCGATGATTTTGTCATGGATTTCATCGATTGTTTCTACTGAAATTGCCAACGTTGCTGGATTTGGGTCGTAGGTTTCATTGAGTGCTATTTCCTCTTCTAAACCTAGTTCTTTCCAAAAAATCTCGGCATTTTCTAGACTATTTACGTTTAAAGTTATCATTTTTTCTCCTTTGAACTTTTTCTAGGAAACTTTTGACCATAGAATAAGTAAAATGGTCATGATAATAATACTTACGACCAGTAGACTGTCACGACTTTGCCATTTGAGCTGACGATATTTTGTCCGCCCATCGCCACCTTGATAACCGCGACTTTCCATGGCTACAGCTAAATCATCGGCACGACGAAATGAGCTGACGAAAAGTGGAATCAAAATTGGAATGACTGATTTAATTTTTTTCAGCAGATTTCCTTCGCCAAAATCCATTCCTCTGGCTTTTTGAGCATTCATAATCATTGTTGTGTCATCCATTAATGTTGGAATAAAACGTAATGATATAGATAGCATCAAACCTAATTCGTGAACAGGAACTTTAATTTTTTTCAATGGGCCCAAGCCTTTTTCAATTCCATCAGCTAAGGTCAATGGTGGTGTAGTTAAGGTCAAAATCGTTGACATAAAGATAATTAAAACAAAACGGAAGAAAATATAAACCGCATTAATCAAAGATTCCGTCGAAATCTTGATAAACCATAAGCTAAAAATGACATGTTGACCGTTGGTAAAAAGCATTTGGAAAATGACTGTGAACAGAATTAAACCAATCATTGGCCGCAGGCCTCTTAAAAAGTAAGAGACTGAAATCTTTGATAGTAAGACACCGGCCAAAGTGTAAAGTACTAAAAGAAGATAGCCTAACCAATCATGAGCCAAAAAGATAATGACGACAAAAGCAATCATGACTAAAAGTTTTGAACGCGGGTCCATCCGGTGAATGATACTGTCACCTGGAATGTAACGTCCCATCAGCATATTTTGCATCAGTTTTCACCTCCTGAATTTACTGACAGACTTGTCAGTAAAGTAACAAGCTCAGCCCGTGTGATGGGTAATTTTTCAAAGGCGACCGCTCCTGTTTTTTGAAGTTGGTCAGCAAAATGCGTCGCCTTTGGCACGCCCAATTCATGTGCTTTCAAAAAATCAACCTCTTGAAAAACGTCTGACGGAGTACCGCAGCTAATGATATGCCCTTTTTCAAGAAGATAAACATAGTCAGCATAATCAGCCACATCATCCATTAAATGAGTGACTAAGACAACTGTTTGTCCTGATTGATGAATACTTTCAAAAAGTTGCATCATTTCGATTCTAGCTTTCGGGTCAAGGCCTGCGGTTGGTTCATCAAGCACTAGAACTTCTGGTTCCATAGCAAGAATTCCAGCAATAGCGACGCGGCGCATTTGACCTCCTGAAAGTTCAAAAGGAGATTTTTCCCAAAATTCATCTGCAAGACCGACCATTTCAAGTTTTTCAGCAGCGATTTTTTCAGCTTTTTCTTTAGGAATTCCAAAGTTTTGTGGGCCAAAAGCCACATCTTTTAAGACTGTTTCCTCAAAAAGTTGACTTTCAGGAAATTGAAAAACAACCCCTACTTTTTTGCGAACAGGTTTAATCTCTTTTTGTTTACTTGTTGAACTTACAACAATATCTCCAACGGTCACTTTACCCTCAGTCGGTTGCAACAAACCATTGAGATGTTGCAACAAGGTTGATTTCCCAGAACCTGTGTGCCCAATTAAAGCCGTGTAACTTCCTTTTTTGACTTCTAAATCAATATCAAAAAGGGCACGACTGGCAAAAGGGCTGTTGGGCTGATAAGTATAATTTACTTTTTCAAATTTAATCATTTTTCTTTTTTCTCAAATCCAATAATATCCATTTTACTGACAGAAATTCTAGAGGACTAGAATTTCCTTAATTTGCCGATTCAACGCTCATCTTAATCGCCTTGAACTGACAGAAAAATCTGTCAGTAAACCTAGCCCAATTTATCAGCTAAAAGCTCTACTAATTCATCTTCTGACAAATATTTTTCAGGTAAATCAAAACCATTTGTGCGCAAATCTTTCATTAGATTTGAAGAAAAGGGCACATCAAGTCCAATCTCAACCATATCCTCGCTAGTCGCAAAGAGTTCAGATGGCGCGGCTTCTTTAATGATTTCACCGGCTCGCATGACCAGAATTCGGTCAGAACTAGCTGCTTCATCAAGGTCATGAGTGATAGATAAAACCGTCAAATGATACTTATCTTTAATCTCATGAATCACGCGCATAATTTCGCTTCGTCCTGTCGGATCAAGCATTGAGGTTGACTCATCAAGAATAATAATTTCAGGACGCAAAGCAATAATTCCAGCTACGGCTACCCTCTGCTTTTGTCCACCAGAAAGTCTTGCCGGCTCACGTGTCTTAAAATCAAGCATATTGACAGCAAGCAAAGCCTCATCAACTCGCTTAATCATCTCTTCACGGGGAATTCCTTGATTTTCCATTCCAAAAGCAACATCGTCCTCAACCGTTGCCCCAACAAATTGGTTATCAGGATTCTGAAAAACCATCCCAATCTTTCGACGTAGATTCCAGACATTTTCAGCTGTTAATCTTTCACCGTCAATCTTGACAATTCCTTCAAATTCTTCAAAAAGTCCATCAATCAGTCGTGCAGTCGTCGATTTTCCCGAACCATTTTGCCCGATAATCGAAACCCACTCCCCTTTTGTAATCGAAAAGGAGACACCATTAAGCTGATTTACATCGCTTTCTTTTTCATATTTAAAAACTAAATTTTCCACTTCGAGAATTTTATTCATAGCCCTTATTATACCAAATTTTAAAGACTTTTAACCATTTAGTTTTATATTTCTACTAAAAATTAACCCGATTATCAGTAAATAAAGTGTCATTTAAAAATCTTTGCTAAAGTCTGAGCTTTTTTGCTATAATGTTAAGGAAGTTGGAGAAGTGTCCGAGTGGTCGAAGGAGCACGCCTGGAAAGTGTGTATACGTCACAAGCGTATCGGGGGTTCGAATCCCCTCTTCTCCTTAAAAATTTTTCCGAAAAGCTCTGTCAATAGATTACAGGGCTTTTTTTCTATTAAAAAATAGATTTTCTACCTATTAAATGTTTTTTCTTATAAATAATCCCTGAAATAATTAAAGCTTTCGATTATTATGCTTAAAAATTCGGTTTTTAGACTATAAATCAGCCAATATTATTTTTACTAATCAATATTTTTACTTTCAGATTTATATTTTAAGACTGCAAAATCCAAGAAATAGGAAGAATTTTTCAAAAATGAGGCTTTTTTGTATGGAAAAAGGTCTTTTTTTGTGAATTTATTCACAAAAAAAGACCTTATGGATTGATTTTCCTTTTTTTTACTGGTTTGAAACTTTACCGAAAACTTATTTTATTAGACTTTCATTAGATTTTAATTAATTATTTTCATTTTCCTCTTGAATAGAAAACGTTTTTATAATACAATTAATCTTGTAAACAACAGTTGAAGCGCCCCATTAGAAAAAAGAAAGGATTTTAATGTTACTGGACTGAACTCAGGATGCGCTCATAGTCCCAATCGCAAAAAAGGTTTTTAAAAAAAGGAGAATAAGAATGAACAAAAAGATTTTTGTACCAATGGCTACTATCGGACTACTAAGTTCGGCAATACTTTTCGCTAACTCAGCAAGTGCAGACACAAACATGAATGTCCAAGCACAAGATGGTATTGTCTCAACAGATGTTAATCCACTTTCTACTACTTCAAGAGGTCAAGTCCTTATTGATGGTACTGGTGCCGATGGCTTAGACCTCACTTCTGGCAATACAGTTACCACAGGTTACCTTGACTTCGCCTACTCTGGAAGTTTCCCACTTGGAGCAATTGGAATTAATAAGGAAACTGAATTCGTTCTTGTCCTTCCTAGTGAATTAGACGATGCAGCTAAAGACGCAAGCTTCATTAATTATTTCAGAGGTACTTATGATGGCCCAGGATGGGGTGCAGAGCCATATCAATACAAAACTTCTGATATTCGTATGGGCGTTGACAATGAAGGGAATACCATCGTTCGATTCACTAACCCACCTGCTACTTGGGGAATTGCTAATGGTCTTCACTTCAATGTTAACGTTTCACTTGATCTCGGAACTTTTGTAACAAAGACAGGAATTCGTATCGCAGATGCAGATAATGGCACACACTATGATTTCAATGGTGCGGTAGTAACTGACCATGATTACACTAAAATTGGTGATGATAACACTGTTACTTCTTTAAATACACATGCCCTTGACCCTGGATATGACCTACTTCAACAGGTCCCAACAGTCGAAGATGTCTATGATACAGACACAACGATTTCTGGAACTGGTGTACCAGGAGCAAAAATCGAGATTTATGCTGGTGGTAAACTCATTGCTACTGACTATGTAGGAACAAAAGGAACTTACCATATCACTGTTCCTAAACAAAATGAGGGAGTAACGATTGAAGTACGCCAAAACACTGGTGTGGGTTGGAGTACTGCAGCAACAACAATTGTTCAACATAAAGTCTCTGAAATTCCTGCGCCAAAGGTAAATCCTATCCATGAAGGTGATACAGTAGTAACTGGTACTGGACATACTCCTGGTAATACTATTATTATTACTGATTCTTCTGGACAGGAAATCGGACGCGGTTCTGTTGACTCAGCTGGTAAATATTCTATTACTCTTACATCTTCTCAACCTGCTTATTCAATTCTTAATGTAGTAGAAACAGATGGTAAAGACACAAGTCCTATTACTCAAGTAGTAGTACAAGCTCCTATCCCAAATGCAATCACTCATATTGATAATTTTTCGGCCAGCCAAGACCAATATATCACAGGAACTTACACTGGATCTAAAGTAGCAAAAATCGGCCTTACAGTAGACAATGCTAAAAAACCTTTGATAAAAATTACACCTGGAAATGGAAATTTCTCAATCTTTACATCAACTTATGGTATCACAGCTAGTTCAACTGTTTTGGTAACTCTCTACGACGCAAATGATGTTGCTTTGACTTCTGGCAACAGTGTATCAGTTTTACCTTAAACAACTTTTCTAATATAGTAGTTTACTTCGACATGACTTCGTATATAAAAAAACCTTATATCATCAGATATAAGGTTTTTTGCCGAGTAATTTTTCAACTTCTATTTGGTAACTTCTAGTCCTAATAATTCTTCTTCAATACGCAAAAATTGATTATATTTTTCAACCCGCTCACTTCTCGCCATTGAACCTGTTTTTATTTGTCCAGCGTGCATGGCTACAGCAAAGTCAGCAATAAAACTATCAACCGTTTCACCTGAACGATGAGAAATCATGGTCTTATAACCTGCTTTTCTGGCCAAACTAATCGCTTCAATCGCTTCGGTCACTGTCCCGATTTGATTTAGTTTAATCAAAATAGCATTTGCTACACTTTTTTGAATTCCTTCTTTGAAGATTTCGGGATTTGTGACAAAAATATCATCACCAACCAATTGAATTTTTTGACCTTGAACTTTCGTTTGAGCCGCAAAACCAGCCCAATCATGTTCCGAAAATCCGTCTTCAATAGAGATTAGGGCAGGATATTTTTCAACTAACCCCTCATATTAGGTCAACAATTCTGCTGAAGTGAGCTTTTGACCTTCAAAATGATAGACTTTTTCTTTGTCATCATAAAATTCGCTAGAAGCCGGGTCAATAGCAATCGCAATTTCTTCGCCTGGCACATAACCAGCTCTTTCAATTGCTTGATAAAGTGTAGCAATGGCATTTTCCGTCGAACCAAGTTTTGGAGCAAAACCACCCTCGTCCCCTACGGCCGTTTCTAGTCCTTTATCAGCTAAAATTTTCTTCAAAGTATGATAGATATTTGCGATTTTTTCTAAACCATCGCGAAAACTAGCACGTTTGACAGGGGTAATCAAGAATTCTTGAACGTCAATTCCTGAATCGGCGTGCACTCCACCATTGATGACATTGAAAAATGGTTGAGGAAGTTCCAAATCTACTCCACCAAGATAACGATAAAGTGGGATTTTTTCACTGTTAGCTGCGGCACGAGCAATAGCCATGGAAACACCCAATATTGCATTGGCACCTAAGCGAGACTTATTTTTTGTCCCATCAAGTTCAATCATCAGATGGTCTAATTTTGCTTGATTGAATGGTGATTGGCCTTTTAAGGCTTCATAAATTTCACCATTAACATTTGCAACAGCTTTAGAAACGCCTTTTCCTTGAAGTCGCGCTCCGCCATCTCTTAGTTCGACCGCTTCACGATCTCCTGTTGATGCTCCTGAGGGAACTGCCGCCCGTCCCAAAGTTCCATCTGTCAATCTAACATCTACCTCAACGGTTGGATTTCCTCTGGAATCAAAAATTTCTCTTGCGTGAATGTTTTCGATTGTGACTGTCATAATAACTCTCCTTTTCTTTGCCTTTAATGCCGTTGTAAGCCAAAGAAAAAATGGCAGACTACAAGGCAAAAAAGACTTTGCTTTGTAGGCGCCATTAGATTCAAGTTATTTCTTGAAACGGTTTCGGGTGTGCACCATACCCATCTATTATTAATTTACCACTTTATTTTTACGAGGTCAAATTTTTAAAATCTATTTTTTGATAAATTTATCATGTGTGAGCCGAACCATTACTATGCCCTGGGCTTCCATTAAGACCTTGAGCTTCACTGATAGTCATATAGGTATAATTCCCAGGATTTGCCACCGAACTATAATATCTTTGACTACTTGGACGATAGAAACAATAGCCAGCTTCCGCTACTCCCCAACCAGCGGGATTTGTGCTATAACCTCCACTTGCCACTGCCGAATTTTCTTGCGAATCTGAGCTTGCTTGAGCTGCAGCTGCTTGATTTTCTGCTGCTTGGGCTGCAGCTTTTTCATCTGCTATTCTTTTTTGTTCGTCATCTCTTTTTTTCTTGTCCGCAGCTGCTTTAGCCGTTTCATTATTGGCTTTAACTTTACTTGTATTGTCAATAATGTTTTGCGAAGCTTTGTCTAACTCATCAAGTGTTTCAGCTTTATTAACTGAATCTATGCTCTCTTGAATTAATGTTTTGTCTGCAGCAGAAATATATGTATCACTTAGTAAACTTTGAGCACTTTTTACTGTCGAATTGAGTTGTGCTTTTTTATCATCTACTTCGTTTTTTGTTTGGATATTTGACTGAGCAGTTTCTAAAGCAGTACTGATCTCAGACATCTTATCTTCGATATCTGAGACTTTTTTAGCTTTTTTAATCTCTAGTACTAACTTGTCTAGTTGACTTTTATCTTGTGCTGACAGATTTTTATCTTTTAAAGTTGTTGCAACTGTTTTCAGTTGCTCTTCTCGTTGATTATGAACAGAAATTAGCTCTAATAAATTTTCAGATTCCTTTTTATAGGACTTTAATGACTGATAATTGTTTGCTTTTTGCTCTAATTTATCAAGGCTTGCTTTATCTTCTGATAAAATATTTTCATCATTTTTAAGCTCAGCAGATTGATTCAAAATATCATCGACTGCTTTTTGCTCAGATTTCACAACAGATATAAGGTGGTTAAGTCTTTTTGTCTCTGCTTTTATCTTGTCATTGTTTTTACTTTGATTAATTTGATGAGTATCTTTTTGTTCAGCTTTAACATCTTTTTGTGTTTCTATCGAAACATATTCCGATGATAAATTTGACAGTTTTTTATCAGACTTGGTTAGCTCTGTCCGAGCTTCTTTTAATTTAATTTGATTACTATGAACTGTCAATACTCCAGTTGTAGCAACAAATAAGATAAGAGTAACAAGCCAAAGAATCTTATTAGTGATTTTGGAAATAAAATTCCCTGTATTTTTTCGTCCACTTAACAAATAATAAATAGTGAATCCTAAGAGTCCTAAAAATACGATTATTCCTAATACATTATTGATTGTTGATGTAATCATTATCAAAAATAAGACTACAAACAAAAAACCAAGTCCTCTCACGACCGAGCCTAAACTCCTTTTTAACTTTTCCATAAAATCTCCTTTTTAACTTTTCCTCCTAATTTTATAAAGATATTCTTTCTTTTTCAAGCTTATTTTAACTTATTTATTATTTTTTAACTTTATTGATATAGTCTTAACATAATTCTTTGCTAAAATCTTCAACTAAAAATGTGATATAATCACTATAATTTGCTTTTGTCAGTAAAGACGGAGCTATTAATAAGGAAATTTAAATGAAAACACTACTTATTCTATGTGAAGTAAAATATTGGCATGATTTTCGGGAGGGCTTGGCTAAGGTTGGAGTTACTTTTCTTGGTTTCGATAAGAAAAAACCAAATCGAGCTGAAATTGACCAGCTCGTAGCCAAATCAGACTTTGTCATCATGAGAAATCGAAATGTGGCTCATCATTCGATTCAATTTGCTAAAGAAGCCTGCAAAGCAACTAATACTCCCTTTTGGATTAGCAGTAATTTTGGTTTGGAAACAATCATCAAACAATTAGCGCAAAATTTTCCAGATGAGTCCTTTGAAAGGACTGGTCAAATCAAGAAAACTAAAAACCAAAATGGTAAAACTGCCTTGCAAAAGAAAGTTTCTTTATCTGAATCTGCTAAAGCTAAGGAAACTCAAAATTACTTAAAAGGGACAAAAAAATACCGCCCCCTCAAAACAGCGCTCAAAGAAATCCAAATTACTGACGACGAGTCAGATTTCACAAAATTATTAAAAAAATACTGACAGAAGACTGTCAGAGGATAGCCGTTGGCACTTTAGTGCTTACGGATATGCTCGAATGTCCATCAGTATTTTTAAATTAATTTTTCTTTATGAATTTGCTCAAAATTATTTTCACCATCATTGAGTTTTTCCCAAATAACTACTTGACCTTTTGAGCGTGATTTTGGCACATCAATAATTCGTTGATTAGATGAACCACGGAATTGCAACATCAGGTTTTTCTTTGATAATTCAAAACGACCATCAACTAAAACATCTAACAAATCAAGCATTTCTAATTTATCATCTGTTTCAAGCATCATCTCTTCCCAAGTATAACCCGTCCATGACCAAATATCTTTATCAGGTAGCTCACGGCGAATCCGTTTAAGGAGCGGAATCAAAAATGTCGTATTCAAGAAGGGTTCCCCGCCAAGGAGGGTCAATCCTTGGACATAAGGCTCGGCAAGGTCAGCCATTATTTTATCTTCGAGCTCTTTGGTATAGGGCCTTCCATAACGAAAGGACCATGTGGCTTGATTATAGCAGCCTTCGCAATGAAACATACAACCACTCACATAAAGTGAACAACGTACGCCCTCACCATCAACAAAGTTAAAAGGCTTATAATCTGCAATATAATTTTGTGAGAGCTCATCAGCTCTCCATTCTCCTGGTTTTGGATTGTTCATACTTATTTCTCCGCAAAATATTTTGATTTTGCTTCGTCAACTTCGACTGAATCAATCAAATTTCCATCATTCAAAGCTCCAACAGAACCGTTCATGTGTTTTACACGCGATGAAATTTCTTTGTGACGACCATGAACCATTGGACGTGCTTGAGGATTTCCAAGATATCCACAGGTACGTTTTACAACGTCACAGGTTTTAGGATCATCATTGCCACATTGTGGACATTTGAAACCACGTTCTGTTGGAGTGAAATCTCCTTCAAAACCACAAGCGTAACAATGGTCAATTGGCGCATTTGTCCCAAGATAACCAATACGGTCGTAAGCAAAGTCCCAAACGGCTTCAAGTGCTTTCGGATTTTGTTGAAGAACTGGGTATTCACAGTAGTGAATAAATCCACCATTAGCATAAACAGGGTAATCTTTTTCAAACTCTAATTTTTCAAATGGCGTTGGATTTTTACGAACATCATAATGGAAAGAGTTAGTATAGTAGTCTTTGTCAGTAATATCCGCCACTGAACCAAATTTTTCTTTGTCCATTCGGCAGAAACGGTCAGTTAAACTTTCTGATGGTGTTGAATAAACAGAATAATGATAGCCTGAGGCTTTAGACCAATCTTCGCAATCTTCGTGCATACGTTTGACAATTTCAATGGTAAAAGCTTTGGCTTCTGGATTACTTTCCCAAGTTGGACCATAAAAAGTGGTAGCCACTTCATAAAGTCCGATATAGCCCAAACTTACGGTTGCACGTTCATTATTGTACAAGTCATCTACTGAACCTTCCGAATCAAGACGACCTAAAGCGCCATTCATAAAGAGAATTGGTGCATTTTTAGGTTGTGCTTCTTTGGCACGCTCCACACGAAAGGCAAGAGCATCATGTGCAATTTCAACACGTTCATTGAAAATTTCCCAGAATTTTTCTTTATTTCCAGCGGCTTCAAGAGCGATACGTGGCAGGTTGACTGTGACAACTCCAAGATTATTACGTCCAGCAGTCACGTCATTACCATTGGCATCTTTCCAACCTTGCAAGAACGAACGACAACCCATTGAAGCTTTAAATGAACCTGTTAATTCAACAATTTTATCATAGCTCAAAATATCAGGGTACATGCGTTTTGTTGAACATTCAAGGGCAAGTTCTTTGATGTCATAGTTTGGTGTTCCTACTTCAAGGTTAAGTCCACGTTTGAGTGTGAAAATCAATTTAGGGAAAATGGCTGTGCGGTGCTCAGAACCTAAACCACCAATCCGTACTTTTAAGATTGCTTTTTGAATTTCACGCGCATACCAATCATCTCCTAAACCAAAACCAACAGTTACAAAAGGTGTTTGACCATTTGAAGTGAACAAAGTATTAATTTCATATTCTAAAGATTGCATTGCATCATAGATATCTTTAGCTGTTTTTTCACGAGCATAAGCTTCGCGTTTTTCATCGCCATCAATCCATTTTTGAGCATCTTTTAAGTGTTTTTGATAGTTTAACTTGGCATAAGGGGCCAAAACTTCATCGGCACGGTCAAATGAACAACCACCATATTGGCTACTTGCCACGTTAGCGATAATTTGACTGGCTTGAGCGGTTGCTGTTTGAATGGATTTTGGCGAATCAACTTGCGCATTTCCAAGTTTAAAACCATTTTCAAACATATTTTTAAAGTCAATCAAACAACAGTTAGCCATCGTTGTAAATGGGCTATAATCAAGGTCATGATAATGAATATCGCCTTTTTGGTGAGCATTTGCCACATGTGGGGGAAGGAGTTTCAAACCAATTGCTTTGGAAACCGCCCCAGCAGTCAAGTCACGTTGAGTATTGAAAACGTTAGAATCTTTATTGGCATTTTCATTAACGACAGTTTGGTCACGGTTGATTAACTTTTCAATCGTGAAATTGATATCTGTCGCTTTGGTGCGGGCTAAATCACGATTGGCACGATAAGAGATATATTCTTCAGCAAGTGCTGTTTCGCCAGACTCCAGAAGTTCTTGTTCAACAATGGATTGGATTTCATAAATTTTGACATTTTCAGAAAAACGACTAAAAATCTCACTGACCACTCTGTCAGTAAGTTCTGAGAGTACTGATTTATCTGTCAGTTCTACTTTTTTAGCCGCTTTAGTCAAGGCATCAAAAATTTTCTCACTATTAAATTTTACTGAGCGCCCATCACGCTTTATAACATTGATTTCTTCTAGTGTTACATCTTGATATTTTACTTCTGTTTTCATATATCCATCCTCTTCATTTACATCATCTATTCTATCAAATTCTCGCAAATGACACAATATATAGAATAAATTATGTAATGACACACAATATCTTGTGTCGCTTGCTTTCATTCAGCTTTTTCTTATTATTTGACAAAATATAAGTTTTTTGTATCACAATTGTAATATTTTTGTTTTAAATCAGATTTTTTAGATTAAAGGCAAAAAGTTTTTACAAATATGAATCCTTAACGGAAAAACGTTTACAAACCGCCACCAAATTGACATCTTTTTTTAGCTTGAGGCGTGGTAGAATAAAGATAGTACTTATTATATTTTGTAATCTTTAGAAAGGTAATTATTTATGCCAGTATCACGTGTTAAAGTTAAAAATAGACATTTAAAAAAGAAAACTAAAAAACCACTCGCTTTTTATAAACCAGCCACAAAATTTGCTGGCGCTGTTCTTATTGCCGGAACATTGACAACCACACATGAACTTCTTCTTCAACAGACAAGTCCAATGGTTCAAGCAGCGACTAACTCATCAGAGGCTTTTATTGAAAGTATTGCCGCATCAGCAAAACCTGTGGCAGATGCTAATGGCTTATATCCTTCGGTCATGATTGCCCAAGCTATTTTGGAAAGCAACTGGGGCTCAAGTCAGCTTTCACGAGCTCCCTATTATAATTTATTTGGTATTCAAGGTACTTATCAAGGAAAGAGCGTCGTATTTAAAACTCAAGAGTATCTCAATGGTAAATGGGTGACTAAAGATATGCCCTTTAGGGTCTATCCTTCCTTTAATCAAAGTTTTCAAGACAATGCTTATGTTCTAAAAACAACAAACTTTGGGAATGGTCCCTATTACGCTAAGGCTTGGCGGGCCAATGCTGCCACCTATCAAGACGCTACTGCTGCTTTGACGGGCAAATATGCTACCGCCCCAAGTTATGGCGCTTCACTGAATCGCATTATTTCTCAATATAATTTGACTCGTTTTGACGGAGCTTCTTCAGCTGGAAATACTAATTCTGGTGGCTCGACAACCACAATTACGAATAATAATTCTGGAACCAATAGCAGTTCAACTACTTATACCGTCAAATCTGGTGATACTCTTTGGGGAATCTCACAAAGATATGGAATTAGTGTCGCTCAAATTCAAAGTGCGAATAATCTTAAAAGTACCATTATCTACATTGGTCAAAAACTTGTACTGACAGGTTCAGCTTCTTCTACAAATTCAGGTGGTTCAAACAATTCCGCAAGCACTACTCCAACCACTTCTGTGACACCTGCAAAACCAACTTCACAAACAACTGTTAAGGTTAAATCCGGAGATACCCTTTGGGCGCTATCAGTAAAATATAAAACTAGTATTGCTCAATTGAAAAGTTGGAATCATTTAAGTTCAGATACCATTTATATTGGTCAAAATCTTATTGTTTCACAATCTGCTGCTGCTTCAAATCCTTCGACAGGTTCAGGCTCAACTGCTACCAATAACTCAAACTCGACTTCTTCTAACTCAAATGCCTCAATTCATAAGGTCGTTAAAGGAGATACTCTCTGGGGACTTTCGCAAAAATCTGGCAGCCCAATTGCTTCAATCAAGGCTTGGAATCATTTATCTAGCGATACTATTTTAATTGGTCAGTATCTACGAATAAAATAAATTATTATTAATGAACTTTTAGTTAATAAAAAAAGAATGAAATTCAATTCATTCTTTTTTTAATTCTTGTAAAACCGCTTGAAGATGGATAGAACGGGTCGGTTCTGACATTCCAACAGTCATTTCCCAAGGAGTTGTTTCTTTTTCAAGAGCCAATTCAAGAAAAACACGTTGAAATGAAGTTAATTCTTCACAGTTCGTTAAATAGTCAATCTCTTTTTTAGAGAGCAAAATTTTGTCACGTTGAATCACTTTGTTTAGGTAGCGAACCCAAAGTTCTAAATTCCATTTGGATTTTTGGGCAGCCTGCAAGAGATATTCAATCCACGTCATTGTAATAACCTCAGTATTTTTGGATTTTTTCGTAAATAATTTTTTAAAGCTTCTTCACCATAAGCCAAACTATAAGCTTCTAAAATAACCGCTGGGTCTGCCGATCCATCAGTATGCTTAAAACGTTCTAAAAGGATATCCGGACTTTCAATTTTCAATTTCTTCATCAATTTTGCAATGTCTGGCACATCTTTGGTACGTCCGACTTGAATTTTATCAATCAAAATCGCTTCCAGTGGTGAGAGCCCAACAGTCAAATGACTTCCTTCAAAAATAATTGTTTCATCTGTTTTTGAATGAGACATAACTTCCCCAACTGCTTGACTCAGCCAAGGTTCATTAGCAGTTCCCACATGATATTCTTCACCAATTTCTTCAATGATTTTATCTATTTTTTCAGTAGTCTCATAAAAAGCATCAATGTCCTCTGTCGCCTTCATTCCATAGTATTCTAGTACAAAACCGCCAACACAGTGTAAATGAAGTTGCAAATTCTCTTCTGAAAGTTTTTCATTCAAGCGGGAAAATAATTGATGATAATCCAAATTTTTAACCTCTCTCACACTTTCAAATTTTTGTCATTTCTCTTTCCATTATCAATGATAGATAAGAATTTGTCAAGTTGAAATTGCTGACAGAATCAGTAATTTTGTTGCAACTTATGCATTTATAATCAATATTTGACAAGAAGACATTGTTTCAAGAGCAGCCAAGTGTTTTTCTGGTGAAACGCCCGCACAACAAGAAGCATCGACTGTCAACTTCACTTCGGGAGCATAGGCTTTGATTAACAAGGCATTAGAAACCACACAAATATCCGTACAAATTCCGATGAGTTCAACCTCATCAAAGTTTTCATCACGGATAAATTCCGCTAAACTTCTTGAACCAAAAGTTGTTTTTTCAAAAATTTTAGCAAAGCCAACTTGTGCTTCTTTGCGAATTTCCCAACCATAAGTCCCATTTTGACAGTGAATAACCGGCAAATTCTTTCCTTCTTGTGTTGATAAATAATCTTCAAAATGCGTGTCTTGCGTGGCAAAACGATTTTCTTTAGGATAGTGAGAAAGTTTTTCAATGACATTAGGAAGAATAGCTTGCGCCTCTTTTGTTCCCAAACTTCCATCAATAAAATCATTTTGAAAATCAACTAAAACAAGTGCTTTTTTCATCTTTTCTCCTTGGTATTTGATAATTTTTTCTTATTATGACCGAGCCTTATTCTTCGCAAAGTGAATGCGGCTCGACTAGGCAGTCTAGCGTTTTATAATTAGAGATAATTATAGCAAAAATCTAAAAAATCTGTCAGCAAAATTCTACTGACAGACCTTTTTTAATTTACTGACCAAATTCTCTGCTGTCTTGTAAGAGAGGTAAACAATCTGTCAGTAAAATATTTCATAATTATTCTTTAGAAATCAACTTCATCAGGATTTTTAGCCAATCCAGCTTTACCGTGAAGACTGTCAATAAAAGCAATATCTTCAATACTTAAATCAAAATCAAAGATTTCTGCATTTTCTTTAATTCGAGCAGGGGTTACTGATTTAGGAAGTGGGAGGTATCCTTTATGAAGTGACCAACGAAGTACCACTTGGGCAATTGTTTTATTATATTTATTTGCCAAATCAGCAAGTTCTGCAACTTCAAAGATTTTACCAGTTCCAAGCGGGCTATAAGCCTCAGTCAAGATATTATTGTCCACATTAAAACTTACAATTTCTTCTTGTTGATCACTTGGATTGACCATGATTTGGTTAACTGCTGGTTTGATTTCAGCAAATTTCAACAAAGGTTTCAAATGACGTGGATGGAAGTTTGAAACACCAATCGCACGAGTTTTCCCAGCTTTTAATCCTGCTTCCATTGCTTTCCAAACAGCGAGATTGCGTTTTTCAAAGTCAGGACGAAAAGCCTTTGGATTTGGCCAATGAATGAGATATAAATCGACATAATCAAGCCCCAATTTTTCCAATGACTCGTCCAATGCTTTTGCTGCATCTTCTGTCGTTCCTACGCCCCAAAGTTTAGTAGTAATGAAAAGTTCTTCACGTGGAATTCCTGAGTCAGCAATTGCTTTACCAACAGATTCTTCATTTTTGTAAGCAGCCGCTGTATCGATATGACGATAGCCTGCTTCAAGGGCAGCTTTTACTGCATTATAAGCTTCTTCTCCACTTGCTGATTGCCAAGTCCCAAAACCAACTTTTGGGATTTTAATGCCATTGTTTAGTGTGTAAGTGTCTGTTAATGTCATATTTTTTCTCCTTAGTAATTTTAAAAATACATGAGTTCGTCACCAATCAAAACTCTTTTTTGCTTCTTAAATTCTTTCAATGGGAAACCAAAGTTCTAACTCCTCTGGATTTTCAGCTGAAATCGAATGATGCTCCTGTACGGCTCCAACTAGTTCCAAATCCTGTTGAGCCATGAAGTTTTCCATCTCTGAATAGACTTTGTGCATTTCATAAGTTGCCGTTTCAACAACTAAATACCGAAAGCTTGGAAAGGTCCATTTTGTCCAATTTTCAGGAGCTTTCGTAGTATTTTCAACTTAAGCACCTGCCAGATAAAGTCCTCCATCGGACCAAGCGCTAAAAGTTCGTGCCTCATCAGACATGGCTCCCCACACGGCAAGAGGTTGTTTAACTAAATGAGCAATTTCGTCAAAAGCATTTGTAGCTTGCTGCCAGAGCGGCGGAATCCAAATGTCAGCTTCTTGCGATTTACCTAAGCCTTCTTTTCCGATGACCGAGAAAGATGACTTTTCAACTTCTCTGATGTTCACTTCCCCTCCTCACTCTTTTGAAAGTATCGTCTAATACTTCCTTAACTAGCACTACAAACGCTTTACTGAAAACGCTATAAGGTCATTTTACCACTTTATAATAAAAATAAAAAAATATTTCGCTTAAAAAATGATAGAATAGAATTAGAATTTAAAATAAAGGAGGAGATACTGACAAGGCTGACTTTTATCGGCTGAGTTTTGTATCATATATTTTTATGGCTGAAGTAGAATCTTTTCAATTAGATCACACAAAAGTACTTGCCCCTTACGTACGCTTAATTGGTAGCGAAACTGGACCGAAAGGTGATGTTATTACTAACTTTGACGTTCGTTTTGTACAACCTAATGCCAATGCCATTGGTATGGCTGCTTTACATACTATCGAGCATAGTATGGCAAGTTTGATTCGCGATAGAATCGATGGTATGATTGACTTTTCACCATTTGGTTGTCAAACTGGTTTCCACATGATTATGTGGGGTGAACATAGTTCCGAAGAAATTGCGAAAGTGATTAAATCTTCTCTAGAAGAGCTTTCAAGTGATGAATTTGGTTGGGACAATGTTCCTGGTGTTGCGGAAAAAGAATGCGGAAACTACCGTAATCACTCACTTTTCGGTGCTAAAGAATGGTCTAAGAAAATTCTCGCTGAAGGAATTTCAACTGACCCTTACGAACGTAAAGTCATTTAAAATTCGCTCACTTACCGCACGAAGTAATTTTAAACTATCAACGTTTTTAGATTACAACACTTAATCATTTCCTTTTGTAAGGAATTTAATAGGTTAATTTTTACTGACAGTTCTGTCAGTAAATTTTCGTACGTCAAATCTACTTAGAAAGGAACTGAATTCAGTGAGTAATTTACTTGCTGAATCGTATTTAATCTTATGGGAAAATATCAACTTGATAATAAGGGACAGAAATCTGTCGGTAAATTTCATGAAAAAAACTCAACGGTAGGCGGAAAAGGCATCAATACCAAAAATGCTACTCAGGCTAAAATCGAAGCCCTCCGTGCCAAAATGGAGAATAAAAAATATGACAAAAAAGCTTAATATTGCTTATGTTGGTTTTGGTAAATCAACTAATCGCTATCATATCCCTTACGTGAAAGAACGTGAGAATATTGTGATTAAACGAGTTGTCAATCGGACTTTAGGAAAACGTCCGGAACAAGCTGAATTAGAAGCGACTGGAACTTTATTTTCAACTGATGTCGCTGATATTATCAATGATGACCTGATTGATTTAGTCGTTATCGTTACACCAGCTTTTGCTCATTATGACTACGCTAAGCAATTGCTATTAGCAGGGAAAAACGTGCTCTGTGATAAGCCTCTTGTGGAAACTTTAGAACAAGCCAAAGAGTTGGTAGATATCGCTAAAGAAAAAAATCTTTTCTTCATGCCTTTCCAAAATCGCCGCTTTGATAGTGATTTCTTGACTGTCAAAAAAGTGATTGAGCAAGGTTATTTAGGTGATTTAGTGGACATTACCGTCAATATGGATCATTTCAGACCTAATGATGCTAGTCAAGGTGGAAATTTTGATGGCGCTTGGTATGGTCACGGAGTTCATTTAGTAGACCAAATGGTATCGCTTTTTGGAACTCCCGAAGAAGTTCAATACGACATTCGCGCGACCAGAGATTATGACAGTGTTGATGATTACTTTTCTGTCAATCTCATGTATCCAAACTTAAGAGCAACCGTCGCTGCTACCGAAGTTGCTGCGATGCCCCACCCAAAATGGATTGTTTATGGAACAAAAGGAACATTCATCAAAATGGATGTTGACCAACAAGAAAATGATTTAAAAGTTGGCATGTTCCCAGGTGATGAAGGTTTTGGCCAAGATAGTCCTGCTGATTTTGGTAAGCTTACTTATTTCAATCAAAATGGTGACCGGATTGTGAAACATATCCCAACTGTTGCCGGTGATTATGGAAGAGTTTATGATTCTGCTTATGAAGCAATCATCAATGGCGCTGACAAGTTAGTTTCTGATGAGCAAATGCTAGCTGTTATCAAAACTTTGGAAAATGGTTTTTCTAAATAATAAAAAAAAAGACTGATCAACTGATGAGTCTTTTTTTTGCTGACAACTTATTTTTTCTTCGTAGTTTTTTGTAATTTACTGACCAAACCTTTAAATTGCCCTTCAAAAGTAAGAACATTATTGAAAATATCCTCACCATCATTGAGCATTTTGACGGTCACCCAACCCAAGGCTTCAGTAATTGTTGTGGCTACTGTCGCATTAATTGCTCCACCTGCAATTGTTCCTACTGCTGGTACAAATTTCAAGACATTTCCTACGAGGCTGCGTCCCAGACCAACGACTACTAATTCCTTTGTGACTCCCTTTGCCAAAGCTTCTGACCAAGAAGCCCCAAATATTTTATAAAGTCGCATCATCATGGTCAGTTGAATCGGAACAAGCAAGACGGCATCCGAAAAAGGAATGGGTGAAAAGCCAACAATCGCTGCTGTCAAAGTTGTAAAATGAATCGTTTCATGACATTTTCTTCGTGTTTGACTGTCCACTCCGACTAAAAACTCATCAAAAAGCTGATCAAATTTTTGAGAATTATTAGCCAAAAACTGTTCGGCCTTGGCCTTTGAAACCACAAATGAAGATTTTATTATTTTAGCAGAACGAGCTGGCATATTTTTGAGAACTTGATTGAAAAATTCATCAAAGCCTTCATTTTTGGCTATTTTATCTTCCTTTGTTCTATCCTTTAATTTCTTATCTGATTTTCTAATCATCTACGCTCCTTTCAGCCTATTTTTAACTCATTATAACAAAATAGTCTCTTAATACATGAAAAAATCAATCAAAAATTTGATTGATTTCTTTTATTTTGCAAATTGTGAATTGTACAAACTTGCATAAAGTCCTTCTTGTTTTAGTAGACTTTCATGATTGCCTGTTTCTACAATATTTCCCTTGTCCATGACCAAAATCTGATTAGCATCACGAATGGTCGATAAACGGTGCGCCACAACAAAACTTGTCCGCCCTTTGAGCAAACGATTCATTGCCGATTGAATCAAGCGCTCAGTCCTTGTATCTACGCTAGAGGTTGCCTCGTCCAGAATTAATATCTCGGGATTTGCCACAAAAGCACGCGCAATGGTTAACAGCTGTCTTTGTCCCTGAGAAATATTTGTAGCCGTTTCATTTAAGACGGTTTGATAACCTTGAGGTAAAGTCGTGATAAACTCATCAGCATGGGCCATTTTAGCGGCCTGAATCACTTCATCATCTGTTGATTCAAGACGTCCATAACGCAAGTTATCCATGATTGTTCCTGAAAATAGCCATGTTTCTTGCAAGACCATTGCCATCCGACTTCGCAATTGTTCTCGTTTTGTTTCCCGAATGTCTTTACCTTCAAGTAAAATTTTCCCTGAGCTCACATCGTAAAAACGTTCTAGCAAATTAATCATGGTTGTTTTCCCAGCACCAGTTGGTCCGACAATGGCAACCATCTGACCGACTTCAACTGAAAAATTAACATCTGTCATCAGTGTTTGATTTTCATTGTACGAAAAAGCAACTTGTTCAAAATTAATAAAATCAGTCCTGTCAGCAGTTTCAAAGTTACTGACAGAATTTTTTGAGCTTTCGTCAGTCCTTTTTTTCTTGTTGTCAGTAACTTTTTCAATGTCCGTTATACCATCAGTCATTTCTTTTTCATCTAATACTTCAAAAATACGCTCAGCCGATGCGACTGTTGCTTGAATAGTATTAAGCATGTTAGAGATATTCGTAATGGGTTGCGCAAATTGATTGGTATATTGCAACATGGCTTGAACATCTCCGAGATTGACTGACCCTGAAATCACTTTAAGCCCACCAATCACTGCCATAGCTAAATAATCCAAATTATTGATAAAACGCATGGTTGGGTAAATCAAAGTAGACACAAATTGTGCTTTCCATGCGGATTTATAAAAATCATCATTTCTTCTAGCAAATTCTTTTTCAGCTGCTGCTTCATGATTAAAAGTTTTAATGACCGTGTGCCCTGAGTAATTTTCCTCAATTTGATCATTTAATAAGCCCAAATTCTTTTGTTGTTCAGAAAAGAATTTTTGCGATAAAGGAGCGACAATTCTGACAGTAATCATTGCTAAAGGAACTGTGATAAAGGCAACTAATGCCAACTGCCAAGAAATCATCAGCATGAAGTAGATGGTTCCTACAAATTGCAGGATACTTGTAATCAGTTGAATCAATGTTTGGTTTAAAGTCCCCGAAATATTGTCCATATCATTAATCATTCGACTCATGATATCACCATTATTATGACTATCATAATAAGAAATGGGCAACTTTTTCATTTTATTTTTAAATTCGCGACGCAAAGTATAAACCGTTCGTTGTGAAATTCGAGTCATGATGCTTTGTTGCAAGACTCCAGAAATAAATGAAATCAGATAAATGACCAAGACATAAAGCAAAATAGATTCAACTTTTGCCATGTCAATTCGAATAGCTTGATGATTTTTTAGACTTTTTGTCACTCCATCAAAAATCACCGTTGTCGCCGTCCCTAAGATTTTAGGGGCTTGAACTGATAAGATGACTGACAGACCAGCAATTACCATTGAAAATATCAACCCCCACAAATCGCGACGCATATATTTAAAAAGACGAATAATGGTCGGAAAGAAATTTTCAGCTCGCCGTCCCTTTTGGAAGCGGTCAGCTCCCTTCCCCCCACGATTAAGATAATTTCCTCTCATCATTGGACTGGCCCTCCTTTGTCAGTTGAATTTGTAATCGAAAGACCCATTTTCATCAAATCCTCATCTGAGAGTTGTGATTGCATGGTTTCTTGATATTGCGGACATGATTTGGCCAGACTTTCATGTGTTCCAAGACCCACGGCAAGTCCATTCTCCAAAACTAAAATTTGGTCAGCTGACATGACTGTGGCAATCCTTTGGGCGACAATCACTTTGATTTTATCATGATGTTTTTCTGACTTATTAATTGCCTCGCGAAGTTTCCGGTCTGTAGCGAAATCTAAAGCAGAAAATGAGTCATCAAAGAGATAAATTTCAGCCTCTTTAATCAATGTTCGAGCAATGGCAATTCTTTGTTTTTGGCCACCAGAAAAGTTGGAACCATTTTGTTCCACTGCCATCTCAAGACTACCTTGTTCTCGAATAAAATCTGCAGCTTGAGCAATTTCTAAAGCTTGCCACATTTCTTCATCAGTGGCATCACTTTTCCCAAATTGTAGATTAGAACGCAGGCTTCCAGAAAAAAGAACTGCTTTTTGTTGAGTTAGGGCGACCTTCTCATGCAAATCATGTTGAGACATTTGCCGAATATCAATCCCATTTATATTGACACTTCCACTTGTTGGGTCAATCAATCTAGCAATCAAATTCAAAATCGTTGATTTCCCAGAACCTGTCCCACCAATAATCGCTAAAGTTTGACCAGCTTTCACATTTACTGACAAATCTGACAGTGCTTGTCTTTTAGCCTCATCAAATTTGAATGAAACCTGATGAAGTGCTAAAGAATTACTGACAGACTCATTTAGCTCCTTATTAACTTGCTCATCCGTGATTTTGTCTTGTCTTTCTAAAATTTCTCGAACGCGGACAGCCGAAACTTGAGCCCGTGGTACCATAACAGCGACTGCCGACAATTGCATAAAGGACATCAAAATCTGTGATGCATAAGTCAAAAAGGCAACCAACGAGCCCATTTCCATCATATTTTTACCGATGAGTTGTGCACCAAACCAAACAATTCCGATATTTGTAAAACTCAAAATAACGGTCATGATTGGCATTAACATGGCAATGGTGGTTAATACTACTCGGCTAGTATGCGTCAAATCTCGATTTGCTTCATCGAATTTATCAATTTCATATTGGTCTCGCCTAAAAGCACGAATCACCCGTACTCCAGTTAGTCCTTGTTGAAAGATGAGATTAATCTTATCAACTTTAGTTTGCATTGAACGAAAGCGGGGCATGGCAATGGCGATATTTATCACCACAGCCAAAGTCAAAATAGGCAAAGAAATTAAAAAAACAAGCATCAAATCATGTGATAATTTCCAAGCCATAAAGATTGAACCAATCAACATCATCGGTGCCATAAGCATCATCCGAAGCATCGTCTGAAAAACATTTTGCAGTTGAGTCACGTCGTTTGTTGTTCGGGTGATTAAAGTTGCATCACCAAAATCTTGAAAATTACGCTCGTCCATAAATAATACTTTATTAAATAAGTCACGACGTAATTTCATCCCCAAACCTTGCGATTGTTTGGAAGCAAAATAAACATTCCCAATCGCTGAAATCCAGCTAGCAAGGGCAACGATTAGCATTATTAAACCCATAAACCAGATATATTTCATATCTGATTGACCGATTCCTTTATTAATAATGTCCGCTGTAATTGTTGGCAACCAAAGATTAGTCACCACTTGAATGACAAGCAAAAAAAGTGCCCAAAAAACAGGCCAAAAATTCAAATAGCGTCGGCCGATTGTTAGCATGCTTTCTCCTTTTTTAGCGAAACTACATTTAGTAGTTTTTCTTTATTTTTATTAGTTCTCATCGTCAATATTATATCATTTTTATTTCAAAAATTACGAAAGAAAAAATCACTGACAGAAATTATCCAATCTCTTGCTGATATTTTTTAGAAATTATCATTTGTCTACTAAAGCTTGTGATTAATCCTATATTCGTCCCTAAAATAAAAAAGCACTCTATTATCATGAGTGCTTTTTTATAACGAACTTTCCTAAGCAATGGTTACCGCAGGGTAGGCTTCAACATATTCCTCGCCCTGAGCTCCACGATAAGTAACAATCCTTTTCTCAAAATTAGCTTCATAGTCAATCACACCAGCCTCCCAAGTTGCACTTAAAAACTCAGGAAAAGTCGTTTTACCCGCTTGGTCAGCTCGTAAAGCTTTAATCAAGGCTTCCCTATCAAAAGTTGCAACTTCCTGAAAGCCGGTAAGCATTGGCGCATTAGTCAGGCTAATTACTCCAGCAACCGTCCAAAAAGTGCTCTGTCCCGCTGGTAAGGTCCAGACGTTTTTCAAAACACCAGCTTCTCTCAAACATTCGGCCAGATATGGAAAACCGCCCACTTTTGGGCGAATGGTCTCAGCTTTTTTCATGGCTCCTTCTACAAGTTCTATTGCATTCATTTTTTCACCTCATTTCGCTTATTTGATGATTAATTATAACAAAGTTCAAAGAAAAAAATGCTGACAGAATTTATCCGCATTCATATTTTTTCATAAATAATGGGATTTCTTCAATCAATCGACTGGGTAAGACCACATAAGCTTTTTTAGCTAAATGACTTGCTATTAAACTGTGTAAATAGGTTGCAGCAGCTACTGTCTCTCTTGTTTCTCCATGAAATTGGGCCAAAAACCCGCCAATCATTCCAGCCAACGTATCACCCATTCCTCCCGTTGCTTGAGCTGGGAGACCTATTTTTAAAATAAAGTTCTCTTGATTTGGACTGAAAATTCGCGTTTCTGAGGATTTTGCAACGATAATTGCTCCTTCTTGATTAACAAAATCTTGAAGGGCTTCTTTAGTTTGCTGACCAATTTTCAAACTAGAAAGTCGTTCTAACTCCATTTCATGCGGTGTGAAAATCGTATTTTGCGGATAAGGCAAGCTTAACTGTTCTTTAGCAAAAAGAGTCAGTGCTGAACCATCAATGACCAACTTTTGTTTTTCTGTCAGTAAATTCAAAACTTCTGTCAGTAAATCAAGTCTCTCTAAACCCAGTCCTGGACCAATGACAATGACGTCAGCAGATTTTGCCACTTCTCTTAGAGCTGACAAATCATCAAAATCAATTGTCATTGCTTCTGGGAGTCTTGCATGTAAAGCGCCATGGTTCTCTTTAGCCAATGCTACAGAAACTAAACCAGCTCCAGAATAAACTGCACTTGTCGTTGCCAAAATAGCCGTGCCGCCATATTGAGCATTTCCACCAATCACTAATAAACGTCTGTAAGTTCCTTTATAAGAATCTTTTTTACGTTTTTTAATCACTTTTCTTAAAATCTCATCAGTCAATTCAATCATACTGCTATTTTACCGCATTTCGTGTTAAAATTAAACCATGACAAAATCAGCAAAAACATTTGACGTTATCGTTGTTGGTGCAGGCCCGTCAGGAATGATGGCCGCCATTTCAGCAGCGGAAAATGGAGCAAAAGTTGCTCTTATTGATAAAAATAAAAAAGTCGGAAAAAAATTATTAATGACCGGTGGCGGGCGCTGTAATGTGACCAATAGTCGCTCTGTTGATGAAATATTAGCAAATGTTCCAGGTAATGGACGCTTTCTTCATTCGGCCTTTTCTCAGTTTTCTAATCTTGATATTATTAACTTTTTTGAAAGTAATGGTGTTAAATTAAAAGAAGAAGACCATGGACGCATGTTCCCCGTAACTGACAAATCTAAAACAATCGTTGATGCGCTCTTCAACAAAATTTTAAGCCTTCATGTTTCTTATTTTCCAAGTCAAGCTGTCAGCCAACTTATCATTGAGAATGGGGCCATCGTTGGATTAGAAACTGATAGTGAAAGCTATTTAAGTCCAACAATCGTTCTCTCTACGGGTGGTCGTGCCTATCCTTCCACAGGTTCAACCGGCGATGGTTATCGCTTAGCCCGCTCAGCGGGACATACGATTTCGCAACTTTATGCTACCGAAGCTGCGCTACTCTCTGATGAATCTTTCATTTTAGATAAAAGCCTTCAAGGAATTTCTTTACGTGAAATCAAGCTGTCAGTCGTTAATGCTAAAGGAAAAACAGTGATTTCTCATCAACATGACTTGCTCTTCACTCATTTTGGTTTGTCTGGTCCGGCTGCTTTACGCTGTTCAAGTTTCATTAACCAACTTCTTGAAAAAGGTGAAACTCCTGTCATGGTCAGCTTAGACCAATTCCCAGATAAATCGGCTGGGTTTTTAAAAAATGAACTGACCAAGCTAGCTTCAAGTGATAAATCAATTAAAAATGCCTTCTCTGGACTAACCCAAGAACGTATGCTTCTCTTTATTCTTGAAAAAGCTGGCATTAATCCTGCCTTACCAGCCAAATCTTTATCTGAACAACAAATCGAAAAACTCGTTCAACTGTTCAAAAACTGGCAAATCATGGTAAATAAAACTCTCCCAATTGAGAAGTCATTTGTCACTGGTGGCGGTGTTTCTTTGAAAGAAGTGAATCCTAAAAGTATGGAAAGCAAAAAAACACAAGGCTTATTTATGACTGGGGAACTGCTAGACATTAATGGATATACTGGTGGTTATAATATTACTTGTGCCTTTGTCACAGGTTTTGTCGCTGGAAAACATGCTGCCGAAATTGCCTCTTATTTCCAATAAAAAATCAGCCCTAGTTCATACTTGCACAATTAATCTAGAAATGGTACTATATTAAAGTACTGTTTTGCGGTGGTGGCGGAATTGGCAGACGCGCAGGATTAAGGATCCTGTCGGGAATTTTCTTGGTGCG
>JABLTR010039944.1_pt1 | contig 30519 bp, 27 predicted proteins | sample 7160071 | NCBI WGS metagenome assembly JABLTR01 (sample SAMN14651230, study PRJNA627086) | human gut metagenome | isolation source: feces | host: Homo sapiens | reverse complement strand
GTTCCAGAGCTTATTGTCCAGCCATAAAAAATACAAAAAAGCAGGCAGGAGTTTTTTCTCCTGCCCGCTTGATACTTCAATTTTTTTGAAATACCCATTCATATGGTCATAGATGCTGACTTATGGGTATCTTTTTTTATTTTTCTTTTATTATTTTTCCCTGTACTCAGCGTCTATGGTTCCGTCATCTTCAGGAATGATGAACGCACAGACAATATAAAGGATGAGGAACAGTCCGTAAAACAATGTTCCAAGCACCCACAGTACCCTTACTACGGTAACATCGATGCCGATATAATCAGCAACACCAAGACATACACCGGATATTTTTCTTCCCTCTTTAGGTCTAACAAGTTTTTTATCCTTCATAATTGTCATCTCCTTACTCAGACAAAACATTGTCGTCTTTAAAACTATAGTATTTACCGTCAGCGACGATAATATGATCCGCAAGATCTATCTTTATGGCAGATAAGGCCTTACGGCAGTCAACAGTAAATCTAATATCTTCATAGGATGGTCTTATGCTGCCGCTTGGATGGTTATGCATAAGTATTATGTTAGACGCGTCGGTCTTAACAGCTATTTCAACGATTTTTCTTACGTCAACATAAACTGATCCGGCCATTCCGCTGGATACTTCCACGCATTTTATAACAGCCATGGAGTTATTCAAACAGACTACATAAAGCTTTTCGACATTTATGCCATTCAAATATGATAAGGCATACTCACCGGCAATGGCTGTTTTATTGAGCACAACATTTCTATCCCATTTTTCAATGGACATCCTTCTGTTTATCTCGCCTATGAGCGAAAATAATGTGGCAGCATTAAGGCTTATGCCGCACATATCTGATATGGACCTTGGATCGGAATTTACAAGTCTTGTAATAGAGCCGCCAAATTCATTCAGCACCCTATGGGCCGTTTCATTCATGTCTCTTCTGGGATATGCATAATAAAGAAGCATCTCTATTATCTCATGGTCATTGAAACTCTGGCCGCCATACTCGATGTATTTACTTCTCATTCTTTCCCTGTGTCCATCATGTACGCCCATATATTATGCCCTCGTATCAAAATACTCCCTGGTCATATCCTTCCATTTACCGCTGTACACCAGCTCAAGGAGCTTATCCAGCTTAACAAGAAGTTTCTTGACCGTATCTTCGTTTATAAGTTTTTCATCAAGCGCCTCAGCGACCTCTCCAACGTCTACGACTTCAACAAAGCCGCTTGGATATATTTTAACATCAACCAGAAGATCCGTAAATATCCATGTATTCTCTTCCTTCTGATACTCACTGTTTATTATATCGCAGTAATAATAAACGACTTCACCGTTATCCTTCATAAATTTGCTTATCTTATATCCTTCGTTCATAAAAGTATATGAGATACCCTTTGAAAATTCCTTTTTAGGCTTAAAAGTATTCCATTTAGTAACTATAACATCATCTGTTATAAGCAGAATCTCATCGTCATTAAGGGATTTTATCTCAAGGGGTATATATCTTTTTCTATAAAGCAAAGGTTTCTCCATAAATTTCTCCCCCGTAAATATTATTCATTAGTAGTCTGGCTGCTGGTCTGGTCCTGGCCTGAATTCTGTCCTGAACTCTGGCTTGAAGCGACAGACGCACTTAATGTATCGATGCTGTTCTGGGCATTGGCAGCCTGAGAAGACTTAGGATAGTCATTAACTACTTTCTGATAATATGATATGGCTGTGGCAGTCTCTCCCTTGGCCTCAGCTATCTTTCCTAAATAATATATCACATCGCCTGCATAATCCTCATCAGTTATCAGATCAAGACAGTCATTTAAGGATTTTTCAGCATCATCATAGTTGCCGGCAAGATAATACATCTTTCCTTCGCTGTAAAGATCCTCAGCAGCCTTGGCAAATGTCTGCTCCCTGACTGTATCATACATTGCTATATCCTCATCGGACATATCACTTATATCCACATCTTTTACAAGCAGAGCAGCTTCCTTATATTCACCATTGGCAAGCAGAGCGTATGCTTTGCTGACATTTCCTATCTTTGTCTGTAATGCGACGGATTCCTTGTATTTTTCAACTTCTTCCTTAAGCTGCGCATTTTCATTGAGCACATCATCATAGCTGGCGCTTCCATCACCGCCGTTATATGACTCATAATTCTCAAGAGTAGTCTTAAGGTCGTTTATGGTCTTGTTCTTGCTCTCAAGCATCGTCGGGAAGGCAAGGGCAAGAAGTACCGCTGCGGCACATACGACACCGCCGGCAAAGGATATTATCTCCTGCTTTCCTATAATGCTCCTTCCTGAATCCTTATAGGCAAGACGCCTCTTTCTTCTTGATACCGAGTCTTCTTCTCCTACCTTGACATCGGCGGCATTATTCCCCGCAGATACCTTGCTCACCGGAGTTATCTCCTGCATATATCTTAAAGCTGTAGGGTTCTTCTTATCAAGATAAAGCACCCTCTTTACAAAGGGCTCAGCAGCTGAATTGTTGCCGCTTGCCATATTGCAGAGCGCAGCCAGGTTATAAGCGTCAACAAGTTTTGAATTATATGATATCGCTTTCTTAAGCTGAATAAGAGCAAGGTCCTCACTGTGCTGTCCCATATACTGTATGGCAAGATTATACAGCCTCAGGGCATCATTCATTTTCTCAAGATCCCTTGCGTTTTTCTGAAGTTTTTCCATGTATTCAGAAGCGGTTTTATCGTTTTTATTAAGGTTTGAGCTCATGACCCATTCCTTCAGCGCATCAGCGACAAGTCCCTTTTCATAATATACAAGTCCAAGGAGATTTCTTGCTTTGGTGTTAAATTTATTCACCATTATGCTCTTTTTTAAGTTCTCAATGGCACCTGTCAGGTCTCTTTCATTGGCGCACTTAAGTCCGGCATTATAAAGTTTGTCGGAAATCGTCCTTGTCTTATTGTATAAAATGATGTCCGTTCCACAGTCCGGACAAATATTGCCGCTTTTAAATATGTATCCACAAACTGGACATTTCACGGCAATCTACTCCTTTTCTTCTCTCTTTTTTGAACTGTCTACCACATACTGCATCAATTCGAATATATCTCTGAAATCGGCCGAATATATGGAGTCTTCCATATCTTCTATAAGCATAGCCGGCTCATATTTTTTCAATTCGTCCTTATAGCTAAACAAATCATATTCCTCCCATAATTATCGTGCGCAGCCGTCCAATGAGATAGAGTGAGCCCGCACACAAAAGCACATCGTCTTTACCAGTAAGACTAAGCGCAAATTCATAAGCTTCTTTGATATTTCCAATGCTGTAAACCTTATCACAGTATCTGCTGACCACATTTTTAAAGCCTTCAGCAGATAATGCCCTGTCACTGTCAGGTTCGGTTATTACAGCTGTATCGACAAGGGGCACTATCTCAGATGCCATTTTGTCATATTCCTTGTCCCCAAGCACTCCCATCAGCAGTACTATCCTCCTGCCGGTGAAATATTTCTTCACTGACTCGGCAAGCATATATACTCCATCGGCATTATGCGCTCCATCGATTATCGTAAGCGGATTTTTGGAGCATACTTCCATCCTGCCGTTCCACTTAGTATCTGCTATACCTTTAAGTATGTTTTCATCACTTATATTTATACCATATTTCCTGAGTACAACCGCAGCCAGGACAGCTGTTTCACAGTTTTTCAGCTGGTACTGGCCTATAAGCGGCAGAAATATGTTCTTTATGTCAAAAATGTCATTCTTAATGGATATTGTAGTTCCATTAATATCACTTTTCTCTGTCCTGATTTCTGAAACTGCATTATAGTATAGTTTAGCATTTCTTTCAATACAAAGTTTGTTTATAACATCATATACACGTTTATCCTGCCTGTAAAGCACAACAGGACATCCTTCTTTTATTATGCCTCCCTTTTCAAAGGCAATGCTCTCAATGGTATTGCCAAGAAATTCTGTATGGTCAAGGCTTATTGATGTTATTACGCTCAGTACCGGTTTTTTCACCACATTCGTGGCGTCAAACCTTCCTCCAAGCCCTACTTCTATAACGGCATAATCAACATTCTGTTCGGCAAAATATAAATATGCCGCAGCCGTCAGCTGTTCAAACACAGTTGGCCTTCCGATGGGTTCCTTATTCATCTCATCGGCTTGAAACTTTATTCTTTCAATATACTCAGCAAATTCCTCATTGCTTATTTCTTTGTCATTTATTTTGTATCTCTCGTTATATCTCTCAAGATGCGGCGAAGTATAAAGAGCGGTCCTATAGCCCGCTTCAATCAGAATCTGTGTGAGCATTGAACTTACTGAACCTTTTCCATTGGTTCCCGCAACATGTATTATTTTCAATCTGTCCTGCGGGTCACCAAGTCTCTTCAGTATTTCCCTTATCCTGCTCAGGTCCAGCCTGGAGCCCAGGGCGCTAAGATTATCTATATAATTCAATGCCTCTATGTAATTCAATTACGGTTCCTCCGAAGTAAAATTTCTGTCATAATCAAGCCTTCCGGCAGTAATTCTAATATATAGTAACAGCTTTGTCTTTTTTTATCAACATATTTATTCCTTTTTAGTCAAAAAGAGATATTTGTCGATATTCATCTTTTTTCTGTTCGGAATATCTTTCTCTGAAAATTTTCGCATAGTCTCTGTCTATGCCATACTTTTTCATCAGCTTTGCAGCTCTGTCAGCCAGCTCAGTCCTATAGGCCTTTGGGGCATATCCGCCATCCCTGTACATATCCATAAGATCATTAAATATATTTGGATACTCCCTTTTTATGAATGTCATAAAGACATTTTTAGTCTCTCCCCTAAGGTTTAGAGCCTGGACTATGGCATAATCCACACCAGCCTTTTCAGCCCTTTCAAAAAGTCCCTCAAGATTTTCATTGGTGTCAGTCAGGAATGGTATGACAGGCATAATATGAAGCCCTGTCCTGACATTGGTATCTTTAAATGCCTTAAGCATCTCAAACCGTCTCTTATAGGAAACAGCTCCCGGTTCGAGTTTTTCCCTTATGGCCTCATCCACCCCTGTTATGGTCGAGGCTACATTAACATAGGCCACTTTTGACAGCTCTTCAATAAGGTCAAAATCCCTGAGTATCAAGTCCGATTTAGTGGATATGGTACAGGGGTTTTTATATTTGATGAGAAGCTTCCATATATCCGGCATTATCCCATATTTTTTCTCCAGAGGCTGGTAATTATCCGTAACGCCTCCTAAATTTATGGGCTCACCCTTCCAGCTCTTAGAACGAAGGAGCTTTTCCAGACATTCCGCCATATTTATTTTAACATAAATTTCATTAAAAAAATCATTGGATTTTATATATTTATGTGTATACAGAGCAAAACAGTATTTGCATCCGTGTCCACATCCACGGTATACGTTCATATCCCATAAATATGGTACTCCGCCCTTTACTTTATTGCAGGCTGATACACATTTTGTCTCCCTGACCTGATACTGCATATAAATCACCATATTTATTATAACATAAAAGTTAAAAATTTTTATACAGCATATAAAATAATGACCGCAGCAAAATGCTGCGGCCGCTTTTAATAAAATTATCTTAATGATACTTTATGAAAAATACACCTTTCCAAATTCATTTTCTGTGATCCCCTTCAGCTCACTGAGATTAACAGGTATAAATACCTTATCTCTCCTGCTGTCATCCATCGGCGTATAATAAAATACTGCCTCGTTGTCCTTAAAATACATTTTCAGGCCCTCAGCCTCAAACTTGTTATCTCCTATACCCGACTTTTTTTCAAGAATGGCTCTGAAATCATCCATGCTGTCCTTTTTAATGTAGTTTTCCACTGTTATTTCCTGTCCTGTTTCTGCCATATCGAGATTAACACTATCTGTTATATTTACTTCTCCGACATTTTTCAGGTTTACCCTTCCATTATATAATACACTTAATATATAGTCATCCATTCTTGTAACCTCATAGTCCAGCTTTAAATCAGTGTATCCTTCTTTGCTGAATTTATCTATTACACTATGCAGGCTCTGATTCATATAATCCTCCAGAAGTTCGCCCTTATAACCAGTGATCTTGGGATAAGCAGCATTTGGGTTTGCATCATCGTATTTTTTCTCAACGGAGTATCCTGCCGGATCAGCTGTATTTTCTTTTTTTGCTGAGCTGGCATCTATCTCAAATTCAGGTCTTCCAACATATCCGGATGCTATCTCATATTTGTCAAATACTATAACCGGATTACCTCTATCATTGATATAAAAATCAGTATCACTGCTTATGGTCTTAAATCCGCTCTCATCAGTAAAATATCCGGCTTCTTCACCTCTTTCAGTTATTTCATCTGATATTATCTCATTGGCTATATTAATATAGTCACTTCCAAGGATGTCCTCAAGAGTCAGTTTATCTCCCGTCTGTGCATCAAGGTTATAATATATATATCTTGCTGAAGACGCCAGCCAGTCCTCATACATCGTGATAACAAATGAAATATATTTATCATTGTCCGCCTTTATTTCATAATCTATTACAACATTGATATTCTTCTGTGCAAACTCTTCTTCTGTTCCGCCTGTAGCTATAAATGCTTCTTTATACTCATCAATACTTTTCTGAGCTTCTTCTTTATATTGAGCAATGGCATTTTCAATCTCTTTATTTATATCCACAGCACCTGTAACTTCCGGCTGATCCACATTTACCGTATTGTCATCATTTTTTTCGGTATATGTACGTATTGATACGATTTTTAATACTGTTCCAAGTATAGGTATATTTTCAATTCCAGCCGCAAAAGTCGGGCTTATATTCACACCGGATACTAATATGACCGCACAGGCACAAATGGCAGCTGCAGCTTTATTCAGTCTCTTTTTCATATATACCCCTCCTTTATTCCTGCAGGCATTTATCGTCTTTTCCTTAAGTCCGCTGTCAGCTTTTATGTCTGAATAAATCTTTTTATATCTCTCCTTAAACATAGTCTTCCTCCTTCATAAAACTCTTGAGTATGCTCCTTGCTCTGGTGAGCTGAGTTCTTACGGTAGATTCCTTTCTATGCAATATTTCAGATATTTTTGCCACTGAAAGATCTTCATAGTAAAACAAGTGGATTACCTCCCTGTATCTTGGCGGCAGTTTATTAAGCTCTTGAAAAAGCTCATTTTTTTCCTTATCCTCCGTCTGTAATGTATCTTCAAGCGGCAGAGTGTTTCTTCTCCATGGTGAAAGAAAAACTGATTTGCTGCAGTTTATCGTTACTCGTATCAGCCATGCTTTCTGATGTTCTTCGTCTTTAAATACAGGCGATTTTTTAAAGTATCTCATAAACACATTCTGGAATACATCCTCAGCGTCATATTTATTCTGTGTCCTTGCAAGAGCAAGACGGTAAACCATATCTGCATACTTATCTATAACCTGCTCTATGCTCTCATCAGCTGTAAATTCCAAACTGTACATACAAAATAACCCCCTTTCACCCTTAACACTCTCTTTATTCCAAAAAAGCTACAGGAAAACAGCAACAGTATAAATATTTTTTTGTTCATACACAATACAGTTCATGAAATATTGTATTCAATAAATAATATCTTTCATTTAAAGTCTGTCTCAGGTCAAATTTTGCCCACAGCACAAGATGACCAGCTATTATAAGAAGCACATAAAAAAGGAACTCCCAGCAGGAGTTCCTTTTTTATTAATTATTATATTTCAATGATCGTCAGTCAACAATAAATCCTTCATCATCGAACTTGAGCTCATAGGGTCCTTCAACATAATTGATCTCGGGATGTGATTTAAGTTCTTCGTAAAGTGGTTCGGAAACTTCAATATGAGCTGTCTCAAGGGTATTCTTTATCCTTACGATACGGGGTCTCTTCATATCTATGCCTGAGCAGCATTTGATAGATGTGTATATTGCATCTTTATCATTGTTTCTGTATGTGGGTATTCCACCGCCGCCGCCAAGCACCGTTGCTGTAACAACGTTTGTCCATGTAGCGTCCCAGTCGATGCTGTTGAGGCATCTTCTTGTTGACATATCAGCAAGACCGATACCAACACCTGAATGATGAGATTCCTCTGTCACGCCTCTTACCATTATGTATCTGATTCCTGTATCATCTACGAATGTCTGGGCCATATTGCGTCCAACAACATTGGGGTCCATACCTGAACCTGAAATGTTTTTACCGATCTCATCGATAATAAGAAGGTCGATATCTTTAAATTTGAAATTGGGTATCTTAGCCTTTGCTTCTTCCTGCATCTCCGCATCCACCTGGAAAATGTTGCTCCTGTCGCACATCTTTATGGTGCATATATCATCATAGGCATTCTGAAGAACACCGATACCGAATACGAACTTGCAGTTATCAAGGAATACCTGTCCGAGTTCGGGTAAAAGTGTGGGGATATATTTATATCCCTGAGCGTGGAACATGGAAGCTCCCTTATGGTTTCCAAGACCGATGGCAACCATCTTGAAAAGTCCGCTTTCATGTTTGCCCCTGAACTCTGTATGGGGTTTTACCTTATTGAAAAGAACAATACCATCAGCTTCAGTAGCGATCTTATCCACATAAACAGGTGCGCCATTGGAAAGTTTTCCCACCTCAACTACTTCCATTGATGAAGGGATCTTAACTCCCATGCTTTCTTCTGTTATTCCAAGGCTCTCAAGAACTTCGAGCTGTCCCTCAGCTGTAGCTCCGCCATGGCTTCCCATTGCGGGAACGATGAACGGATCTGCTCCCCATTCTTTCATTGTATCAAGGATAGCTCTTACCATTTCAGGAAGGAAAGGAATACCACGGCTTCCAACGGTAACGGCGATTTTTTTGCCCTTTAAAGCTGCCTTATCGATGCCCTGGTAATCAGCCATCATTTTTTTGATATATGCTGCCGGATCATCGATCTTATTTGAGTCATAAACCTGTGTCATCTTATACATGGGAGGAATTTCCACCATGTCAAGTCCCTGGATTACAAAATCCATTTCCGGAAAATCAATAAATCTCATAAAAATAACCTCCTTGTGATGTGTATAATTTTTTATCGTGCCCGCGGTCTAATCCCCATTAAAACCACGAAACACTTTATTTCCCATTAAAAATTATAAACTGTAAAATTGTGTATGTCAATGAATTTTGTTTAATTTTATCATTAAATTTGACTTGTATTATGTGTAATATGACATAATACAATGGATACTTTTCGTCTTTTATTATAATTTATTGTGAATTTTTCATCTATTTTTTAAAAAGATAACTAAAAATTTATTAGTTTTAAACAAACGAATTTTTAAAGACAAAGATTTTAAATTATGTAAACTATAGACTATAAATTTTGATTTATTTTCCTGTATTATATTTCAAACATTGCAAATAATAACAGCACATAAAAAATCTGTGAATCTGGAAAGGAAAATGATAATATGAAAGCAACAGGCATTGTAAGAAGAATAGATGATCTTGGAAGAGTAGTAATACCAAAGGAAATAAGAAGAACATTAAGGATAAGAGAAGGAGATCCCCTTGAGATCTTCACTGACTCAGACGGAGAGATAATCCTCAAAAAATATTCACCCATAGGAGAACTTGGCGCCTTTGCCAGAGAATATGCTGAATCCCTGGCCCAGACCATCGGACATGTTACCTGTATCGTTGATAAAGACCAGATAATAGCCGTTTCCGGGGGCCCCAAAAAAGACTTTTATGAAAAACATATCAGTTCAGCCATGGAAAAATGCATCAACGCCAGAAGCACACATGTCGCCAACAGAAACGACAGCGATTTCGTTCCTTTACTTGAAGAAGATACACCTGCTGAGGGAAAATATAATTACCAGCTCATCGCTCCCATCATCTGTGAAGGAGACGCCCTTGGTGCCATCGTATTCCTCTCTCCCGATAAAAAGATGGGTGAGGTCGAAGGCAAACTTGCCCAGACTGCCGCAGGATTCTTAGGAAAACAGATGGAGCAGTGATCTTTGAAAATATTTCACATCCCTGAAAAACAAAAATGACGGATATACCTGAGGGTAATATCCGTCATTTTATATTGCCGTATACTTATTTTTTTATTTCAAATATTTTTTCCGTAAGGGTCGCAAACTGCTCGATGCTCATGGCCTCTCCTCTTATTTTCTCATTAAGGCCTGCTGAGTTTATAACAGCAGCCATTTCTTCCTTTGTCAGTTCAAAGCCGCCCTGATTGCAGAGGGTATTCAAAAGAGTTTTCCTCCTCTGTCCAAAGGCGCATTTTACCAGCTTGAAAAACAGCTTTTTATCGCACACATCAACGGGAGGCTTATCCCTTAGCTTTAAAGTTATGACAGCTGAAGCCACCTTAGGCCTTGGCATAAAGCAGGAAGGCTGTACTATCATATTTATCTCCGCATCTGAATAAAACTGCACCGCTATGGAAAGAGCTCCATAATCTCCATTTCCGGGGCCGGCCTGCATGCGCTCGGCCACCTCCTTCTGGACCATCACGGTCATGGATTCTACGGCATTTTTCTTTTCCAGCATATCCATGATTATGGGTGTCGTTATATAGTAAGGCAGATTGGCAACGACTTTAAATGGCTTTCCATCATTCTTTTCCGCTGATAACTTTTCTATATCACATTTAAGGACATCGGAATTTATTATCTCCACATTATCATAGTCAGCAAGCGTCTCTGAAAGTATAGGTATGAGTTTTGTATCTATCTCCAGGGCTATGACTTTTTTTGCCCTCTCAGCGGCCACCTGGGTCAGGGCTCCAAATCCAGGTCCTATCTCAAGTACCGTGTCATCCTTTGTTATACCAGCAGCGTCGGCTATATTTTCAAGGATATTTGAGTCTATGAGGAAGTTCTGGCCAAATCCCTTTTTGAAATTGAAGCCGTAACGTTCCATTATCGCCTTAGTTCTTAAGGGCGTAGCAATACGTTCTGTCATATTAATGTTTCTCCTTACATAACGATTCCAAGCAGTCCATAGCTGAATATGGATATTATAACACCGGCCATTATTACTCCGACTGCAATGACACCGAATGACTTTTTGACATCCATATTAAGAAGGGCCGCTATGAGTGAGCCTGTCCAGGCACCCGTTCCGGGAAGAGGTATCCCAACAAATAAAAGAAGTCCCCAATAGGCATATTTCTGTATTTTATCGCTCTTGCTTATGGCCTTGCTCTCAAGTTTTTCTACCATTCCCCTGAGCCTTGTTTTTTTCATAAGCTTGAAAATATACTTGATAAAAACAAGTATAAAGGGTATAGGAATGATATTTCCTATAAAAGCAATCAAAAACGACGGCACAAGATCAAGTCCCAGCAGGAATCCCGCGATGATACCGCCTCTTAATTCAAGTATCGGAAAAAGCGATACTATAAAAACAATCGCTTCCGGGCTGAATGTACCTCCAAGGTTCTGTACAAACCAGCCCGCTATCTGTTCTGACATTACTCAGCCTCCAAATCAAATATTTTTTTCAAACCAGTTATAAAGAATGCTGTATACCTTCTGTTTTTTGACATCATTGAGAAGTTCATGTCTTGCCCCATGAAGAAGTTTTATCTCAACGGCGGTACAGCCTGCTTTTAACATCATATTATATACTTTTCTGACACCTTTTCCATAGTTTCCGACGGGGTCCTCTGATCCTGATATGAGAAGCATCGGAAGGTCAGGCGGAAGGGATTTAGCCCACTTTGATGTATTCACATCTTTTATCAGAAGGAAAAGATCTCTGTATCCCTCATTGGTGAATAAAAATCCACAGTTATCATCATTGATATATTTATCCACGGCACTTTTATCCGTTGAGAGCCAGTCAAAATTAGTCTCCGCATCCTTTATCCTTTTGTTGAATGAGCCAAAGGCTATTTTATTTAAAAGTTCGCCCTTCTCATGGGGTTTTGTTTTTGCCATATACTTTGAAAGGAGTATCCCTCCGGGAAGCTTGGGGTCTGTATAGCCGCTGCCCATAAATACAGCACCATTAAAATTATTTCCATAATCAGCCATATATTCCCTTGCCAAAAATGATCCCATGCTGTGGCCAAGCATAAAATAAGGAATATCAGGAAATTCCAGCCTCATAACTCCCTCAAGATAATTCATATCATCAATGAGATACTGCCAGCTGTTGTCCCTCTTTCCAAAGTATCCCCTTTCTTTTTCACTTCCAACCGAAAATCCATGTCCGGCATGGTCATTTCCTACGACCACATATCCACGCCTTGCAAGATAAACGGCAAAATCCTCATATCTGAGTATGTACTCCGCCATGCCGTGCACCAGCTGTACGACAGCTCTGTAATGTTTGCAGTCGGCGTCCCTCCATACGCAGCCAAATATATCATGACCTCCGTTGGATGCGGGAAAATTAAGTTCATATCTAGTTATATCCATCTTGTCACTCTCCGTCTATATTTCCCTTAAGGCCAATGGCTTCAGCACATTCTCTCATGCCCTCGATGGTCTCCTTTATGACATCATCAAGGCTGAGTCCAAGCATCTGACAGCCATTTTCGATAACTTCCCTGTTGACTCCAGCCGCAAAGCTGTGTGTCTTGAATTTTTTCTTAACACTCTTTACTTCGATATCCAGAACGCTCTTTGACGGCCTCATAAGGCAGGCAGCTGTTATAAGCCCTGTAAGCTCATCGATGGTATATAATACCTTCTCCATCCTTTCTACCGGCTCCACATCTGAACATAATCCCCATCCATGGGAACATACAGCGTGTATATAATCCTCATCTATTCCCTTCTGGCGCATTATCTCAGCGGATTTTGTACAGTGTTCATCGGGGTACATCTCATAATCAAGGTCATGTATAAGACCTATTATTCCCCATTTTTCAATATCTTCACCATATAAAGCCGCAAAATGCCTCATAACTCCCTCAACGGTAAGACCGTGCTTTATAAGCGCCTCCGATTTGTTGTACTCAGTAAAAAGTTCCCATGCCTGTTCTCTTGTAAGTCTCATTATTATGCCTCCGTAAAAATTTATGTTTATTTAAGTCCCAGAATCCTCAGGGCATTATTCAGGTCATAGACCGTTGCCGCATCCTTTGGACTTATCATATTGTCATCATCAGCCGTAAGTATACCTTCAGTTACTGCCCATCTCATGCTGTCCTGCGCCCATCCGCTTATATCCTCAGCATCTGAAAAATTAAGAAGAAGATTAGGCACCTTACCATCGGCGAATCTGAAAAGCATGGCTGCCAGCTGTTCCCTTGTAGCAATATCAGCCTTGCCATACTCATCTTCTCCATAGCCATACATTATTTCATTATAATATGACCATATGGCCGCGGGTCCGTCCTCGGAATCAAAATATGCCACGCCAACACTGCCGCTTACAGCAACTTCAGGCCTGCCGGATATATCATATAACTCCTGCATGAGCATATCTCTAGTCAAGGTCTGGCTTTTCTCCTTCTCCTCCACACTTTCCTTTATGCCCGTGATATTTTCAAGCTCATAGGTCCTTGACACGGGCACGGAGGCATCATTATCTCCAATTTCGTCTGTCACTCCACCGGGCATTTCCACCCCTTCTGAGACTTTCTGAGTATCCTGGGCAAATACCGGAACGGTGTTTAAGGCTAAAGCCGCGATCATAACAGAACATAACATTTTTTCATAATAATACCCCCTTTTATAGTGTAAGTTTATCTACATTATAAAGCAAAGGGGGTATTTTGTCATTATTTAAGTTATTATGTTCAACTTTTTTAAAGAATTATACATATCAGTCCGCCGCTGCCCTCATTGAGTATTTTCTGCAGGGATTCCTGAAGCTTCATCTGTGCGTCTTCAGGCATGGTATATATCTTATTATTCATTCCCTCATTTACAAGGGTATCCAGCGTCCTTCCAAAAAGATTCAGCTCCCATATCTTATTTTTATCCGTCCTGTATGTATTGAGTATATCTTCGATAAACTCCTTGCTCTGTTCCTCTGTGCCAACTATTGGAGCCACTTCTGTCTCGATATCGGTCTTTATCATATTTATGGCCTCACCTTTGGCTTTTATCCTTATGCCGTATCTTGAACCGTGTTTGAACACCTCCGGCTCCTCAAGGGTTATATCATCAAACACCGGACCTACTATGCCGTATCCCTTTCTTTTTACATCAGCCAGCGCCGGGCTTATTTTTCCGTATTCATTTTTGATCTCTGAAAGCTCCTTCATTATACTTATGAGCTCATAGTCTCCCTTTATATCCATTCCTATGGTCTCACTGAGCACATTATAAAAAAGACTGTCATTCATGGCCACATCTATATCAGCACTGCCGTTTCCAGCGGATATGTCTCCGATATAGGCCTTCCTTACATACTCATTTTCCTCAAGCTCGGATACACAGTCCTGTATCTCCCTGAGTTTTGCTGTTTTTTCCGTAAGGGACAAAAGGGTAGATATTATGGAACTCTTGAGCCAGTGTCCGTTTTCCAGCCCTTCCAGCCATCTGGGGATATTTATATTTATCTCATTTACAGGGAATTCATATAAAAGGCTCTCCATAAGCTCATTTATATCCTCATCCTTAAGTCTGGCACAGTCGGCGGTCTTTACTGGTATCTGATACTTTTCCTCCAGTTCCGCTCTGAGGGCATCTGTCTCAGGGCTGTAAGGATTTGCACTGTTGAGCACCATGATAAATGGCTTTCCTGATTTTTTAAGGGTGTCAACTATGTCTTCCTCGGCCTCCACATAGTTTTCCCTTGGTATATCAGTTATGCTTCCATCGGTTGTCATGGCTATGGCTATGGTGGAATGGTCATTTATAACCTTATTTGTTCCTGTGAGTGCAGCGGCGGCCAGTGGCATGGGTTTATCGGACCAGGGAGTACTGACCATTCTCGGCTCGTCTTCCTCAAGTATCCCCTCAGCTCCATCAACTATGTACCCCACGCAGTCTATGAGCCTCATCTTAAATCTGAGATTATCCCCTGCCTTTATCTCAGCCGGCCTGGAAGGCACAAATTTAGGCTCCGTGGTCGTTATCATCTTTCCTGCCCCTATGAGGGGGAGTTCGTCCGTCGCTCTCTCCTTTTCAAATTCGTCCGTCATATTTGGCAAAACAGCTTTTTCCATAAATCTTCTGATAAATGTTGATTTTCCTGTCCTGCAGGGACCCGTTATGCCTATATATATGGCCCCTCCCGTTCTTTCGGAAATATCCTGATATATATTCGTATTTGTCATATTCTCCTCCGATTTTCCTTTTGTAAAAATCTATGAGGCTTCTCCTTTTATTATTACTATAACCGTTAATTAAGCCCTCTGTCATACACAGGTTTGTGTGAAATTCATGTTGCAAAAGGAGGACAACTTATATAATATTGTAACTATCAAAATAACGGAGGTATATTATGTCAATAGATAAAGTCAGAGAATATATGAAACAGTTTTCAAGAGAAAATGATATTATGGAATTTCCCGTATCCAGCGCAACTGTAGCCCTGGCAGCTGAGGCTCTCCATGTCATCCCCGCCAGGATCACAAAGACCCTGGCCCTTAAAAATGGTGATGGATGCATGGTCATCGCTGTGGCAGGAGACGGCAAAATAGATAACCACAAATTCAAAAGCGAATTCGGTTTTAAGGCAAAGATGCTCTCTCCTGAGGAGACTCTGGAAATGACAGGACACGCCATCGGAGGTGTATGTCCCTTTGCCCTTCCGGAAGGCGTAAAAACCTACTGTGACGTATCCCTTAAACGCTTTGATACCGTTTTTCCGGCCTGCGGAAGTTCTAACTCAGCCATAGAAGTCACCTGCGATGAGCTTTTTGAATATTCAAAGGCGGAAAAATGGGTAGATATATGTAAGGACTGGGAATAATATTTTTAATATCAGCTTAGATCAGGTATATCAATATAGTTTGACGGAAGTTCTCCCTTTATTACCGTATCCGCCAGCATTATTTTCCTGTTCATGCTTATATTTTTGTCATATAAAGGATTTACAAGGCTTATGGTAATATTTACTGTAAGCCATATTTTATAATTGGTCTGGTTTATGCCCGCTGAAGTGAATTCTGTCTCATAATCTACTTCGGCATCGCCTGCAGGCTTTATCTCAAATGTAAGGTCTGGGCCTGTATTTGCCAATATCCCTATTCCTGATGCCGCACCATAGGGCACTTTTATAGTATTGTTTTGCATATCGGAAATTTTTTCGGTTATACTGGAGCTTATTTCGGCACATATTAAGTTTATGGTTATGGTATCTGCTGTTATCATAGTAGTACCGTTTTCGGTTTTTAAGCTCAGTATATTTTTACCTCCTTCTGACCTCTTCATAAGTACTTCATCCACCGCTGAGTTTATTATCCGGTTTGCGCTCTCCTTCGCTTCGATAAGACATATATTGGCAGCCGAAGGCATTATATATTTTTCAGTGGCCGCTATGAACGCTCCCGCAGCCAATGATACAATAAATGTAAACAGCACCACATACTTTCTAAATTTCCGTCTGATAGGACATATCTCCTCCACTTTTGATTAAAAAAACAGGTAAAAAATAAATTTTGTAATATAATCTTAAAGAAAATACACAATTATTTCCTTTATTCCGCCTGCCTTATCTGTTATAATATATTCTGAGTTAGGAGGCTTAAGTATGGATTACTCGGAACATAACGGAAATAGACCAAAAATATTTAAATATACTGATGAAAACGGTAATGTTCATTATGTGGATGAGCATGGAAATCCTGTAAGACGAAAAAGGACAAGCTCCGGAGATTCAAATTCGTCAAGAAGATCTCCGCACTCCTCAGGCTCGTCCGGTTCGTCAGGTTCCTCTTCTTCGGCATCGAACCGCCGCAGACTGCCTGAGGACAGACATCGTTCTTCAACTCCTGCTGTTCACACCCGGTCTGCTTCCGATTCATATGCAAAGAAAAGAAAACCTAATAAAAAGAAAAAGAAGAAGCGTAAGGGACTGCGCATATTCCTTGCTGTACTGGCTGTTATAATACTTGCTGTTATCGGCCTTTGCATAGGAGTATGGATCAGCATAGTAAAAGACGCTCCAAAACTGAATACTTCGGATATCGTTCCAAGCAACTATACTTCAATAATATACGATGACAACGGTGTCGAGATAGATAAGCTCCATGGTGAGGAAAACCGAGAATATGTTACCCTTGACCAGATACCTGAAGATCTGCAGCACGCTGTGGTCGCCATAGAAGATGAACGTTTCTATGAGCATAATGGTATAGATATACAGGGTATATTCAGGGCGCTCATAATCGATATAAAAGAGAGAAACTTCTCCCAGGGAGCAAGTACCATCACCCAGCAGCTCATTAAAAACGAGATGCTCACCAGTGATAAGAAAATAACCAGAAAGATACAGGAACAGTATCTTGCCGTTAAATATGAGGATGAACTTGAAAAGACCCTTGGAAGCAAGAAAGCCGCCAAGGACTATATCCTCGAGCTGTATCTGAACACCATCGGCCTTAATCATGGTCTAAACGGTGTTGGAGCCGCGGCTGAATATTATTTCGGAAAGGAAGTTAGTGAGCTCGACCTTGCAGAATGTGCCTGCATAGCCGGTATAACAAAGAATCCTTCCAAATATTCGCCCATAAGCAATCCCGAGGCAAATAAAGAAAGGCAGACCCTTGTTCTTGACAAGATGCTTGAGCTTGGATACATCACCCAGGAAGAACATGATTCTGCCCTGGCTGAAGACATATATTCCAACCTTGTTGGAAAACAGACCACAGATGAGGACACTGTAGCTCTCCACAACTATTTTGTTGACCACCTCATAGTTACTCTGGCTGAAGACCTTCAGGAAGAAAGAGGTATGACAAAACAGGAAGCATACAACCTTATTTACAGCGGTGGACTTCAGATATATTCAACCATGAGCCAGGATGTTCAGAATACTCTGGAAAGCGCCTTTGCTGATGACTCACTGTTCCCGCCATCGGACACAACATATGATGCTACCTACACGATATCAGTATTAAATACTGCCACCAACGAACAGGAACATCATTCCGAGTCAAAGACGGTATCAAACAGAGATGAAGCTGAAGCCTTTGCTGAGGAAGTCAAGGCAAAATATGTAGATGATACGCATAAGCTTGTCCTTGATAATCTGGCCGTATCAAACTCACTCCAGGCTGCCATGGTAGTAATGGACTACAAGACAGGAAACATAAAAGGTCTTGTGGGAGGAAGAGGAACAAAGAGCGGCGACCTTGTATTTAACAGAGCTACTCAGTCATACCGTCAGCCCGGTTCCTGCTTCAAGGTGCTTGCGGCATACGCTCCTGCCATAGACCAGGATATTTATTCAGCCGGTTCATTCATCAAAGATGAGCCCTATACTGTAGGCGACTGGAGTCCCAGAAACTGGTGGGGAGGCAGCTACAGAGGATATGCTACTGTAAGAGAAGGTATCAGAGACTCAATGAATATCCTTGCAGCAAAGGTTATAGTTGATGCAGGCGTATACAATGCATACAACTATCTCTTAAACTTCGGTTTTGAAAACATAACCGAAGATGACATTAACGCCAATACTTCACTTGGCGGTCTTACAAACGGTGTTACGGTACTTGAGCTTACTGCTGCATACGGCGCAATAGCCAACGGCGGTGTATATATGGAGCCTACTCCTTATACAAAAGTACTTGACCATGACGGAAACGTTCTTCTTGAATATGATTATGAAGGAAAACGTGTCATAAAAGAAACTACAGCTTATCTTCTTACGGATATGATGGAAGATGTAGTTTCTGGAGGTGGAACCGGTGGTCTTGCCAGATTCCAGAAGAATAATATGCCTGTTGCAGGTAAGACAGGTACAACAACTGATGATAAGGACCTTACCTTTGCCGGATATACACCATATTATGTAGCCGGCATATGGATGGGATATGATACTCCAAAGAAGATAAATTATGATAAGAGTTACCATCTTATCGTATGGCGTACGGTAATGGATGAACTGCATAACAACCTGCCATATAAAGACTTTGAAAAGCCGGAAGGCATAATGACGGCAAGTTACTGTGCTATACAAAACGCAGCGCCAATCGATGGAGTATGTTCAGCGGATTATTATGGTGCCGGATATTACGGCAATATGGTTTCAACGGACTATTGTGTTGAGGCCACAGCTCCCAAGTCCCAGTGTACTGCCCATTCTATCTACAGGATATGTACTGAAAGCGGATGTCTTGCCGGCCCTAACTGCCCTGATGACGTTGTTGCAGAATATTCACTTGCTGTTGTAAACGGACAGATAGTCAACAGGCCAAGCAGAGAAGCCTGCGCTGAAAGCGGCAAGCTTTATATCGATATAAGCCATACATGCTCGCTTACTACCCACGGAAGCTCATCACAGACAACGGTGCCTGATGATATGGTCATCGGCGGCGATGGTCTCAATGGCGGCAGCGGAAACGACAGCAGTACTTCAAACGGACATTCAGGTGACACAAATACTTCATCTGAAAACAACAATAACAGCCATACAAATGACAGCGATGGTCAGGAATTTGTAATCGGTGCCAATTAAAGCACCTGGCTGGATCATTATTTATGATATGTAACAAGAAACCGGCAAAAATGCCGGTTTCTTTTCGTCTATACGGCTTTAAACTAAACAGATGTAGATATAGCTTAAATATTTACTAAACGTTCTAAAAGCCCTGTAACGGCTATAAAGGCCAGCTGATGATTTTAGGCATAAAAATACCCGGGTCGATATACCCGGGTATTTTTTTATGTTTATCTGTATTTATTATACTTGTCTCTTCTCTTGTCTCTTTTTCTTCTGTGTCTTCCGTTATTTATCCTGCTTGTATCGTATACATTATTTCTGTTATAGTAATTTCCTTTGAGTTTGTATCTCTGTTTTCTTTTATGTCTTGCCACAAGGATAAGGACTACAATAAGTATTACCACAAAAGCAATGGCTGTATACTTAAGGTTTTCCTTAGCTATGGCTTTAGTAAAAAAAGTTTTCAGGTAAAAGAGCGAAGTATTAAAAATATTGGCTTTTTTGACCTCTGCGGCCGCGTAAGCATCAGCCTGGCCAATTACTTCACCATTAAGCGTAAATTTCAATACGCCGACTTTAGCGCCCTTTTCCACCGGTGCCTGAAGCTTGTCTCCTCCGTTATCATATACGATCTCTGTCTGGACCGAAGCCGCTTCATCAGCCGTCATATACTGTGACATGGGCTCGTTTATGGTAAGTTCCACTGTGTCACCCTTAAGCCTGTTGTTTCCCGTAAGTTCAGCCGTGGCAGCTATGCCTTCCTGTCTGTATACTACCATATCATAGTTATTGAAACCCCATTCAAATAGATTAGTGGCATCCTGCCATCTTCCCGGGTCTTCAGAATTCATGATTATGGCTACGAGGTTCTCTCCGTCTTTTGTAGCGGAGGCAGCCACACAGTCACCTGCCTGGTCAGTAAATCCAGTCTTTATTCCTGTAGCATACTCATAATAATTAGCTCCGCTTGTTATGAGCTCATTATGGCTGTACCAAGTATAATCTCTGGTATTGCCATCAACATTATATTTCTGTTTTCCAGCACTGTTTCCAGAAAACACCGTTTCCTTTGCTGCCTCTTTTATGGCATCATATTTCATGGCAGCAGCGGCTATAAGTGACATATCATAGGCCGTTGTATAATGATTTTCGTCCTGGTAACCGTGGGCATTGACAAAATTTGATTCCGTACATCCAAGGGATCTGGCCTTTTCGTTCATTAGCCCTGTAAAGTATTTTTCTGCCTCTTCAAAGGTTATGTCATTTCCAAGTTTTTTCTTTGCAACCGCCGATGCAGCCGCATTGGCTATATCATTTCCAGAAGGGATTATAAGTCCCCTTATGACGTTTTCAACAGTAAACACATCGCCAACATATACGCCCGCCCTGCTGGAATCCAGAGGTATCTCGTTTATGGAGTAATCAATGGTTATGGTCTCATCTACTGACATATTATCAAGCACTACCATTGCCGTAAGCAGCTTTGTCATACTTGCAGGGTACATTTTTTCGTGGTCATTTTTTTCATATAATACCCTGCCCGTGTCGGCATTTATAAGTATGGCGCTCTGCGCCGCCACCGTGGGAGGTGCGGAAGCTGCGGCCGTTTCAGTTTCGTCAGCAAATGCCGTAACTGAAAAAGCAGTAACAGCAGCAACAAGCAAAGCTATAAATCTCTTAAAGGATCTCATTAAAACCACCCTCTCATATAAGCCCCTTGTCTAACATTGTCTGTAAACCGGTCATTATTCCTATTTTCGCATGGTGCCAGCTCAAGCCGCCCTGCATATATACGATATATGGAGGCTTAATGGGACCGTCAGCGCTGAGCTCAATGGAAGCTCCCTGTACGAAGGCTCCGGCAGCCATTATGACATCGCTGTCATATCCGGGCATTGCCCACGGTTCAGGTGTAACATAGCTGTCAACGGGTGCTCCCTTCTGTATTCCTTCACAAAAAGCTATCACCTTTTCAGCTGATTTCATTTTAAGGGACTGGACTATATCTCCCCTTGCAGCATCGGAAGACGGAAGTACCTCTATGCCTATATTTTCAAAAAGTTTTGCGGCAAACATGGCTCCCTTAAGGCTTCCGCATACTACCTGAGGTGCCATAAATAATCCCTGTATCATTGAAGGAGTAACACCAAGGGTAGCTCCTACCTCTTTTCCCATGCCGGGAGCAGTAAGCCTGAAGGCTGCGTTATCAACATATTCTTCTTTTCCTACTATATATCCTCCTATGGGGGCAAGTCCGCCTCCAGGATTTTTTATAAGGGAGCCTACACAGAGATCCGCTCCCACATCTGTGGGCTCTATGGTCTCAACAAACTCACCATAGCAGTTATCGACCATACATATAACATCCGGTCTTATGCCCTTTATGAATGATATAAGATCACCTATCTTTTCCACTGTAAATGACTCTCTCCAGGCATATCCCCTTGAACGCTGTATCTCTACAAGTCTTATTTTTTTGTTTTTAAGGGCACTTTTTATGCCTTCATAGTCAAAGGAGCCATCGGGGAGCAGTTCTGTCTGGCTGTATGTTATGCCATACTCCGCAAGGCATCCCCTTTCCTTTCTTATGCCTATAACTCCCTGAAGAGTATCATAGGGCAGGCCAACTGGTGAGAATATCTCATCCCCTGGCCTGAGGTTTCCCGCAAGGGCCACCGTAAGGGCATGGGTCCCTGATATTACCTGGGGCCTTACAAGACCGCTCTCAGCATGAAATACATCGGCATATATGCTCTCCAGTACCTCACGTCCCAGGTCATTATATCCATAACCTGTTGTTCCCGCAAAATGCACATCACTGAGCTTATTTTTCTGCATGGCGTTCAAAACCTTATACTGGTTGTACTCGGTTATTTTGTCTGCCTGGGCAAACCTTTCCCTAAGTTCCTCCTCAGCTCTGTCAGCCATATTAAGTACTTTATCGGACATTCCGTAGTTGTTTCTGAGAAAATCCGCTGTTTCTTTGTTAAACATAAACTTCACCTGTCAAATCATATTTTTATCCTTTAATTCATTTATCATTATTTCAAGGGCGCCTTCCTTGTCCCTTGAAGTCATATCTATCCAAGTGCCTTCTGTCTGCCTTCTGAACCAGGTCAGCTGTCTCTTGGCAAAGTGTCTCGTATATTTTTTTATATCGTCCACAGCCTCATTAAGGGTCTTTTCGCCGTTAAAATATGGTATGAACTCCTTATAGCCAAGTCCCTGCATGCTCACCAGTTCCGGAGAATAACCCATTTTGACTAGGTTCCTAACTTCTGCTTCAAGGCCGTTTTTCATCATTATATCGACTCTCAGGTCTATCCTCTCATAGAGCTTCTGCCTGTCCATATTAAGGACGAAAAACGCCAGATTATAGGGGGATTCCTTCTGCTTTGCCTCTTTATTGTGCTCTGACATTTTTTCTCCCGTGAGCCTATAGTACTCAAGGGCCCTGGCGACCCTTTTCACATTATTGAAATGTATCTCGGAAGCATATTCCGGATCGACTTCCGCAAGCATGGAGTGCAGTTTTTCCGGTCCTTCCTCTTCCGCTATTTTATAAAGCTCATCCCTTATCCCTGAGCCATTTTCTTCTGTAAAGTCATTGTCATATACAAGGGCGTTTATATAAAATCCAGTGCCCCCCACTATCATGGGTATATGCCCTCTTTCGTATATGCCTTCCATATATTCCTTGGCCTTTTTCTGGAATATCATAACATTATATTCCTCATCGGGATAAAGCTCATCAATAAGAAAGTGCGGTACCCCGCACATTTCTTCATGATCAGGCTTAGCCGTTCCTATATCCATATATTTATATACCTGCATGGAATCTCCGGAGATGACCTCTCCTCCTATCCTTTTGGCAAGTTCGATGGAAATGTCAGTCTTTCCGCAGGCCGTCGGCCCGGCAATAACTATCAGCGGCTTTTTCACTGTCGATCACCCTTTTTACTGTATCCTCTTAAATTTCTTTTCAAGTTCATATTCTGTCATTTCTATTATCGTCGGTCTTCCATGGGGGCAGCTGAAGGGATTTTTCAGCGAAAGCATCTTAACTATGAGTTTTTCTGCCTCTTCGTATGTAAGCTTATCTCCGCCCTTGACCGCAGCTTTACACGCCATGGTAGCTAAGTTCAAAAGTTTTGTATCATAAACGCTGTCAATATTTTCTGTCTTTATTGTATCTATTATATCCATCAGGAAAGATGTGGAAGCCGGCCTGTCAAAAATATAGGGAACACTGTAAACATAATAATCTTCCCCATCTTTTCTTATGCCAAAACCAAAGCTTTTCATCTTTTCCATATTGTTTTCAAGAATATCCTTTTCCATATCGCTGAGCAGTAGTTTTTCCTCAGCGACCAGGTCCTGGGATACGATCTTGCCATTTTTAAAATCTTCCGTAAACTGCTCAAAAAGCACCCTCTCGTGGGCCGCATGCTGGTCGATCATAAATATACTGCTGCCCTGCTCGATTATCCAGTATGTATTAAATATCTGGCCAATTATTTTGTAATTGCTGAAAAATGGCTTTTCTTCCGAAAATGTATCCGGCTGGGGTGCATCTTCAAATATGTATTCGCCCTCAACGGGTTCTTCCATATCCGTCTCTGGTGCAGTCTTAGGTTCATAAACAGCCTTTTTCTCAGGTTTTGGCTGAGTTCTAGGCTGCACCTTAGGCTCTGGTCTCCATTCAGAAGCCCAGGCCATTTCCTTCCTTATACTTTCAGCCATTTCCCTATGTTCGGGAAGTATCTCTATATCAGAGGATGAAGTATATTGAGCCTTAGGCTCCCTGAGACCGGGTGCTTCCTGTTCTTTATTGTCCATTCCCATAAGAAGCATCTCAGCTGCTTTTCTATCACTTTCAGATACAGAATGGTTAAATCCGATTTTTTCAGCTTCCTCCCTCAGGGATGACGGCTTTTTATCATTATTTACATTAACAGCCTTCCGTGTCTGAACATTACCGCCTAAAGGCTCCAGCTCCTGCTGAACTGGTTTCAATATGGTTTCGGGAGCATTAATATATTCCTTCACCGGCGAAGAAGGAGCGCTTTCCCAGTCGGCTCCCTTTATGAGCACCTTATCCTTGAATGTATTTACTATGCTGTCATAAACAAAACGGTAGACCGCATCATCGTCCCTGAACCTTACCTCAAGTTTAGCGGGATGTACATTGACATCGACCATGGAAGGATCAATATCCATATCCAGCACATAAACAGGGAATTTGCCTATCATCATCCTTGTTTTATATGCTTCCTCTGCAGCCGCTGAAACTACGCTGTTCCTTATGAATCTTCCATTTATAAAAAGATTTTCAGAACCTCTATTAGCCTTGGAAAGCTCAGGTCTTCCTATGAGGCCGCTTATTTTCATTTCCGGCACTTCGGATGATATATCCAGCATTTTGAAAGCCGTATCCTTTCCATAGACGTGGTATACCGCTGTTTTAAGGTCATTATTTCCGGATGTATGTATTATGACAGTACCGTTATTTATATATTTGAATGATATTTCCGGATGTCCAAGAACAAACTTCATAACCACATCGGAAATATATCCTGCCTCCGTGGATGGCTTCTTCAAAAACTTTCTTCTGGCCGGCACATTGTAAAATATATCTTCGATGGTTATGGTCGTTCCATCGGCCGCTCCATCGGATTTGATATCCTCAAGTATGCCGCCGTTTATCCTTATCCTTGTTCCAACGGCTGACTCCCTTGTTTTTGTAAGCATTTCCACCTTTGATACCGCTGCTATACTGGCAAGAGCCTCACCCCTGAATCCCAGAGAAAATACACTTTCCAGATCGTCAGCAGTCCTTATCTTGCTTGTGGCATGCCTCAAAAAGGCGGTCTTTACCTCATCCTGGGGTATTCCGCATCCATCATCGGTTATGCGCATAAAAGTGGTGCCGCCGTCCCTTATCTCTACGGTAATCGCTCCAGCTCCGGCATCGATGGCGTTTTCCACCAGTTCCTTTATTACAGAGCCCGGCCTTTCCACCACTTCTCCAGCCGCTATTTTATTTATTGTACTGTTATCCAGCAGTTTGATCTTGTTCATGGCCGTCACATTCCCTTAATTTTGTTCTGCAAATCGAAAAGCGTCTGCAGCGCCTGTATGGGCGTCAGAGACATAACATCAATTTTATTTATCTCGTCGATTATCTGTGTTTCCTCTACGTTGAACATATTTATCTGAACTGCCTCTTCCTCAGCGGCTTCCTTTGCCTCATTGGCGAGTTTTTTGGTCTTTTTGGTTATATCGGCCGCATTGAGTTTCTTAAGTATGGCAGTCGATCTTTTTATGACCTTATTGGGCAGCCCCGCTAGCCTTGCTACCTGTATGCCGTAGCTGTGGTCAGCTCCGCCTCTTTTTATCTTTCTGAGGAATATTATGTCCTCCCCTTCTTCCTTTACTGTTATACAGTAATTTTTGACCCCGGGGAGTTTTCCTTCAAGTTCTGTAAGTTCATGATAATGGGTAGCAAACAGCGTCTTTGCTCCTATCTGTTTTTTGTCGGCTATATACTCCATGACCGCCCAGGCAATGGAAAGGCCATCAAAGGTACTTGTTCCCCTTCCTATCTCATCCAGTATGAGAAGGCTTTTTGCCGTGGCGTTATTAAGTATATTTGCCACCTCTGTCATTTCCACCATAAATGTGCTCTGTCCGGATGCCAGGTCATCGGAAGCTCCGACCCTGGTAAATATCCTGTCACATACACCTATATGGGCCGACAAAGCCGGAACAAATGAACCTATCTGCGCCAGCAGAGTTATTATGGCTGTCTGTCTCATATATGTTGATTTTCCTGCCATATTGGGTCCGGTTATTATGAGCAGTCTGTTTTCATCGTTATCAAGATAAACATCATTGGCGATAAATGCGTCAGATGTCATCTTTTCCACAGACGGATGCCTTCCGTCCTTTATATCTATGACGTCTCCGTCATCAACTATCGGTTTTATATAATTCTGAGCCTGGGCAGTTTCAGCCAGTGACTGAAGGGCATCACAGAGAGCCGTTATGTAGGCAGTAAACTGTATCCTGTTTACCTGGGACGCTACCTTTTCCCTTATTTCACAGAATATTTCATATTCAAGGTCTATAAGCCTGTCAGCTGAGCCAAGTATCAGGTCAGCCAGTTCATTGAGTTCCTTGGTAGTATATCTTTCACAGTTTGTCAGTGTCTGTTTTCGCATATACCCCTCAGGCACCTGTCCTATATTTGACTTAGTGACCTCTATATAGTATCCAAATACTCTGTTATAGCTTATCCTGAGGTTTTTGATGCCGGTCTTTTCCTTTTCCTCCTGCTCCATATCCTTTATCCACTCAGAGCCTTTTCTTTTAGCCTGTATAAGGGTATCAGCATCTTTGGAATATCCTTCCTTTATCATTCCGCCCTCTCTTACAGAAAATGGAGGATCATCAACTATGGCTTTGTCTATAAGGGCAAATATATCTTCCAGTGTATCCAGCTCAGAATATATTTCCTTAAGATAGCCGCTCTTGGAGTTTTCAAGTATCTTCTTGAGCTGTGGAAGGTTCTCAATGGAGTTTTTAAGGCTTACCAGCTCCCTGGCATTGGCAGTCTTATACACTATCCTGCTCATTATACGCTCAAAATCATGCATGGTGGACAGAACTTCCTTGAGTTCCTCACGTTTGAAGAAATCGTCTTTAAGTTCCTCCACGCTGTCTAATCTTCTATTTATATCAGCCGAACTTATGAGGGGCTGTTCCACCCATTTTCTAAGAAGTCTGGCCCCCATGGCTGTTTTTGTCTTATCAATTACCCATAAAAGTGAACCCTTGCGGTTCTTTTCTCTCATGGTTTCAGTAAGTTCCAGATTTCTTCTTGTATTTGCATCAAGAAGCATGAAATCATTGGTCGAATATATCGATATCTTGCTTATGTGTTCAAGATTGTTTTTCTGCGTGTCATAGAGGTAGTCTAAAAGCCCTCCTGACGCACATACGGCAAATATCTTCTCCTGAAGTCCAAGACCGTCCACAGCGATTATATTAAAATGCCTGCAAATGGTCTTTGCCGCGTTCCTATATGTAAAACCTGAATCTCCTACGGATGTGGGCTTTAAATTAAGATGTTTTTTGATCTTCTCCGCACAGTCCGTCGTAAGGAAATAATCATTGGTTATGAGTTCAGCCGGCATAAACCTGGCTGCCTCATCAAAAAGTTTTTCCTCGGCATTGGCCGATACAAATTCAGCTGTTTGAAATTCTCCGGTGGTGACATCACACACCGCAAGGGCATATCCCTTTGAATCCCCATAAACAGCCATTATGTAGTTATTTTTATTCTCATCAAGGACCTCATTGTCGATAACAGTTCCAGGAGTTACTATCCTTATTACGTCCCTTTTGACTATCCCCTTTGCTTCTTTGGGGTCCTCTATCTGTTCGCATATAGCGACTTTATATCCACTTTGAACGAGTTTATCTATATAACTGTCAGCGGAATGGAAAGGGACGCCGCACATGGGCGCCCTTTCTTTCTGTCCCCAGTCCTTGCCTGTAAGCGTAAGCCCAAGCACTCTGGAGCCTATTACCGCATCGTCAAAAAATAATTCGTAAAAGTCGCCTAATCGGAAAAACAGCAGACAATGTCTGTATCTATTTTTTATTTCAAAATATTGTTCCATCATCGGTGTGACTTTTGCCATTTTTATCCCCTCTTAAACGTCGTTTACGTTACCAAATACTATGACTTTTAATTATCAGTGGCATCCGCTGCATGTTGAGCATCCGCCGCCGCAGCCGCCTGCGCTTTCAGGTGTAAGTGAGTTCTGAACAGCTGTCATAATGATGTTGTAGATGCTCTGCATATACTCATTGAATTCGCTCTCTGCTTTGTAAAGTGCTCCTGATGTTCCATGGTTTCTTATGTCGTTGTTGAGCTTGTTGATCTCATCATAGAAAGCATCTTTTTCTTCATCAGATACTGTTCCTGCAACAAGTTTGTCCTGGAATGCATTCTGTTTATTTACATAATCCTGAACCATTTTCTGTGCTACAAGATCCTCATCATATGCCTGTTTTGCAACTTTAAAAGCCTGTCCATATTCAGAGTTTATAAGTTCCTCTGCTAACTGTCTAGCTGTCTGTTCTACCATAATAATTACATCCTTTCTCCTATTAAATAGAAAATCTTATTTTGTATAATTTTAACAGGTACTACCTGTCCTATTAACTCTTCTGAGCCCTCAAAATGTACCAGTGAATTCCTTTCTGTCCTTCCCGTAAGCATTTTAGGGTCCTGTCTGTTGACTTCCTCCACAAGAACATTTTCCACTGTTCCTACAAGGCTTTCACTTATTTTTTCAACTCCAGCATTTACATGTTCAAGCAGTCTGTTGAATCTTTCCTTGGCTGTCTCCTCATCTATCTGGTTTTCCATGACAGCTGCGGGAGTGCCTGTCCTCTTTGAATATAAGAACGTAAATGCCGTTGAATATCCAACTCTGTCGACCACATCAAGGGTCTCATCAAAATCTTCCTCAGTCTCACCGGGAAAACCTACGATGATGTCAGTGCTTATGAGTATGTCAGGTATCTCTTTTCTTATTTTATCAACAAGTTCAAGATATTTTTCCTTTGTATACCTTCTGTTCATCTTCTCCAAGATGGCTGTACTTCCTGACTGTACAGGCAGATGCAGATAATTGCATACCTTATCACAGTCTCTCATGGCTTCAATAAGCTCATCCGACAGATCCTTGGGATGGGATGTCATAAACCTTATCCTCTCTATGCCGTCTATCTCATTTATCATTCTGAGAAGCTCAGCAAAGGTGACCGGTTTTTCCAGTGTCTTGCCATAGCTGTTGACATTCTGGCCAAGGAGCATTACTTCTTTTACGCCTTCTTTTGCAAGACCTCTTATTTCATTTAATATATCCTCGGCTTCCCTGCTTCTTTCCCTGCCTCTGACATAGGGTACTATGCAGTAGCTGCAGAAGTTGTTGCAGCCATACATGATATTTACGCTGGCCTTAAACGGGATCTTTCTTATGCTCCTGAAATCTTCCATTATCTCGCCATGCTCCTGCCATATATCATAGATAGTATCTCCTGTTTCCATATTGGTAAGCATAAGGGTCGGAAGTTTGTATATGTTAAAAGTTCCAAAAACTATGTCAACATTTCTGTATGATTTCTTTATTTTCTTTAATACGCTTTCCTGCTGCATCATGCATCCGCAGAGGGCGATCTTTATATTTGGATTCTTCTCCTTGTAATATTTGAGATATCCAAGCCTGCCGTATACCTTTTCTTCGGCATTTTCCCTTATACAGCAAGTATTGTAAAGGATAAAATCCGCTTCTGTCTCATTTTCCGTATGCTCATATCCCATATCAGTGAGCATATATGAAAGCTTCTCTGAGTCATGGGCATTCATCTGGCATCCCGTAGTGAAGATAAAATATTTCTTTTTTCTTCCTGTCTCTTCTGTATATTTGTCATTGATGGCCTTTATTTTGCTCATGGCCTCTTCCTGCATTTCAAGCTCTTCATCGTGTATGATATTTCTTTCAGACAATTTTCAAACCACCTTAAAATATTAATGGAGGACACATATCCACAGTATATTTAAGTATATCACATAAAATCTCTATACTCAATATTTTTCGCAATATTTCATATCGATTTAGTATGAATTGAGTACGACCGCTGCCGGTGGCAGGTGAAGGGAGGACGAAATTCCGTGAAAAACAAGTGATTCGAGCTATCTGCGATGAATCACGCCGATTTTGAACGGAGCCATTGTCCCGACCGCCACCAGTGGCGGATGAAGGGAGCGCGAAATTCCGTGAGTTTCGATGGATCGCGAACTTTTGTGAGCGAGACGAGTTAAACGAACGGCGTCATTGTTCCGACCGCTGCCGGTGGGAGAAATAAG